>Ga0210057_1008600_pt1 | contig 12034 bp, 15 predicted proteins | sample CryGeyCG2114_010_2_FD_183968 | JGI IMG/M metagenome (GOLD analysis project Ga0210057, IMG submission 183968) | Groundwater microbial communities from aquifer - Crystal Geyser CG10_big_fil_rev_8/21/14_0.10 (SPAdes) (version 2) | ecosystem: Environmental > Aquatic > Deep subsurface > Groundwater ...
AAATACCGCAATTAATTAACGTTCTACGAGGTGAGATGAGTTTGGTTGGTCCTCGGGCATATTATCCGGACGAACTGGATCATCAATCAAAACAATATCCAAAAACAAAAAAATTAGTTCAGCGCGTGTTATCAGTCAAGCCTGGGATCACGGGTTTATGGCAGGTTTCCGGACGGTCAGAAATAAATTTTGACAAACGGATTGCCATTGACGCCACGTATGTTGATAAATTATCATTAATAAAAGACTTGAAAATTATCGTTAAAACCCCTTTGGTGATGTTAACAGGAAAAGGAGCTGTTTAATAATCAATTACCAATGTTCAATAATCAATAAAGTTAATTATCAATTTTGTTAACACAAAAAATGAAAAAAACAGCAATATTTCTTTTAATATTAATTTTATTAGTATTGGGTGTGAGTTATATTTTTATATATCAACCCTATATTAGAATTAAAGCTAAGGGACAAGTTTTAATGGTTTCAGGTCAGCAACTAAAAGCCGTTTTTAAAAAAAATAATATTGATTTAATTGACAAACAGATTGATGAAGTAACTTTGAAATATAAAGATTTTGAAAAAGAAACACAATCGATTGCTTGGTTAGGGTTTGTTCCGCAAGTAAAGGATTTCCAGAATGGGATTATTGCCGGTGATTATTTATTAAAAGCAGCTAAAAATGCTGTTGTTGCAATTGCTCCATATGCAGATTTAATTGGGTTTAAAAAAGGTGAAGTCTCATTTGTGGAAAAATCAGCTGAAGATCGCTTACAAACTGCAGTATTGACTCTTGATAAAATGCTTCAAAAGATAGATATAATTTCCGAAGATATTAAAAATGCCGAAGATAGGATCAATACAATTGATACTAATCGTTATCCAGAGAAGATTGGGAAAATAGTTGTCAAAGAAAGATTAATTAATGCGAAAGAACAATTCACCGGAATTGCATCAATGTTTGTTAAAGCAAAACCGTTTTTAAAGAAATTACCGGTCATTTTAGGAAAAGATAAGGAACAAATATACCTATTATTATTTCAAAACGACAAAGAAAAAAGAGCAACCGGAGGTTTTTTAACTGCGTACGCAATTTTCCGAATTAAAGACGGGAAGATGAGAATTGAAAGGTCAAATGATATCTACAGTTTAGACGCCTCTATCACAAATCATCCAACTGCACCGAATGATATTCTTACATATCATAAGGGCGTAAGTCAATTCTATATCCGCGATAGCAATCTTTCTCCTGATTTTGCCGAATCGGTAAAGTTATTTGACAGTCTTTATCAGAAAAGCAATATTAAAGTTAAATATGATGGTGTAATTGCAATTGATACTAAAATATTAGTAAACATGTTGTCAATTTTTGGTGATACTGAAGTACGCGGTATTAGATTTTCTGCTGATATTGACAAACGCTGTGACTGTCCGCAAGTGATATATAAATTGCTTGATGAAATTGATCGACCGGTTGGTTATATCAAAGAAGACCGTAAAGGGATTTTGGGTGATTTAATGTATGCCCTTTTCTATAAAGCTATTGGTTTTTCACCGTCAAAATACTGGGGGACGCTTGCACAAACAATGTTTAACAACCTAGAAGAAAAACATATACTGTTGAATTTTACCGATAGTGAAGTACAAAAGTCAATTGAAAAACTTAACTATGCCGGAAGAATAAAAGAATATAATAATGATTATCTTCATGTTAATAATGTCAACTTTGCTGGAGCAAAATCGAATTTGTTTGTAACAGAGTCACTTATATCAAAAGCCAAAACACAAGAAGATTTTATTGAGAAAGAATTAACCGTTGAATTTCGCAATCCTTTTCCGGCTTCAGATTGCAATTTGGAAAGTGGAGGACTGTGTTTGAATGCCCAACTGCGTAACTGGATCCGAATTTATGTTCCTCGAGGATCAACTCTTATTGATTTTCAAGGTTCAGAAATGAAAGTTAAAACTTACGAAGAGCTTGGGAAAACTGTATTTAGTGGATTTTTAAAGGTTAATCCAGAGGGTATTGCAAAAGTAATTGTTAAATATCGTTTACCAAAGACGATTAAATCAGGTAAATATAGTATATTGATCCAAAAACAACCAGGATCACAAAAAGGTAAACTCAAGATTGAAATTGACGGTAAAAGTATTTATGATGGGTTATTAGAAAAAGATATCGAAGTCAAAAAATAAGAATTTAATACACAAAATATATTATGGGAAATGATAAATACTCTGCTTTATGGATATCATATACCTCAATCAATGATTTTCTTCATTGTCCGCGTGCCTATTTTCTTAAAAACGTTTATCGCGATCCAACCACAGGACACAAAGTAAAACTTGTTACACCTGTCTTGGCACTAGGACAAGCAATTCATGAAGTGATTGATTGGCTGTCTGGACAGCCGAAAGAAAAACGAATGAGTCAATCACCAGTAATTTATTTGGACAGTATTTGGTCAAAATATTCAGGAAAACGAGGAGGTTTTCTAACTTCGAGCATTGAATTAAGTTATTTACAAAGAGGCAAGAACATGCTTAATCGCTTAATGAAAAAACCAGGCGTGATTTTAAATCCTGCCGTAAAAATAAAGTCAGATCTACCATTTTATTGGTTATCTGATGAAGTCAACATTATCTTATGTGGAAAGATAGATTGGATGGAATATTTAAAAGAAACAGACTCAATTCATATTATTGATTTTAAAACTAGTCGAAGTGAAGAGAATAAAAATTCATTACAGTTGGGGATATATGGTTTATTAGCTAGTAATTGTCAATCGCGACCAATTACAAAAATGAGTTATTGGTACATAGATTGGCAAGATGAACCAAAATCAGTAACGTTGCCTAATTTTGATCAAATACGAGATAAAATATTAGCAATTGCAAAACAGATAAAAACAGCAAGGCAATTAAAAATATTTAAATGTCCGCATCAAAATGGTTGTATTTATTGTCGACCGTTTGAAAAAATAATTAAAAAAGAAGCAGAGTTTATTGGAATTAATAGCTACAATGAAGATCTTTTTATTCTTGAAAGTAATCGAGAACAAAAGATGGAAAGTGTTATATTATGAGCAGAGTAATAAAAACATTAGGAATAGTATTAAAAAAGCGTCAACTGCTTAGAAGCGATCTTCAATTTACAATATTTACAGAAGATTTGGGAAAAATAAATGTTTATGCAAAAGGAGTAAGAAAAATAACTTCAAAACGTCTTCCTAATTTACAAACAGGAAACTTAATAAGTATTCAGATAAACCAATATAATAATGGATTTTATTTACAAAACGTGCAATTAATAAGTGCTCTATCATCAATAAAACAACAATCAAAACAGGTAGAACAACTATATCTGCTTTTTTTTATTCTTGATAGAATATTACCAGAGGCACAAAAAGAAAACGAAGTTTTTAAAGAAACAATCTTTTTTATTATTAAATTCTCAAAAGAGAAGAATTTTTCCAACAACGCATTATTTGATACGTTAAAAAAAACTATTAATATTTTAGGTTATTCCACGGAAGTTGATGATTTTAATAGTTTACTAACAGAAATAGAACAAATTATCAGTGAAAATATACCTCGAGTTAATATATAATTTAAATTATGAATAAAATTACAGCCCTTTGTAAACGAAGAGGGTTTTATTTTCCATCTTCTGACATTTATGGTGGTTTGGCAAACTGTTGGGATTTTGGACATTACGGAACGTTATTAAAAAATAATCTTAGAGATTTATGGTGGAAAAAATTCGTTATTGACAGAGATGATATGGTCGCGATTGATGCGGCGATACTTCAAAGTCCATCGGTTTGGAAAGCATCCGGTCATATCACTGGATTTAATGACGCAATGGTTGATTGTAAAAAATGTCATAATCGTACACGAGCTGATTATCTAATTGAGGATCAAATTAAAGGAAAAAAGGTTGAAGGTTTAAAAACCGAAGAATTGACTCAAATAATTGTTGAAAATAAGCTTAAGTGTCCAAAATGCGGAGCAATGGAATTGACAGATGTCCGGACATTTAATCTCTTATTTACAACAAATATTGGAATAATTGAAGGTGAAAAGTCAGAAATTTATCTACGTGGTGAAATTGCTCAAGGTATTTTTATTAATTTTAAAAATGTTACCGACACGATGCGTGTTCGTCTTCCTTTTGGAATTGCTCAACAAGGAAAAGCATTTCGCAACGAAATAACAATGGGTAATGCAGTTCATCGTACATTGGAATTTGATTTAATGGAATTTGAGTATTTTATCAGAAAAGAAGAATGGAAAAAAGTATATAAGTATTGGCAAGATACAATATGGAGTTTCGCACTCAATCTTGGAATTTCAAAAGATAGATTAAGATGGCGGGAACACGAAGAATTTGAACGTTCTTTTTATTCCACCAAAACAATGGATGTCGAATACAAGTATACTCACGGTTGGATGGAGATATTTGGTTTGGCTTATCGCACCGATTATGATTTAAAGAATCACATGAAACATTCTGGAAAAGATTTAAGCTATGTTGACCCTATAACCCGTGAAAAAATAGTTCCTCACGTGATAGAACCAACTTTTGGCTTATCTCGCTTGACTGGAGTAATTTTGTCCGATGCATATCGGGAAGATATTGTTAATGGAAAAATAAGAGTGTTTTTAAAAATTAACCCAAGTATAGCTCCCGTAAAGATTGCTGTTTTTCCGCTTCAAAAAGATAAAAGGTTATATAACTTAGCTCGTCAAGTATATTTAGAATGTAAACATAAATATCATTGTGAATTTGACGATAGCGGAAATATTGGAAAAATGTATCGTCGCCAAGATGAGATTGGAACACCATATTGTATTACAGTTGATTATGAATCACTTAAAGACAAAGCGATTACTATACGAGAGCGTGATAGTATGAAACAAGAGAGAATTCCAATTGTAAAAATCTTCGACTTTATCAAAATTTAATTAATAATAAAATTATGAAAATTAAAAAAATCGTACTAATTATTGTAATAATTGTTATTTTAATTGTTTTAGCTTTGATTTTATTCCGATTAAATATAAATAAATCAACCAAGATTGTTAAACCAACACCATCAGTCATAAGTGGACAACCTTTTCCAACATTGAATAGTTCTTTTAAGGTAGATTTATCAGGAATTAATAATAATAAAAAGATTAAATTAACTATGTATGGCATACCAAAAAATACAGAAACAATTGAATATTCTTTGTCATATCAAACTAAACAACAAGGATTGCAAGGAATAATTGGGACGATTGAGCTTAAGAAAAAAGAGTCAGAATACACTTTAGAAAAGGATTTGGGGACATGTTCATCTGGAACGTGCATATATCACACAGTTGATGGTAATATTATGGTCGAGTTGAAATTAGCAGGAAAATATGGAGAAAGCTTATTTAATAAAGATTATAATCTCGAAAATTAATCAAAAGGAGGTGTTTTCAAGATGCCAAATATCAAATCAGCCAAAAAAAAACAGAGAAAAGACGTAAATAGAACAAAACAAAACAACAAATATCGTCAGTCGATTAAATCAATGTTTAAAAATATGAAAAAGGGAAAAGTTGCAAAAGCTACACAAGAAAAATTAAACTCAATAATTGATAAAGCGAGTAAAAGAAAAATTATTCATAAAAATAAAGCAGCAAGATTAAAATCTCGTGTTTCTCGTTTTTTGAAACTTAAGAAAAAATCATGAAATATAAAATTAATCTATTGTTACCAAAAGAAGAAAATTGGTTGGACAAGATTATTTATTTTGGGTTAAATTATCTTCGATATATTTTAGTAATAACACAAACAGTTATTATTTTAGTATTTTTTTATAGATTTAAAGTTGATCAAGAAATCGTTGACTTAAAAGACGCTGTAAAACAAAAACAAGAGATTATAACTGTTTCAAAACCGTTAATCGGAGAAGCCGCAAATTTGATACGTGTATTAGACAATTCACAAATTATTATAGATGACCAAATTCATTTTCAAAGTTTATTTTCATATTTTTCAAAAAGTTTTCCAAGGCAAATAACTTTAAATAAGTTATTGGTCAATCAAAACGGGATTGACTTCGATGGTGTAACAAACGATATTAAAATTGTGCATCAATATCAAAAGCGAATGCAAGAAGAAGGTAAATTCAAAAAAATAAATTTGAAGCAAATAAAAAAAATAGAAAATGGTTTTTTAATTAGTTTTAGTTTAACGGAATTTAAATAATAATCGACAATGGATAAAAATAATCTATTAAAACACCTTTTTGATAAGAAAATACGAGATTATAGCTTTGTTGTAGTTTTTTTAATTATTTTTTCTTTTTTTATAATTTTTATTATCAAACCTAATATTAACTTGGTTTTTCAGTTAAATAAAGAAAAAAGTTTTCTTGATCAATTGGACAAAAATTACGAAAATACCATCATTGAAATTGTAAACCTACAATCGGAGATGGAAAAAATTAGACCTAATTTAGGAATTATTGATCAAGCCTTACCAAGTCAAGTTGGAATTGATAAAGTTGTTGATGATTTACAAAAATCTGCTTCCGCATCTAGTGTTTCGATAAAAAAAGTAAATTTCGGTAGTTTTAGTTTAATTAACAAGAACAGTGATAAAAAATTAAAGAAAATTCAATTTAATGTTGACTTTATTAGTAATTTTAAAAATGCCTCAGATTATGTTAATTTTTTGTTTAAACAACGACGATTAAAAGGGATAAGTCAAATAATTATTGATAAACCATTAAGCGTTGCAACTGATAGCGTTGATTTAAATATCAAATTAGCAGGTGAGATATTTTACTTATGAACAGAAAAGAAGTATTCATAATAGCGATTGGATTTTTCTTAACAGTATTTGCTTGGATGATTATTGACATATATCAGGCTAATAAAACACCATTTGTTGATAATACTTTAAACACTGTACAGATGCCAAAATACAAGAATAAGTCAGCGATTATTAATAATTTAATAGAACGTCAATGATTAATACATATGTATTATAGCCATTTGTTTTTTAAACAAAGGAAAAAAATTTCGAAATCATTGATTATATCGGCCACAGTGAGTGTTTTTTTATTTGTCCTAATAATATTAGTAAAACCATCAATCCCATCGCGAGCAACCAATTCATCATTCCTAACACTGCAACCCGTTAACGTTGAATCTACTCAAATAGGATTATTTTGGCAGACAAACGAAAGTGTAAGCGGTTTTGTTAAGTATGGTAAAGACTTAAAGAGCTTGAATCAAATAGCTATAGACGAACGTGATTTGGAAAACAAGCTGCCAGGTAAATTTCACTTCCACTACATGTTGTTAAAGAATCTTGAGCCTAATGTTAATTATTATTATCAGGCTTTTTACAAAGGGACGCAGAGTCAATTAGATAAGATTAAGACGCCAACCATTGTTAAAAAAAACATAAACTCCAAACCAATTTTTGGTAGAGTTTTACAACCAAACAATCAACCCACTCAAAGTACTGCCATATTATTTGAAATTGAAGGTTTTTTACCTCTATTAACATTTTCTAAAGCATCAGGTGAATGGTTATTATCAGTCGAACAATTCATCGCTAAAAAAACTGAAGGAATCATATTAGAGTCATGGAATGACAATTCGTTAGTTACAATAAAGATTATTAACGATAGCGGTATAACATCAATCGTCACAGGTTCTTTTTCAGCGTTAAATAAGAGTCAGAATAATTTTATGATTGGAAATAATTATAATCTGGTCGGACAAAGTAGTGTTAAAGGAGCACAAACGGAGAAAATTCTACCAAAAAATAGCATTGATATTCTTTATCCAAAGGAAAATTCAATAATTCCCGCCCAATCGCCATTACTTAAAGGATTTGCCATTCCATTTAAAGAAGTATATATTACCATTAACTCACAACCACAATATAACTTTCGTATTCAAGCAAGCGATAAAGGAGAGTGGAAGAATATCGTGTCCCCGACTATAAAAGCAGGTAGATATGTGATGACAATGAAAACAGAAAATGAAAAAGGTGAGCCTATAATACTTATAAGGAATTTTTCAATAGCAAAAAGTGGTGAACAAGTTTTGGGAACTGCAACTCCAGAGGCAAGTCCAACATTGGACATTGTGCCAGTTATTCCAACATTAGTGAGTATAGAACCAACAATTGAAATAGCCCAAATACCAACGGCTACACCACCTGTGACAGGCCAAATGCAAACAATTTATCTTTTCTTAATAAGTGTAGTTGTATTAATTATTGGAGCAGGTCTTATGCTTGCTTTTTAAGCAACATTCACATTAATATTTAACTATGGGAGAACTTTTGCTTTCAGTGAATAAAATTAGTTTATTAGCTTTTATCATTACTCTTGGATTTTTAGTATATGAGTTCAAGCTTTTAAATAAAGAAAAGAGAAGTATTAGCAAGCCGCAAATTCCGAATTTTAATTCTGCTAATATAAAACCAGATCAGTTTCAAAATACAGCTACACAAATTAATACACATCCAAATAAAACAAATAATTCATCTGTAAATAAATTTATGATTATCTTACTAATTATAATGTTAATATTTTTTGCGATATTTACGATTATTAGTATTATTAAAAAAAATAAATCACCCTTAATAAACAACCCAATTGACAATGACTTAACAAAGGTTAAAACATTAGTTTCGCAAGGTATAAGAATATATAATGATAAAGGAGAGGAAATTATACAAAGCCAGATTGATCAATATCCAATCGGAACAAATATAAAAATTGGTTTGGAATCAATCAAAGAGGCTGATATTGATAAAGCGCGTATTCGCATTAATGATGTGGTATGGTTGCCTAGCCATGAAACAAAAAATTATGATAACAAACATAATCTTTATTATATTACTTACCAAATAGCAACCATTCCGGCTCAATTAAAAATTGAAGCCCAACTGCATTCACTTAAAGATGGATGGTTGGGTGATTAATCATGAAAAAAAAACAATCAACACTTAAAATTATAGTAATATTTTTTATAATTATAATTTTAGTCGGTTTAGTTTTTTCTCTCAATAACATGCTTCAAGAGAAACCTGGACAGGCTGTGACAACAATAAAAAAAACAAAAGCAGCGGCTAAAACCTATAGTCGTCTGCTAGCTTTAAATAATCCATTACCAACTATTGTTCCGACTAATACACCAATAATTGAGGTTAGCCCAACGGAAATTTTACTTGCAAATAATAATCCCGCATTAACAGGTGGTCAACTTCAAAACAATCTGTTAACACCTACCATTTCAGGTGATATTTATATAACTAACGGACAAGGTACACCAACCGTAGATCCAACAGCTGAATTATTAGCACGAAATAATAATATAACCATAACTATTTACAGCAGTATTAGTCCTACCAGTTCAATTATTCCAACAAAAACTGAAAAGCTTCCTGAAACTGGCTGGATCCAATATTCTCTTATTCTCTTTGCATCTGCTACGACAATGTTTTTATTGGCATTTATTTTTTAAGTAGTTGGACGCGATGAATTAAATATTTTTTTTATTTAACTTTATAATTTATAACACGTCGGTTGGCTAAGTCAACATATTTCTTCTCCTTTTCAATTCCTACCCAATTTCTACCAAGTGCCTTTGCTACAACTGCTGTCGTTCCGCTCCCAATAAACGGATCTAAGATTAAATCGCCTTTATTACTTGCGCTAAGTAATATCTGTTGAATTAATTTGAGTGGCTTTTGTGTTGGGTGGGATTTTATTCCGTTTCCATCTCTTAATCTTTCTGGACCATTGCAAATATTAAAAATCCAGTCAGTATCTTTCATTTGTTTTCCGCCGTTCAGCTTTTTTAAAAATTCATAGTTAAAAGTGTAATCTTTACAATTTTTATTTTTCACTGCCCAAATTAAAGTTTCGTGATTATTTGTAAATCTTCGCCCGTTGAAATTCGGTAAAGCTCCGATTTTTACCCAAATTACATCATTCAAGAACCACAAACCTAAATCTTGCATAATCTTCCCTACGCGAAAAATGTTATGATACATTCCAATCACCCAAATTGTTCCCGTTGGCTTTAATAGTCTTTGGCACTCTTTTAGCCAATTTGTAGTAAAGCTATCAGATTCTTCATAACTTATAAATTTATCCCATTAGGAAATTCTTTTAAAACCTTAGTTTCTCAATCTCAAGTCTTTTATTGTAATAATCAATCACTTCATCATAGTTTTTAACCACAAACCGATCTTTTAGTATTGAATATGGTTCTCTTTCTATCATTTGCTTTATTTTTATCTTGTGATTTTCTGGGTGCAGAACCAAAAATTCAGTATTAAATTCTTTTAATTGGTACATCCGATTTAAGGACTCACCGAGTGTCCCTATACTATCAACTACCTCAATAACTTTTTTTAGAAATTGATATCCTTTTTTATTAAACCAAACAACATCAATTCTTTTTGCAATTTTATTTATTTCGGAGTATGTAAACTCAGGAAAGTCGCTTTTTGAAGTTAGTTGATTGATAAAAATATTTTTTTGAAACTCAGCTGTCGGATCAGCACAATGAGTATCAAATTGTTCATAATTTCCTAATTCAACCATTACTCCTTCTATATATGAATGCATACGAACAACATCTTGTTTTATTTCCTTAATTTGCTTATCTTGTTCATATTCGTGTAAAGCAAATGTACCAAAACCAATTTGTTTAAAAGTTTTATTGTTTTTGATTTCTCTGTACAAGACCCCACGAATACCTGCTTGCCATTCTTCTGATGCTTTAGCCGCCGGATAATATTTTTCTATATTGTCATAGATATATTGCCATGAAGCAACGCCTCCATTATCCTCTATTAAATTTTTAATTGCCTCAACTTTAGTCATAATTATCAAAAAATTATTGGAACATCATTTCCATATTAGAAACGCTATAATTATCACTTAATGGCAATAAGGTATCATTCCAAGTAATTTTATATGAATTAATCTTGCCAAAGCATTTTTTAAAGCTTTCTTCATAGGCACTCAAAACAATGTCATAGCCATTATCAGATTTACATACAAAATCCCAAAAATCTTTTCCAATTAGCAATTCATCATTTGCAAAAAATTGTTTAACTCTTTCTTGCCTCCAAGGTTTGCCTTCACCAAAACGATTATAAGCAGTTGCAAAAAATAGCTTTATTTTTGAACTCTGTGGTAAAGTATTTGATAAAATTGCAAATTGCTCTAATAATGCTTCTTTTTCTGAGCGGGCTTTTTTATTATCTAAATCTCCGCCAATTTTAAGTTCAATTAAGAAACTATCTCCTGATTCCTTATCCATTAAATAATAATCGCTTTCATGTCGTTTAGTTTTTAGTGTATGGTTTTTGGGTTTTAATCTTAAAAATTGATAATCTTCAACCATAGGTGGTCTAATTTCATGTCTTTTATATTTTTCTAAAAGTTCGGCAATCCCTCTTGTTTGTTCAACGCTTAAGGGTCCTTCAACCCTTCTTTTTACTTCATAAGAAAATCTGGCAATATTTATTGCTAATTTTTCAAGCATATTGCCAAGTGAACTATCTAATGACCTTACTAGAGCAGTATAATATTGAATTTCAGGTCCAAGAACGGCAATGAAAACATTATGAATTTTCATATTCAAGGTGCCTTCAGGATCTTCTATTTCACCCTCGTGCCTGCCTTGAAAACCAACTGCAAAAGATTCAACTGACGCGTGAACGATTGACCTTATAGCTTCTCTTTTATCTAATGATATTTTTATCATATTATTTTATATTTTTTCTATTGATTATAATAATTAATATAAATCATGTTATCAAAAAGTAGACTTTTTTTCCATTAATTACTGAGCTACGGAATGGTTCATCATGTCAGGAGACTAAAAAATTCATGTGGGTCAAGAGAGGCGGTGCCAATGAGAAAACCATCGATTTCCTGGTTCTGCAGGTAAGAGTCAATATTTTTTTTGTTTACGCTTCCTCCATAAAGAAAGTTAATTGTACTTGGTAAATTTA
>Ga0210057_1008604_pt1 | contig 12033 bp, 8 predicted proteins | sample CryGeyCG2114_010_2_FD_183968 | JGI IMG/M metagenome (GOLD analysis project Ga0210057, IMG submission 183968) | Groundwater microbial communities from aquifer - Crystal Geyser CG10_big_fil_rev_8/21/14_0.10 (SPAdes) (version 2) | ecosystem: Environmental > Aquatic > Deep subsurface > Groundwater ...
GACGAACGAAAATAAACAAAAAGGACGCCTTTTAAAGGAATCCCATTTGTTTAGCACCTGACGTAAAATTAATGTTTTTTTGCAGGCAGATTAAGTATGTTTTCCAGATATTCAACCCGCATTTCCAGTTTATTGAAATCAGATTGGTGGACCACGTCTACAAGTTGACCCTTAATTATCGTTAAATCCTTTTTTACATCTTCAAATTGTTGCTTGGAAGCCGTATTGGCAAAACCCTTTTGCACCATTTTTGCCAATTGATCAATTGTTATATTTTTCACCAATTTATTCTTTGCCATGTAAATTGAAATTAGATTATTATACTTTCATTATAATCATATAAGAATTCGTGTCAAATTATTTAAATTTGGAATAGGAAATAAAATGGGAAATAAATTGAAAGACGAAATTAACCCAATTAGATATGAAGAGGAATGGTTATCTAAAAACTGGTGGGTAAATACTTTTGAAATAATATTTTGGTTTTTTATTATTGGTGGCCCTATAAATATAATTATTTCTGAAGACCCTATCGATTTTGGTTTGTGGGCCACTATTTCTATAATACTTATAACAATTCGTTGGATAATCACAAAATTAAAAATTGAAAAATTATAAAAATTAAAAATTTACGAAATAAGAAATAAGAATAGGCATATCCTTCGCCCTGCGGGGCTCAGGATGAATTTATTCACAAAGTTCATAAATTCATGCGAGTATTAGATTTAGAATCAATAAGAATAAAAGTTGCCTCGCCAGATGACATTATGTCATGGTCTCATGGCGAGGTTACAAAGCCCGAAACAATAAATTACAGGACACAGAAGCCCGAAAAGGAAGGGCTTTTTGATGAAAGGATTTTCGGCCCTGAAAAAGATTACGAGTGCGCCTGCGGGAAATACAAGAGAATAAGATATAAAGGAGTTGTCTGCGACAGGTGCGGAGTTGAAGTCACGAAATCTTCTGTTAGAAGGGAAAGAATGGGCCATATTAAATTATATACTCCTGTTTCGCATATTTGGTTTTTAAGGGGAGTCCCGTCAAGAATGGGCTTGGTTTTAGATAAGAGCTCCCAGCAACTGGAAAAAGTAATTTATTTTTCTTCATATATAATTACAAAAGTTGATGAAGCGGCCCGGGACAGGATTATGGAAGCTATCGAGCAGGAATACAAGTCAAAAGTCAAGAAAGAAAAAACAGAAGCCGCAAAAAATGATATAAAAACTGCAAGGGAAAAGGCAAAAGAAGAGCTTTTAGATATTAAGCCCTTGAGAATTCTGTCTGAAGTTAACTATCACACCCTTTCCTTAAAATATGGAGAAGTTTTTGAAGCAGGAACAGGAGCTGAGGTTGTAAAAGAGATATTTTCCAAAATTGATTTAGACAAGGCAACTAAAGAGATAGCTCAGGAAGCCAAAGAAGCTCCGCCCGCAATGAGAAAAAAAGTTTTAAGAAGATTAAAGCTTTTTCAGGGTATGCAGAGGGCAAATATAAGGCCGGAATGGATGTTTATGGATGTTTTGCCTGTTCTGCCTCCGGATTTGAGGCCGATGGTTCAGTTGGATGGCGGAAGATACGCTTCTTCTGATTTGAACGATTTATATAGGAGAGTCATTAACAGAAATAACAGGCTGAAATATCTGCAGGAGATAAAGGCTCCGCCCGTGATTGTCAGGAATGAAAAAAGAATGCTTCAGGAAGCCGTGGATGCTTTGATTGATAATGAAATGAGAAAAGGAGTTACTACGACAGCCACAACAGGCGGGAAGAGATTGTTGAAATCTTTAGCAGCCATGCTGGCTGGAAAACAGGGAAGATTCAGGCAGAACCTTTTAGGAAAGCGCGTTGATTATTCGGGAAGGTCTGTTATTGCAGTCGGTCCGGAGCTGAACTTTTCTCAGTGCGGTTTGCCGAAAACTTTGGCTTTGGAAATTTTCAAGCCGTTTGTAATCAAGAGAATTTTGGACAAAGAATTAGCTTACAATATTCGCGGAGCAGCCCGCTTAGTTGAAGAAAAAACCCCTGAAGTTTGGGCTATTTTGGAAGAAATTATAAAAGACAAGCTGGTTATGTTAAACAGGGCTCCGACTCTGCACAGGCTTGGCATACAGGCATTCAGACCGATTTTAATAGAGGACGAAACAATAAAGCTTCATCCATTGGTTTGCGAAGCTTTTAATTCAGACTTTGATGGAGACCAGATGGCTGTCTATCTGCCTTTATCTGATGAGGCGCAGAAAGAAGCCAAGGAAATTATGCTTTCAACTCTAAACCTTTTAAGGCCTGCTACGGGCATGCCGGTAATCGGGCCTTTCAGGGATATTGCTTTGGGATGCTACTTCTTGACCAAACAGAAGGATGCGAAGGATATTAAAAACATCAAAGTTTATTCTTCAGACTCTGAAGCAATAACTGCTTACGAATATGGATTCTTGGGATTAAATGACAATATAAAAGTTCCTAGCCCGAAATTCACTGATAGGATAGAGCTTATTGAAACTTCTGTGGGCAGACTGATTCTCAATGCGGTCCTTCCAAATGATTATCCGTATGTAAATAAATTAGTCGATAATAAGTCATTAAAGAGTCTGGTGAGAGAAATCATCGAAAAATATTCTAATGAAGAGGCAGTTATAACCATAGACAAAATAAAGGTATTAGGCTTTGAACACTGCACATTGTCTGGAGTAAGCTGGGGAATGGATGATTTGATTGTTCCTAAAGAAAAACAGCAGATGATTGACGAGGCAGAAGCTGAAGTAAGAAAAATAGATAGCCATTTTGAGAAAGGACTTTTGTCAGCTGATGAAAAAACTTCTCAGAAAATTTTAATATGGCAGACAGTAAAAACAAAATTGGAAGCCTTACTGAAAACTGCGCTGCCACCGGACGGGCCAGTAATGTCAATTATTACAGCAGGCGCCAGGGCGACTTGGGCTCAGCCGGTGCAGATGGCAGGCATGAAAGGATTGGTGAACAACCCCTCGGGAGACATTATTGAGCTCCCAGTGAAGTCGTCTTTTACAGAGGGATTTAATGTTTTGGAATATTTTATTTCAACTCATGGGGCTAGAAAGGGAACAGCCGACACTGCTTTAAGAACTTCTTCGGCAGGATACCTGACAAGAAGGCTGGTTGATGTTGCCCACGACGTAATTGTCACTGAGGCTGACTGCGGAGATAAGACAGGGTTCGTTGCTTACAAGAAAGACGCTAACTTGATTGAGCAGGATTTCGTTTTCAAGATAGTGGGCAGGACTGCTTTAGAAACAGTCGAGCACGACAAAAAAGTTTTTGTTAAAAAAGGCGAAGCGATTGACTGGAAAGCCGCAAAAGCTATTGCCGAAGAAAAAAGCATAGAAAGAGTTATTATTGCATCCCCTTTGACGTGCAAATGCTCGCAGGGAGTCTGCCAGAAATGTTATGGGTGGGATTTAGGCAGGAATAGCCCAGTAAAATTAGGAGAAGCAGTTGGCATTGTGGCCGCTCAAGCAATTGGAGAACCGGGAACCCAACTGACATTAAGAACTCACCACCTGGGAGGAATTGTTGGAGCAGGAGACATTACTCAGGGTCTGCCCAGAATTGAAGAAATCTTTGAATGCAGGTCTCCTAAAGGAGAAGCAATAATGTCTTTGACTGAAGGAAAAATTATCGGGATTGACGAGGAAAAGAAAATAGTCAAAATTCAGCCTTCTAAAAAATCAGGAAGCAAAAAACCTGCCCGCAATGCTTCGCATAGCGATGCCGGCGGGGATATAATGGAATATAAAATTCCTGGAAGGATTGCAATTTTGGTCGAGAAAGGCCAGGAGGTTAAAGAAAATCAGCCTTTGTGCGAGGGAAGCTTGGATCTTAAAAAGCTTTATAAGTCTTCTGGAGTTGAAACAACCCAAAGATATATTCTGCAGGAAGTTCAGAGAATTTATTCTTCGCAGGGCGTTGATATAAATGACAAGCATATTGAAATTATAATCAAGAAGATGTTCTCTCGCATAAGAGTTAAAGAAGAGGGCGATTCAACATGGATAAGGGGAGAAGTGGTAGAAAGGGAAATTTTCAATGAGGAGGCTGAAACGTTGAAGAAGGAAAATAAAATTTTGCCATCCGGCGTCCAGATACTCCTTGGTATTTCAGAGGTTGCCTTGAATTCAGAATCATTTTTGTCAGCAGCTTCATTCCAGCAGACTTCAAGGGTTCTTATAAAAGCTTCTCTTGCGGGCAAAGAGGACAAATTACGCGGACTTAAGGAAAACGTAATAATAGGAAAGCTTATTCCCGTAGGAACAGGATTCATTCCCAAAAATAAGACAAAATAATAATTTATTCAAATACCTCGCCAAAAGCGGGGTATTTAGTTGCTGTTTGTTTACGCACAGAGGTCTTTTTTATGTGTAAAAATACACTTGAATCAATAAACCTGGGTGGTATAATAAAATAATCTTATGGCGAAAAATAAAGGAAAAAACAAGGACAGAAATGAGAAAAACAGCAAGAATGGGAGGGGTGGCAAAGAAAATCAAAAAGATTCTCTTTTAAGCAACTGGACTAAAAGATGGATAAAAGCAATTTTATTGTTTTTAGTTGCGGTAATTGTTGTTCTGTCATTTCCTTATTTTGACAAAGCCGGATATGCAGGCGAGATTTTTATAAATATCTGCGACTTTCTAATCGGCAAGGCGTTTTACACAATACCTTTGTTTTTGTTCGTGGCAGGTTTGATATTTTTGAAAACCAGGAAAAAAGGTAAAGACCTAGCCATGGCGCTGGCAATCATAATATCGCTTGTAGGCGTATCTGGAATCTTGGCGGCAAAAGATTTGACAATTAAAAGCGGGGGTTGGGTCGGATTTCTTTTAGCAGAACTATTTATTAAGCTTTTCGGGATTTTAGTCGCCAACATAATATTTGCGGTCATTTTATTGATAGGATTATTTATATTTTTACAATTCATACCGTGGGAATCAAAAAAAGAAAAAGAAGGAAAACCAGCCTTTGCCGTTAACAGGCAGAATCAAGATGGTTTGAAGATTAAAGGCATAGATGAGGAAAAGCAGGAGAAGCCAAGGCAGTCTGTTTCAAGGATAACTTTATTTAAAAAAGGCAACGAGGAGCCGGAGAAAGCAGATATCAAAAAACCGGCGATTGCTAATAAAAATAGTTATATTTTGCCTCCTTTAGATTTATTGAATAAAAATGAGGCAGCTCCAACGTCCGGCAATATAAAGGAGAACTCAATGATAATCAAGAGTACTCTGGAGAATTTCGGCATTCCTGTTGAAATGGCTGAAGTCAATGTTGGTCCTACGGTCACTCAATATGCTTTTAAGCCAGCCGAAGGAGTAAAACTTTCAAAAATTACAACGCTTTCAAATAACTTAGCCTTAGCTTTGGCAGCTCACCCTATTAGGATTGAAGCTCCGATTCCGGGGAAATCACTGGTTGGAATTGAAGTGCCGAATAAAGTAAGGTCAGTTGTTACCTTGAGGAATCTGATAACCCAGCCGGCATATCAAAATGCTACAAGCCCGTTAATGGTTGCTTTGGGCAGAAACGTTGCCGGGTCTGCAGTTTTTACAGATATAACGGACGGACCGCACCTATTAGTTGCAGGAGCGACCGGAACAGGAAAAACCATTTTCTTAAACACTTTAATTCTAAGTTTATTATACAAATGTACGCCAGATAATTTGCGAATGATCATGGTTGACCCAAAGAGAGTCGAGTTCCAGCATTACAATGATATTCCGCATCTTTTATGCCCTGTAATTTATGACGCTACAAAAACAATAAATGCCTTGCAGTGGTTAACGCACGAAATGGAAAGACGTTTTGAAGTATTTTCAGAAGTTCCTACAAGAAATCTCGCTACTTATAACCAAAATAAATCTGTGATTGCTTCTGGTTTGCAATTGCCATACATAGTTTTTGTTGTTGATGAATTAGCAGATTTAATGGCAGCAAAAGGCAGGGAAATTGAGGCGGGAGTAGTAAGGCTGGCCCAAATGGCAAGAGCAACCGGCATCCACCTTGTGCTTGCCACACAGAGGCCATCAGTAGAAGTTATAACCGGTTTAATCAAAGCCAATGTGCCTACTAGAATCACTTTCCAGGTTTCTTCTCAAATTGATTCAAGAACAGTTATTGATACATCCGGAGCCGAAAAATTAATCGGAGCCGGAGATATGCTTTTTCTCTCGTCAAAATCTTCTAAAATTACCAGGGTGCAGGGCCCTTACATTTCAGAAAAAGAAGTCCAAAAAATTGTCAGCTTTATTGTTGAACAGGGTAAAAAGTTTCAAGACCCGCAGTCAGTGCTTAGTCAGAGCCTGTTAGAAAGCCTTGAACGATCGGAAGCTGTAAAAGACGGTGGAGGGTCAGAATTTTTTGGAGATTCCGGGGACGATCCGTTATTTGAGGAAGTAAAAAAGATTGTTTCAGAAACAAAAAAGGCATCGGCTTCATTTTTACAGAGGCGCCTAAGAATTGGTTATTCAAGAGCCGCTAGATTAATTGATATGCTTGAAGAAAAAGGAATTGTAGGGCCTGCTGACGGAGCAAAACCAAGGGAAGTTTATGGGGTGCCTGGGTCGCACGCAGGCGACTCTTCTAATGTGAAACTGGTTTTGGGAGGAGGGATAGATGAATCAGAAGGACAAGAAGAAGACGGTGACTGGAAAAAAGTTTGATATTCTAATTATTAAAATTAAATTTTATGCTAAAAAAAGAAAAAATAGACGGAACCAAAGGGTACCCCAAACAAGCTAAAGATATAGATAATGTGGTTAATGAAATTAAAGAACGTTTTGGAGAAGGGGCGATTATGACAATGAGAGAAATTCACGCAGTTGATGTTGATGTGGTGTCAACAGGTTCTATTGCAATGGATTTGGCGTTGGGAGTGGGAGGCATGCCCCGAGGCAGGATAATAGAAATATATGGAGCTGAGTCGTCTGGTAAAACAACACTGTCTTTGCATGTGATAGCTGAAGCCCAAAAAAAAGGAGGCACATGCGCTTTCGTTGATGCCGAACACGCCATGGACCCCGATTATGCAAGGAGAATCGGCGTTAATGTGGATGACCTGCTTATTTCACAGCCGGATTCTGGCGAGCAGGGTTTGCAGATTGTTGAGACGCTGGTAAAGTCTGAAAGAATTGCTGTTATTGTGGTTGATTCTGTGGCTGCTCTTACTCCGCGTGTTGAGATTGAAGGAGAAATTGGAGACCAGCATATGGGACTTCAGGCCCGTTTGATGAGTCAAGCGTGTTTGGTTGGCGAAACCGAATTAATTAATCCTTTGACGGGCCAGATTTCTACAATTAAAGAAATTATAGAAAAAAAACAGCCATGGCATACCTTAACCTATGATGAAAAAAATAGGAAATTTATAATTTCTCAAGTGATAGATTGGCTAAACCAAGGTAAAAAAGAAACTTTTGAAGTTAAAACAAAGGATGGCCATAATTTAAAACTTACTGGTGACCATTTGGTTTTGACTTTCAATGGATGGAAAGAAGTGAAAGATTTAACAAAAGATGATTCACTGGCTATTCCCTGCAAAGTTCCGGAAATTAAAAAAAACTATAGATTAAAAGATGAGGAAATAAAAACAATCGCATATATATTAGGCGATGGAAATTTTACAACACCAAATTACAATCTTACATTCGCCAATATAGATAAAGAAATTATTAATGATTTTAACAATTCTTTAAAAAAATTAGATTGCGAGTTAAAACAAACAAGCTACAAAGATTTTAGGATATCTAAAAATAAAGATTTACCATCGGGTTCTTCCAAGTCGCCAGTAAAAGAATTATTAAAACAATTAGGCGTTTTTGGTAAAAAATCTTCTCAAAAAGAAATTCCTTCAGAAATTTTCCAGCTTCCTAATAAAAAATTGGCAATTTTTATTTCAAGAATTTGGTCTTGCGACGGCCATATTGATGATTCAGCGAAAGCAATTGTTTATTCCTCGTCTTCTTTAAAATTAATAAAGCAATTGCAAATTTTATTGCTTCATTTCGGCATAGTCAGCAGATGGTCTCAAAAACGTTCAGCCCCTCATTTATTGTATAAATTAATTATTCAGGGTAAACAAAATATACAAATATTTTACAAAGAAATCGGGTTGGTTGGTAAAAAGATGAAAAGATTAGAATCATTGGCAAAAAAAGAATGGAAGTCAAAAACAATGCCATTTCAGGAAGTTATTCCATACCAAATAGTTCCTGCGTTGAAAGAATTAGTGTATGCGTCTGGACATACGGGACAAGAAATTCCCCATCTTTTTGGTTTAGACGACAGAACATCTTTTCCAGAGTTTAAGCCAGACCGATTAAGAGTTTCCCGAGAACATTTAAGAAAAATTTCTGATTTTATTGGAAATCAAGAAATTAAAAAAATAGCCGATGACGAAGTTTATTGGACTGGCATAAAATCTATAAAACCGACCGAAAAAACGGAAGTTTTTGATTTATCAATAAAAGGTATTCCAAATTTTGTTGCTAACGGAGTAGTGGTTCATAATTGCAGAAAACTTTCCAGCATAGTGTCTAAAACAAACACAATGGTTATATTTTTAAATCAGACAAGAATGAAAATCGGAATGGTTTTTGGAAATCCAGAGACAACTCCCGGAGGAATGGCTTTAAAATTTTATGCGTCGGTAAGAATTAATTTAGCCAGAACTGCCCAGATAAAATCAGGAGATGAAATTATCGGTAACCGCGTAAAAGCAAAAGTGGTAAAAAACAAAGTGGCAGCTCCCTTTAAAACAGCTGAATTTGATATTTATTACAATGAGGGAATTTCTAAGTCCGGAGACGCTTTAAGAACAGGCTTGCAAACGGGATTAATCAAACAATCAGGAAGCTATTTTACTTTTGAAGGCCAAAAGATAGGGCAGGGCACAGAGGCTGCCAAAGCTTTTTTGAAGGAGAATAAAGACGTGATGAAAAAAATTAAAGAAGAAGCTTTGAAAGTAAAAGAGTAAATATTAAATTTTTAAACAAATCATGAAATTTTGGAAAAATTTGCCAAGTTGGGTGCAGGGAGGAATTATTGGATTAGTGATTTTTCTTATTCTCTCTCTTTTTCCTGACTTTAGCTATAATTTATTCGGAGGGGATACTCCTTTTTCTGAAATGTTATACAATCTGATTTCCAGGATGCCCGTGTTCCTATCCAGCGTTATTATTCCTATTAATTCCTATGACGAAGGAGCCGGTTTTTCAAGGGGCATAACTATTCCTCCTTTGTTTTGGTTTACCGTAGGAGCGATAGTTGGTTTAGTAGTTGGGAGTTTAAAAAAGAAAAAACAAATTTTGTAAATATATTATAAAATAAAAGCAGCCCGAGCGGGCTGTTTTTGTTTATCTATCATCTAACACCCAACACTCAACGCCTATTTTACTGTATATGGCAAAAGTCCCATTTGGCGGGCTCTTTTTATTGCGGTTGAAACTTTTTTTTGATGATAAGAACACAGGTTGGTTTTCTTTCTAGGCTTTATTTTGTAGAAACCGGAAATAAAATTAGACAGCAACTCTGTGTTTTTGAAATCTACATCATCAATATTTTTTTGGCAAAAATAACACATAATAAAAATGTAAAACGTAAAGCGTAAAACGTAAAATAAATTATTTCTCGCTTTTCGTTTTTAGTTTTTAGATTAAAACGGAATATCTTTTACGTCTATCTCGTCTGCCGCGTCGCTTTCAAAGGAAACTGTTTTTTGGTCTTTTGCAGAAGCAGAGTCAGACGGGGGAGTATAATTTTCCTCAATCACTGGAATCTCTCCTGTCTGCGCAGGCAGGTCCTGTCTTTCGAGTTCAGGTCTTTGGTTAGATGACCTTGGATAATTTGAACCGCCATCAGTTCCACCGTTGCCTTTGGGGCCTAATTGCAAGCTATCGGCTATGATTTCTGTCCTGTACTGCTTCACCCCGGCGTTATTCACCCAGTTACGAGTTTTTATTCTGCCTTCAATCAGAACTAAAGACCCCTTATTTAGATATCTTGAAGAAATATCGGCTAACTTTCCAAAACAGACGATATTATGGAATTCTGCTTCCTGTTTTTTTTCACCGGAGCTTGAGGTGTAAAATCTGTTTGTCGCTATACTGAAGTTTGTTACCTGACCGCCGTTTGGCATAGAACGAACCTCAGGTTCGCGGGTGACGTTTCCTAAAATAAATGCTTTGTTTAGATTCATAAAAAGCGAAAAGAGAAAACGACTCAAAGGGTAACCCAGCAAAAAATATTTTAGGTTTTAAGCTGTGGCTTTGCACTTTTAGTTTTACGTTTTACGCTATTCTCCTAATAACTCGTCTAATTTTTGTTCAATATCCTTTAATTCGACCTTTTCCCTCGCTTCGCCGAAGCTTTTGGCGGAGGCGGGCTTGCCCTCTTTTGCCTCAACTTCTGTTTTCTGCTTTATTTCGAATGTCGGAACTATTTTTTTCCAAATCCTTCTTTCTTTCTTTAACTCGGCTACTCCTTTTATAATAATCATATGACGCACTATTTTTCCATCTTTTGAGATAATTTCCTTTATTTCGCTTAATTTTTCAGGTTCTAATTGGAATTCCAGGACGCCGAAGAACCCAGAGGCCTGTCTTTTGATAGGGTATGAAAGAGTCCTGGCGGAAGGATTCAATTGCTTTAAAACAGCGCCCTCCCTGGTCTGGACAGCTGACTCTATTTCTTTTCCTTTAGCTTCCGCCTCTTCCGAAGTTATTTCAGGAGAGATTATGTATGTAAGTTCGTACGTTTTCATCTTTATTTGATTATGTTGATATTCTATCAGGTTATTTGCAAAAAATCAAGTTTTTTGGGTATAATATTATTATATGGCAATAAATAAAGATATATTCAAATCATACGACATCAGAGGGGTCTATCCATCAGAGCTCAACGAGGAAGCTGCTTATGCAATAGGCAGGGCTTTTGCAAGGCGCTCAGGCGCCAAGAGAATTACAGTCGGATCAGATATGAGACTTTCGGGGCATGTATTGAAAAGGGCGCTTGTAAAGGGCATTACCGACGAAGGCGTTAATGTAAAGGATATAGGTCTGGTTCCGATTGACGCGGTTTATTCTTCTGTTGGTAATTTTGGCGATGAAGCAGGCATAATGGTTACTGCCTCCCATAACCCTAAAGAATATAATGGGTTCAAAATGGTTTTGAAGGATATGAAATGGATAAGGGGCGTGGAACTAGTCGATGAAGTGAAAAATTTGCCGGCAAAAAGAAGCGAGACAAAAGGAGAGATTAAAGAGGAAGATATTATGCCGACTTATATAAACCATATTTTGAGCTTTGTTGATATTGATAAAATAAAGCCGTTCAAAGTTGTTGTTGATGCTGGCAATGGCATGGCTGGCAAAGTCATGCCTATTTTAACTGAAAACATGCCAGTGAATATAATTCCGTTGAATTTCAAATTAGACGGTAATTTTCCTGCCCATCCTTCGAACCCTTTGTTAGTGGAAAGCCAGAAAGAACTTTGCGAAACCGTTGTCAAAGAAAAAGCAGATTTCGGAATTATTTTTGACGGCGATACAGACAGGATGCTTTTTGTGGATGAAAAAGGCAATTTTATTCCTGCTGATTTCACCATCCCGCTTTTGGCAGAGGTATTCTTAAAAAGAGAGCCGGGAGCCGGCATAGTTTACAATCTGACTGCTTCAAAAATAGTGCCAGAATCAATCAAAGCCTTAGGCGGAAAGCCGTTAAAGTCAAAAATAGGTTATGTTAACATGTCCACAGTTATGAAAGAGGGAAAAGGGATTATGGGCGGGGAAGTATCGGCCCATTATTCTTTCCGCGATAATGCATATGCTGATTCAGGATTTATAGCTTTTGTAATATTATTGCAATTATTATCTGATTCCGAGAAGCCTCTTTCGGAAATTGTCGCGCCTTTTAACAAATATTTTAAATCATCAGAAATAAATCTTGAGATAAAAGATAAAGACGCTGCTCTTGAAAAAATTAAGCAAAAGTATTCAGACGGAAAACAGGACT
>Ga0210057_1008606_pt1 | contig 12031 bp, 10 predicted proteins | sample CryGeyCG2114_010_2_FD_183968 | JGI IMG/M metagenome (GOLD analysis project Ga0210057, IMG submission 183968) | Groundwater microbial communities from aquifer - Crystal Geyser CG10_big_fil_rev_8/21/14_0.10 (SPAdes) (version 2) | ecosystem: Environmental > Aquatic > Deep subsurface > Groundwater ...
TACCATTCGTTTAGTTTTAGCTGGCCTGGATGAAGGCAAACCTTACACAGAGCTATGCCAGAGTGTGACGGAGTTTATTATGCAAGAAAAACCTATGTATCAAGAGGAAGTTAGGAAGGGGCATATTCAAAAGCTTGAAGTTGAGATATTTCCAGAGTCTCAAGTCGCTAATCTTGAAAGGAATGCACGCACCGGAAAAACCCTGGCCGTTATTGATCGGCGTTTTAGGTCTTGAGACAATGAATCTGCATTTTTGAATCTACACCAACGATTTCACCTGGTTTCATTTTGTTCCAAATATTATCACCTTTGAGTTCTTCGCTTGAAAAGATCATATGGTTAATCGCTCCCGTTTTGGCCGCCATCTCACAGACGGGCGCAAAACTTGTACAGCTATCGCGATCGGGGCAAAGACTCTTATGCGTACTGTAATACAATGACTTTCCACCTTGATGAGAAATCATAGCGGAGCCATTGGTCATGACAAAGGTTAAATAGGTTTCGTCTTCGCCACATTTATCCTCATGGCAAAAGTCTCCCACAATTTGGCACACTTCATCTAATGCTTCACGGACACTTTCTGCCAAGGGGGCAAATACAAAATTCTTGTCATCTAAGGCTATTTTTTTTTCTAATTTAGAAAGTATAGAGTAAAAAATAATTTCACTATCCGTTTCCCCTAAAATAAAAGGTCGCAGGTTTGGGGAGATTTTATCAATCAGAGATGTTCGGTATTTATTAAAGTCTTTTATATTGCCGTTATGGGCAAACACCCAGTGACCATATTGAAAAGGATGAGTATTGAGAATTGTATTTGAGCCAAGAGTTGAGTTTCGAATATGGGCAAGGACAGTTTGTGATGAAACGACACCAGAAACTTTTTTAAAAATATGATCATTCATTGCGGTTTCAGTTGATTTTACCACATGAGGGGTCCCCATGATGTAGTAAGAAACGCCCCATCCATCTGGATGAAATTGGCTTTGTGATTGTAATGCATTGTCTGCTGTAACCAGACTTCGATGGACCTGGCTTTGAATAACGGAACGAAAACCAAATATTCTACACATAGACCTTCCTCTTAAAAGGTATCTTAGCAGAAAATTAACGATGTATTAAGGGCCAGGAAGAATTGGGATTATTTTGAATGAATTCCAGTATACATTTAGTGAAAAGTTCTAAATGATATTCAATGTTATCTTGTGAGAATGGTTTACCCGTTTTGCTCAGCGCTGCCCCGACAGATGAACAACGGATAATCGCCAGGTGAATAACTTGACCGAAAATGCAGCGAACCGCCCATTCTTTACTCGCCAAGGGCACATTAGCGCCTAATTCGTGCGAAATGACTTCAAATAAACGCTCGCCACCGGGGGGGCCTATATGCCCGAGTGCTTTGCTTGGATTGTCTTCATTGGGTATTGGAACATTTTCATCCAAGATTAGTTTAAGGCTATTAAGAAATAAGTGTGAATTTTGCAGTAGTAGCAGGTAGAGGTTTTTTACAAAAAGAATAGTGTTATTGGGGTATTTAATTGCCAAAGCTGCCACCATTTCACCCAACCATTGGCAGTTCAATTCGAATATTTCATGATAGAGGTTTTGCTTATTTTGAAAGTGATAATTAATTGCTGCAACATTAACTTGAGCAGCCAGAGCTATATCGCGAACAGAAGTTCCTTTAAAACCATTGTTAGCAAAAAGCCTAGAGGCAACTTCAAGAATTTTGTCTCTGGTACAATTACCCTTGCAATTCATTTTGCTCACTTACCACTGTTTTTTGAAATAAATTATTCCACAGTCTTTTAATTAAATTATTTACATCTTCCAAAATGGCATAAAAACATGGAACCCAAATTAAGGTAAGTATGGTTCCGCTGGTTAGGCCCCAGGCCATGGCCATAGTCATAGGGATAAGCATGGAATCACTTCCGCCAATGCCATACGCGGTGGGTATTAATCCAGAAATTGTTGTTAGGGAGGTTACCATGACGGCCTTTAAACGCAGCCCACTAGCGGAAACTAAAATTTGATGAAGTGGAAGTTTGCCTTCCTCGCGTAGCTGTTGAATAAAACTGATGAGGACAATGCCGCTATTTACAATAATGCCACCCAAACCAATAATTCCAATAAGGGACAAAAAGCTAATAGGGCGATTGTGAAAAAAGAAGGCAACACTAAAGCCAAACAAGCCTAGTGGTATAGTCGTCATAATGATGAATGGGTATATATAGCTTCTGAATATCAAAACAAGAATAGCAAAGATACCAATTAAGCTCAAAATAAGAGCATCAAAAAGGCTGGTTAAACTTTCTTTAGTGCTTTCTGCCACGCCACCAAAAATCAGTGAGACCTCGGGATGCTCAGGCTGAATTCTTTCAAAAATTTCGCGCATTTTTCTGTTAACAATAACTGGAGTATTTTTGGTTATATCAACACTCCCAGTCAGCGTCTTGGCCCGTTTGAAATCATATCTTTTAATAAAGGCTTCGCCACTTTGCTTTTTAAATGTGGTGAATTGATTAATAGATACAAGGTTTCCTCGATTATCCATAATTTTTACTTGTTCTAAAGAGTTTAAATCGGTGCGGTCTTCTTCTTTTAGTCTGACCATCAAATCAACTTCCTTGTTGTTAAGAGTGACATTGGAAATTGCTTTGCCCGATACTGCAGAACGAATAGAAGAACCGATATTGGCCACATTCAGCCCTAGGCGGTCAGCCTTGGCATAGTCAATCTGAACAAATATTTCATCATCTCCGACAACATCATCGGTCTTAAGGTCATAAACACCATTAATCTTTTTTAATTCCTGTACCACTTGTTCTATGACAAGATTAATTTCTGATTCAGAGTTTGATCTAAATGTTCCCTCTATATCGTTGCCAACTGGCGGGCCTTTTATCATGGCCTCAAAGGTCAGTTCCGAAAATAGATCTGATTTGATTGTTCTTAATTTATTTAAAACCTCAGTATGAGGAACATTATTAGAGGTAAATTCATCAACATAAATAATGAGCATACCAACATTATTTCCATCTTTGGCCTTAGGATCAGTTAATTGTACCTTTGATGTGCCACTGCGGGCGACAAGATGAGTCATATGCTCGCCCAAAATGGCCTGAACTTGTTGGGATAGTTTTTCGGTGGCCATATCCGTCGCTTCAACTTTGGTTCCGGTCGGGGAGGTATAGCGGGCAATGTAAACTTCTGTTTGTTCGGCGGGAAAAAGAATAAATTTATTTCCTTTGAGCATAAGTAAAAGACTACCAAAAAGAATTCCTGTAAAGATGGCAAAAACGATATATCGTCTGCGTACACACCAATCCATTAGGTTCTCAAACTTTTGTTGAAATTTATTAAACCAATTGGGCCCGCTATTTTGCGAGGTGATTTTTTTCCCCACTTTAACTAATCGCATTGGTAGTAGGAAAAAACTTTCAACCAGGCTCACCAACAATGAAATAGTTACAATGATGGGAATAAATTTTATAAATTGTCCCATAACTCCGGTTGTTACCAGCATTGGAAGAAAAGCGGCAATCGTGGTGAAAGCTGTTGCGGTAATAGGCACCCATAGCTGGTTAACTGACTCCATAGCGGCTTGATGTATCGCTTTGCCTTCAACTCTCAGGCGAGTAAAGTTTTCGCTAATAACAACGGCATTATCGACCAACATTCCCAGCGCAATCACCAAGGCCAAGATGGTAATAGAGTTCAAGTTCATACCAAATAAGGGCATAATTCCGAGGGTGGCAAAAACGGCGATTGGCAATGAGAGGCTGGAGACAATTCCGATTTTTCCAGGAAGAAATAGAAAGAGGAAAATAATTACAAGAATCAAACCGCTGATGGCATTGAGTTTAAGAATTTCCAATTTCTTTTTAACTTTAATGGCCTCATTATTATACACCACAAATTTATAATCTTTGCCGAACGTCTTTTTGAACTGCTCAAGAGTTTTCTCAGCACCTTTAACCAGTTTTATAGTGTCAGCGCCTCCCTTCTTTGAAAGTATGAGTAGGGTTGATTCGGCGCTATTGTAACGAGTCAGGACTTTCTTTTCTTCAGAATCATCTTTGACTTTGGCAAAGTCTTTCAACTTTACCATTTGACCAGAAAAATTTGAGCGTATAACAATTTCCTCGATCTCGCTGGCATTTTTCACTTTGCCTTCAATGCGCAAAAGGTCCTGCTTTAGTGGCTCCTTCAGGTGTCCACCGGGCACATTTGAATTTCTGCCAGATATCTTGCTTAAGACCTCGTTGATGCCAATATAGTATTTGTCCATAAGAGCGCGATCAAGATAGATGAGAAAAGATCTCTTGGCGTGCCCAACCAGGCGAACATCTTTAACCAAGGAATTGTCTTCCAGTTCTTCTTTTAGTAAATCTGCAATCCAGTCTCGCTTGCGTCCTTGATTACTACCTACGATAGCAATTTCAAAAACCGGAAACTCCTCAGAACGAATTTCTAAAAATTTAGGTGATTCTCTTAAATCGGCGGGGAGGTCTGTCGCCCGATCCACTGCCTTTTGTAGGTCGCTCATCACTTTCGGCACGTCCACGTTGTCAATATCAACTCTGATGTAAATATTGCTTAGTCCCGGTTGAGAAATTGATCGCACATCTTTGAGACCTGAAACGGTGCGTATTTCCTCTTCTATCGGTCGGGTGATTTTTGTTTCTATATCTTTAGCACTGGCACCATCATAGACGGTGGTAACCGTCGCGGTGGCAAAGTTAACAGAGGGATAAGATTCAGAATTCATCCTGCGCAACCCCATGGCGCCAAAAATCAGGGTAAATATGCTTAGAACGATTGAAAATTTGGAGTTCTTAATAAAAAATTCAAATAAATTGCCCATTTTAAATCCTATTTAATTCGCATGGAGTTTCTGTAAAGACCGCCAGATAGTCTAATATTCCATCGATTATGGATAATTGTGTGGAAATCGTGTCTAGCTCGTTGGCAAAATAAATTTCCTGTTCTGAAATCAGCTCGTTCAAACCTATTCTTGCCTGGTTATATTTTCGTTTGGTATTTTTCAGGGAATCGTTCAAGTGTTTGGCATTTATTTTTTGATAGGAGATAACTTCCAATAAATAATTAAGTGATTTGTGGGTTTGAAAGTGAAAGGCCTGAATTTTTGCAAGATTTTCGCTGGCGGAGGCCAGCACTTCCTTTTTCGCCAGGTCTTCTAGTATTTCACTGGTCGTTTTTTTATTTTTCCCCAAAGGAATAGAAAGGGTTAGGGCCGCCCCCCATGATCTTTGTGATGAATTTTGAAAATTGTCAAAGGCATCACTGCGTCCTCTCGCCTTGCCAATTTTTGTATATTCACCCTGGAGATTAACTTCCCATTTATTGTAGAGTTGCGATCGTTTGAGCTGCAAATTGTAGATGTCATTTAAAAGGGCAACGATTTCATCAAAGGCAGTATTTTGCAATGGAGGAGTTGACTGTTGTTGAATATAACTTGAGCATGCCAGAACCTTTTGCACTGTTTGTTCTATATCATACGGGGCCAATTCTATCTCTTGCATGGAAATTTCGGGAATAAAACTTTTTAAATCGCGCAATCCAATTTCTTTTTGGTATTTAAGTGAAAGCAGCTTCGCCTGTCTTGACGCTATCAGTGCCTGATAGCGAGACACTTCTCCTGAATCTGCTACACCACTTCTAAACTTTTTTTGTGCCTCTTGAGCTTGCTCCTTTGCCGCTAGCAGGAGGTGATTGGTGACTTTCGTCGCTTCAGCATTGGCGACCAATCGCCAGTAAATTTTTCTCAGCGAAATTATCAAGGCCTTGCCATTTAAGTCTGCTAGAAGTTTTCCTTTGCTTTCTTCTAGTCGTGTCTCATTTAGTTTATTTTTTGAAAGGCGACCAAACAGATCTCTATTAAGATCCATGACAATTTTGACTCCCATACCATCCGTTGTGCCATTTTGTAAAAAGTTGTTACTAAAAAGATAGGAGTTAAAACCGGCGGAAAAAGAAAAGCCTTGCTTTGTTTTTTGTATCAATTCGGCGGATAATTTTTCAGTCTTTGAGGTTACCGGAACAAAAGTTGCCAAGGCCTTTTCATTGGTTCGGTTGCTGGCACCACTTAATTGTAGATAGGGGGAGTAAATCTCAAGCGCACTGGAGTTTTTAAGCTCACCTGTCAAAGAGACTATTTTGCTTTTTTCCAGTGCCGGGATAAGACCTTTGCGCGAGAAATCAAGGATGGTCTTTTCATCTAACAGTAGTGTGGCAAAGCTGCTCATAGGTGACAATAATATGGGGACCAGCAAAAGTGCCAAATATAACGACTTCATGGTATGCCTTGGCTAATATTCAAACAAATGTTTTAATTCAAACAAGTGTTTAACATATTTTATTGATCTGTCAATCCCGAGCGAAGTTCACAGGAAAAATCTGCCAACATCGCGCAGGCCAAAATTTATTTGCTATACTTTACTTGAGGCTTTTGGGGGTTTATGAATTTTCCGGCCATTGCATTAAAGAATTTTGAACGACTCAAGGGTAATTCTTTTTTTGGCGGTGTTTTTAACTCTGTCAGCAAATTGCTAAAAAATATCATTGATCCAAGCACAAAATCTCGCATATTTCATCAACAGGTGGATGAATACTTAGGTAAGGTATTGGATAACCCTGTGGCCAAGGCACATCTCTCCTGTAAGAAGGGTTGCTCTGCTTGCTGTCATACTCAGGTCTCCGTTACCAGCTTTGAGGCCCAGCAAATGGCCAAGCTAATTAAAAATAAAAAAATACCAATCAATTCAGAAAAGCTTTTGATTCAGGCCCAAGCGCAAAATGACAGTCAAGCTTGGTATCGCTTGTCCTATGCCAATCGCGGCTGTGTTTTTTTAGATCAGAATAATCAGTGTTCTATTTATGAGGATCGTCCGGCAGTTTGCCGCACTAATTATGTTTTTAACCCTCCTGACCAATGCTCGACTGTTGAAGGCAAGGAGAGGTCACTACAGATGCTAAAAACAGAAATGGCTGACATGGCAGTGATGGCGGGATTCTTTGCCTCAGAAGGGAATGGGACTTTGCCCTTTATGTTGTGGAAGACCTTGCTAGAAATTCACAAGCGACCTCACATCGTTCACAAAAATAGTAAAGACAACGATTATAACAAATAAAAAATTTAGTTGTTATGCTATAGCGATAAAGATTTCGCTAAGACCTAAGGATTTTCGCCCGTAACGCAATTTTTCAGGCCTTGGGCAGTAGTTTGACAGATCCAGACTTGAGGGCCGCGCGTAATTCCAAATAAAAATCCATCATTCTTGACCACTGCTACAGCATTTTTACCGATATGGGTCACTTGCTCATAAGAGGAGCAGGCACCTAAAGATAGTAAAAATAAAACAGCTAAAATTGATTTCATAATTAACCTCTTTCCTTCACTTTCTTAGAATTATTAGGCAATTAGGTGACTTGCTCAAGTCGGAAAAAAGCGCCATGTCGCAATGCAAAGTGAGATGACTGGTCTAAATCAAAGTGAAGATGGCGCAGCCGGCAGGGATCGAACCTGCGACCTAGCGCTTAGAAGGCGCTTGCTCTATCCAACTGAGCTACGGCTGCAATGAATCATAATGGATAAGTGGCAAAATTTAGACGGATTATCCTTTCCTGTCAAGAACTGCCAGAGCACAAATCATCTGGCATAATCAAAAAATGTCGATAAATAAAAAGTCATTTACATGCTTTGAACAACTTGCTTTGCACCTTGAGCAACATATACCAACTCTCTTTGTTGCTTCCAAGACATCGACTGTAATTGCTTATGATCAATTAGAGACGCATTCATCGGGGTTTTGTTTAGGTGATCTCTCTGGAATGCCAAAAAATTTAAGCCTAGATGCTGAAGGAATTTTGCAGGTTTTGGGGCCAGTCACTTGGAAGGAAGCACGTGCTTTTTGCCGCTCGAAGAATCGCGATATTATGACTGCGCCGACAGAAGAACTGGCGACTGTGCTGGCCGGCCTTGCCACCTCGGCCACAGGGGAAAGGTGCTTTGGGTTTGGTACCTTGCGCGATCAAGTCAGCAAAATAAAATATCTCGATTACAACGGGCAGGAGCAACTGCTTCAACATGAAAATGATGTGCTGGGATTACTAGAAAAACAGGCGAAGGTTGAATGTCGGCAAATTCTCAATCAATACCAGCAAACATATAGGCCATATTTAGCATTTAAAAATGCACCTTTCCCACGCTTGTTAAAAGAAACGGACTTACTTATAGGCACCGAAGGGCAGTTAGGCGTCATAACTCAGGCGCAGATTAAGACGCTTGAGATGACAGATGTCTCTTTTGTTTTTATTCTTCTGCCTAAATGGGAGGAGGATTATTCTTTGCATCTCAAAATATTTTCTTGCGTGCAAACAAAGAGGGAAAATATTTTTTCTTGTGAGTTATTAGATGATAATTCCTTAAATGTTTTGCCAGGACAACGTCCCGGAAAGCGTGGGCAGGATCTTATTTTTCTCGAGATGCCCTCACAACAATTGCCAAGTATCATGTCCCAGATTTTGGACCAGATACCGCAGTTGGATGAGAGTAATATTTTTGAAATTTCAGGAAACAAGTGTCATCAATTGCGTATGCAGGTTCCACGCGCAACTTTTGAGGCCAATGCTGCTGCTGGGGTTGTCAAAATGGGTACAGATGTTCAGGTGAGACCCGACAAAATTGGCCAGCTGCTAGATCTCTACCGAGAATTTGCGCGTCTTGGCATTGGCTATAATCTTTTTGGTCATTTTGGCGATGCTCATTTGCATTTCAACTTTCTTCCAACTTCTGAGCAGTTACCTTTTTGTCAGTTGAAGTTTGAAAAGTTTTATTCCCAGGTCTTTGATCTACATGGTTCGCCATTTGCGGAGCATGGCGTGGGATTTATCAAACAAAAATTTATCAAAAAATTTTACAATCTCTGGCAGTACAATATGTTTGAGATTTTAAAGAATTCCTTCGATCCTCATCATCAATTTTTTCCCGGTGGATTTATGCACCTCAAGGCGACATTGTGATTAAAGCAAAAGTTCTCAGATCTTCTACTCGCATGTTTGATTGCCGCTGCTTGCTTGATGGAAAACTTATCCAGGCCCTGGCGCTTGGCAACCTGCTCAAGGAAGACTCTATCGTGGTTGGAGACTTTGTATGTATTGAGCAACAAGAAGACAGCTACACCATTGTTAAAGTATTACCACGCCAAAATGAGATGTACCGCTTATCAATTCGCGAGGGGCGGAAAAAAATTATTGCTGCTAATTGCGACTATCTCATAATACAGTCTTCGGTATCGCGGCCTGAATATAAAAGAGGAATTGTTGATCGATTCCTTATTCGAGCTGCTGAATGGAATATTCCCGCACTTGTCATTTTCAACAAGATGGATCAGTTTGATAGTGAAAAAATGGATATTCAATTTGAGAGTGAAAGGCTACGGCCTTTGAATGTTTCTTGCTATGAAATTAGTGCTGTTTCTCCCGAAAGACCGGCACAAATTCTTTCTCTCGGGTTTTCCCAGCTCAAGCAAGAGATTACCGGTAAAACTTCGATTTTTTTGGGGCAATCAGGTGTGGGCAAAAGTAAAACTATTTCCGCCTTATCGGGAGGAGAAATTGAATTAAAATCTAATGAAGTTGGAAAAATTGGCAAGGGGGCGCACACCACTACTTGGTCAGAAATAATTGAGCTAGGGAGTTTTTCCCTGATTGATTCTCCAGGCATACGATCTTTTTCTTTAGAGGATATTGACCCTGATCACCTAATGAATTATTTTCCAGATCTATGCGATTATGCAGCCCTTTGTAAATTTACTAACTGCAGCCATGAAGCGGATGCCGTCGGCTGTTACTTTTACAATCAAGAGTTATCCAGTAAGGGAAATGTCAAGGCCATCCATTCTCGATTAGATTCTTATCTGCGAATTCTCAACGAAATTTCGCAAATACCACATTGGCAAAAGAGATCACTTAAGAAATAAAACAATTCGCGCCTGTGCCATAAAGAGCAGGACTTTGACAGCCAGGCGATTGGATTCTGCTCCGGCATTGGCAGGTTGGATCAGATAATCCACAATAGATCTCTCATAATTCATGCTTAGGGCAAGAATTTTATTGATCTGTAAATAGGATTCCCAGGTCATGGGAAATTGCGAGAAAACAATTCTATACCCATTAATTTTCATACTTCCTTGGCTGGCATCTAGCTCTGAGAAACGCAACTCACTCATATCGGGATCACTCATTGTAATTAACCTGCCTGCATGAGCTTCCAGATGTCCTAGTTTTAAAACTTGATTAGTGCGGCACAACTCAATTAAAAATTCGGCTTCATGTTGATGAAAAAGCTGCTGGTTATCCTTAATTAATTTGCCAAAAGGAATATCGGCAAGCTTGGAGTTATAAAGTGTTGTAAATTCTAACGTTCCACCAATTTCATTGGCCCAAATCTCGGTTTGAAATAACAGCATTAGTAAAAACAGCATCTTGAATTTGGTCTGCATGGGGAATTTATCGCCCATTTGAGTAATTTACTTTAATTTGAAATTTAAGTTTGTAAAGAATTATGCCTCCCGAGCCGATTAAGCATACAAGAAACACTGACCGTGGGAGGCCCGCTTGTCTGAAAAGTTAATCAATTTTGTTCAAAAGCGTAAAGAAGCAGTCGAGCAGAAGAGACGTACATTTGAGAGGATTCTTTTTCAAAATATGTTTGGCGCTTATACTGTTTTAGATCGCAATGGGGTTATTACTCCAATTTCCCTGGTCGATATCTCTCATGATGGGTGCTTGTTTAAAATGCCTTGGAATAAACGCGATGGATCCTGCTTTTCAACTGGCGAGGAACATACCGTCAGGTTTTATTTTACAAAAGACAGTTTCATTCCTGTTATTCTGACAATTCGCTACGCCAGAGAGTATGTTGATAACGATGGCCAAGTTTATATTCAATATGGGACAGAATTTGACAAGACAACTTCAGGCTTTGGAGTCATGAAAAGCTTTATTGAATTTCTATACAACTTTGCGGACCTTTCAGTCACCGATAAAGGTGATTCCAAAGTATATTTCCTGTAGATTTTAATAAATCTTAATGGTCTCTCGCTTTAGCATATGGTACTAGCTTCTTATGAAGATTGGGATAATAGGTTCAGGTGTGATGGGGCTACACGCCGCCATACATTTTTTTCATATGGGAGCTGAAGTCTTTCTCTTGCAAGAGACCTCTGATTCATTCGATCGGGACTATTGCCTTGAATACCCTGCTCCCTCTCTTTGCAGTAAACTTTCAATTGGCTCATCATTAGTCGAATTGAGTTCCATCTTAGCTAGAGATTATCTCATGGCAGAAGGTGTTACCTTTCCTAAACAGGATGAATTTCCCACTTATAAGCAATACTACAGTCAGTATTTGATGCCATTGCGTAAGTTTATGGCATCAAGAATTAAAATCAAACAAGGTAAATTAATTAGAATTGATAAGACCAACCTGGGGCTGCGCGACTGGAATAGCTCTGTCTCTCGTATGAAAGATTGCTTTAGCCTTACTTATCAAGTGATTCCTGCGGTCGATGAATTGACTCCGCTAGCATCGGGCCAGAAGCTGGATCAGGATGTTATCCTGAATCTGCAAGAAGGATATGAAACAGTTGAGGAAGTTGATGTCGTTGTCGATGCTCGAGGCCCCCAACTCTCGCTCGGATTGCACCCCGCCGGGGGCAACGTGATGGGACAGCAACAGGCCTACGAGTCAGGTCTTATTTGGTCAAGCGACGCTATCGAACTAGAAAAATTAAAAGGTAAAAAGAGATTAGCCTTGGTGGGAACGGGAATGCAGAGCGCTCTCACTTTCTTGGCCATTGCTGAACAGGGGCTACTACCGTCATTAGAAAAAGTGCTCTTTATTAGCTCTGAAGAGTTTCCATTCGCCCAGATAAAAATCCAATCTAGGGATAATCAGGCCACCATGCAAGTGGTAAGAGAGCTAGATAAACTGATGAGCAAGTTG
>Ga0210057_1008607_pt1 | contig 12029 bp, 8 predicted proteins | sample CryGeyCG2114_010_2_FD_183968 | JGI IMG/M metagenome (GOLD analysis project Ga0210057, IMG submission 183968) | Groundwater microbial communities from aquifer - Crystal Geyser CG10_big_fil_rev_8/21/14_0.10 (SPAdes) (version 2) | ecosystem: Environmental > Aquatic > Deep subsurface > Groundwater ...
ATAGCAAAAACCTCAAAGAAAGGGAAAAAAGTCATTCAGAAATATATTCTGTATGTCGGCAGCGCCGACAGATTATATGAAAAGTTGATCAAATTAAAGAAATGCTAGTTCTGAGTGTCCCACTCACGTTAACCTTATGACGAAACATGAGTGGTATTGCCCCTATTAACTACCCCATACGCAACTTCCCTGCCTCCTTGCCTTCTACTAAACCTCGGAAGTTTTCCACCAAACATCACAATCCCCACAACAACCAAAACCCCAAGAGCATACCAGCTTCCTAACAAACTGTACGTCATCTCAAAGCTGTCAGTTATAATCTCATAAGGGAAAATGTCCCAGGGGTTTGTGCTATGCAGGAATAACCATAAGATAGCAAGTAAGCCGAGTATTCCTATTTTTCCAATATAGTCGTAAAGGAATTTAGATGCGAAAAATAAACCAACAACTGCAACTATGATTATAATCCAGCTTCCTACAACACTCCCAAAATAACCATAAACTCTTACTTTATTTGCAAGTGTGGCAGATATAAGAAGAGATAGTGCAAGAGAGATAATGAGAGCTATACCATCATTATCAAATTGTTTTTTTATTGCAAAGAAAATGAATGCGAAAAATATAAGAAACATAGCTCCAAAAACCAGCCATTCATTTTCCAGAAGTTCAGATGGCGAGAAAGGTATATCAAAACCAGAATAAGCGGCAGAAACAAAACTAAGGTTAACAGATAAAAACATAAAAACAAGCGGCAACAAAAAATATTTTTTCATCTTCTTAAGAATTTTGCCTCTCTTTCCCTTAATCTCTCCTCCCTACTGGGGATTCTTATCAGCAATAACACCCCGAGAATGATAATCATAGCATGATAAAAAGTTTGTCCTGGCATGATAAATTCATATCCTCCAACCAAGGAATTTACAGCACTGATTTTAAGAAGAAAGGGCAATGCTCCAACTATAATCAAAACAACCCCAATAAGCTTTTCTTTAAATGCCATCTTTTTATGACCCTAACAGGTATAAGCAATTTATAAATCTTTCCGCCATATTTATAATTTGGTGTCCCAAAAGGGGCATCTTATTGCGAAACTTGCAGGTTTCATAACGCGGGCGAATTATTAAAAGTATCTTGAGGAGAGTGATAAAAAATATAAACAAACAAAACAATTATAAACTTTAAAATATACATTAAATGGTATATTATTATCATGTGTAATATAAAACAATGAAGATGAAAAAGAGGTTATTCATTGGCAAAAGCAAGACTAAAGTAGTTATAGTGTTTCTTTTGCTCTTTCTTCTAACGTCTCTGCCAGTCGCATTTGCTGTTGAGCTTAATCAAACTTTAACATATGATGGAAACGGAAATTTAATAAACGGCGATGGAAAATATAGAGTGTATAATGAGTTTAATCAGTTAATAAAAGTTTATAATGGAAGTAATGCAAGTATACAGGGTTGGATGGAAGAGTATGTTTGGCACCCGACCGAAGATAGGATTCTTATCAAATATGTTAATACAGATTATGGTGAAAACCAAGGAACTGATGAAGTAGTTATTTATGTGACAGAAGATTTTACAAGGTGGTATGATCTTCATGGAATAATAGAAATTAATGATACTTATTATGTAAGAGATGATACTGGAATTGTTGGAGAGATTAGTTTTAATGGAACAGATAGTGATCCTAATTTTGATTTTGTTAAAAGATTATTTTATCACAGCGATCATTTAGGTTCTACTTCTGTAATAACAAATTCTTCAGGAGATTTAGTTGAAGAAACATTCTATGAACCCTTTGGAGCAATAATTGATGGTGGAAATGTAAGTAGGTTTGATTATGAAGGTAGAGAATTTTCTGAATTAACAGGAGATTATGATTTTAGATTTAGGAAGTATAATCCTGAGTTGGGGGTGTTTACACAACCTGATGCTTTGATTCCTAACTTATATGATCCTCAAAGCTTAAACAGATATAGATTTGAAAGAAATAATCCTTACTCTTACATTGATCCGGATGGAAAGTTTGGAGTGTTAATTATTGCGGGGGCGATCTCACTTATTGTGGCAGTTTCATATGGTTTAGAATTTTATCATGGAATTAGAGAAGGAAGAAGTTTTTCTAGCGCATACGAATCTGGAGCTATTAGGTCCGGTCAAGAGGTGGGTGGAACATTATTATTCGAACCAGAAAGAGGATCTAAGTTTTTAGCGGGTCTCGTCTATTCCCCTCTAGGATATTTTATTACAGGTTTGGATATTATTAAAGAAATTTCCTCTGGTAAGAAATCTTCTTACTCAAGGGACCAGCCTTCTAACATTTATCTTACAAATTCATATAATCCTTACCTTACTTCAACAAATAGTTACACCGGTTACAATCAATTTAGTCAATCGAGTAGTCAGATTGATGTTGCTCAGCAATCTACGGTCTCGTCTAGTAGTGGAAAAGGAATTTCTTCAAGCAAAGGTATTTCAAATTTAAATAATCAAGGAAGCTCATCTAGCAGTAGTTCTATTGGAAAAGCAGTCACTAATACTGTGAACACAATTAGCAATGTTGCAAAAAATATAGTAAACACGGTTAAAAATGTTATCAGGAGGATTTTCAAATAATATGGATATTAAGAATTTATTTGCTGTTTTAACAATTGTATGTGCATTTATCTTCTTTATTATAAATTATTTTGCTAGAAAGAATTTTTTCAAAAAAGATTTAAGTTCTACTAATTTATGGTTTGAAGGAAGACTTATTTTAGCTCTATTCTCTCCGAGAGATTATATAGAAAAGAAGAACTTTTGGAAAGGATATATTCTTTATCTTGTGAGCATATTATTTTCGATCTTAGCATTCGTATTCTTTTACTTTTTTATTAAACTTGGAGGGCAAAATTAAAATGAAAAATATAAAAACTAAAAACAACTTGAAAGAGAAGAGGTGTGAAGGGATGAAATTAAAAGCTACAATATTTATTCTTGTATTATTAATCTTCTTACTATCTTTTGTCAGTGCACAAACAAATTCAGATCAGTATAAACCGTATCTTCATAAGGCAAGTGTTGGAGATGTTCCAAAACTTGAGACATTTGGTGAATATGGCACAGAACTCTTTATTGGAGCAGGAACTTATAATTATCAGATTATCGTTCCAAGAGGAACTAATGGATTACAGCCATCTGTAAGTTTGTTATATAATAGTCAGTCAGCATTGCAAAGACCGGGAGTTTTAGGGGGTGGTTGGACTTTAACCGAAAATTATATTATGAGAAATGTAAATCATACTGTTGATGACGAAAGCGATGATTATTTTGTTCTTTTATTAGGGGGCAGTAGACTTAAAGTATTGTTTAATGGAACAAATTACAACACTGAAATAAATCCAAAACATTATAGAATACAAAACTTAACAAACAATGGAGAACAATATTGGATTGTAACGACTACCGATGGAACCAATTATAGATTTGGATTTAACAATAATTCTTTGCTTGAATCAAACACAGGTAAGGATTATGACGTAAAATGGAGTTTAGATTTAGTAACTGACACACATAATAATAGCATTCTTTATTCATATTTGGAAGATCCATCTGCTGAAGATATAGGGGCGGTTTATTTGTCGAATATAACTTATAATAATGACCAATTAAGAAAGATTGTATTTGAATATGAAGACCAATCAAGGCCAGATAGAAGATTAGTTTATGAACAAGGAAATATTTTGGATGAGAGCAGAAGATTAAGCAGTGTATTGGTTTATGCAAATAATTCTATAGTAAGAAAATATCTTTTGAATTACATTAACTTAAACAATGAAAAATCAATGTCTTCTATATCAAATATATCTTACATCGGTTCAGATGGTTTTTCCGTTTTGAACACGATTCAGTTTGAGTATTATGAAACAATGCAAGGATTTGACAACTCAACTGGAAAATGGGTTGTACCAGAAAGTTTTGCTTTTTCATCTACTGACTTATCAGGAAAAGACTTTGGAGTTAGGTTAGTTGATGTTGATAATGATGGATTTTCAGATTTGGTAAAGGCAAAAGCGGGAACTCGCGAGACAAGATTAAATAATAAAAATAATGGTTGGAATTCTACTTCTGATTTTGTAACGCCCTTAGATATTGTTGATTCAAGTAATGTTGATCAAGGAATTAGGTTTGCGGATATAAACAGCGATGGTTTGGTTGATATATTAAAGGCAAAGGCAGGAAGCTCAAAACAGGTTTATTTGAACAATGGAACAGGGTGGTATGACGCAACTTCAAGTTGGAATATCCCCACAGACTTCATAACAAGCGATAGTAAAGATTTAGGTGCTGAATTAGTTGATTTAAATGGTGATGGAAGAGTTGATATATTAAGAGCACAAGCTTCAAGCACTAAAGAAACTTATATTAACAATGGAACAGGTTGGGAGAATGTGTCAGAATTTACCTCTCCAGACTTTTTTGTAACAAGCGACAATAAAGACAACGGATTAAGAATTTTAGACTTGAATAACGATGGATTGCCTGATTTAATAAAAGAGGGATTGCCAGGAAGTGCTTGGATAAATAACGGAACTGGTTGGATTAATAACTCTGGTTTTGCTCCAAATTTATCCTTCACAGACCACGAGGACAGACCAGATTTGGGAGTTAGATTTATGGACATTAATGGAGATAACTTAGTAGATATTTTACAAAACTTCTTTAGTAATGTAAGTATTGAAAACATTAACCAAACTTGTTTAGATCAAAACGGAACAAATTGCACGTACTTTACATACGAAACATCGAATGCTACAAATGTTAAAATAAATAACGGAACGGGCTGGGTATTTAGTTCCGGATGGGAAAGCCCAGAAAGATTTACAGATCAGGGATTTAATATTGGAAGAAGAATTGCCGATGTTAATGGTGATGGATATACAGACATCGTAGTCGCTTATCAGCAATCTCCTTATTTAGGATTGTCACATATAAAAGATGCAAATAATGCTTTTCTCTTAAAAAGTGTTACAAATGCTTATGGCGGAGTAACTGAAATAAATTATGAACAATCAACTTTAAGCGATAATGGAAATAATCTTGGTTTTAATATTTGGGTCGTTGGCAACACCTCTTTAAACAATTCATTAAGTGGGGATTTCGCTTCTGGTTCATTATACTCTTACTTGTATTCTGAAGGAAAATATGATTATGTTTCACAGGAGTTCAGAGGATTTGCAAAAGTTAATGAAACCTTACCAGACAATTCGCTAATAACCCACTTTTATCATCAAGACAATATCCTAAAAGGAAACGAGTTTAGGAATAGTATTTACGATTCATCAAACAAACTTATTGTAGATAACTTTAACACTTTTGTTTCTTCTGAAAATAACATGATTCTATTAAATCAAACTTCAACACAAATTTACGATGGAGAAAATACACCAATAATTAATAATGTATCGTTCAGTTACGATTCATTTGGAAATGTTAAAAAAATAAATAATTTAGGAGATGTTGAGAGTAGCGATGATGAAAAGTTTGAAGAATTTAGATTTGTTTATAACACTACAAATTATGTTGTGAATAAGCCTTCTAACTATACTATATTTGATATTGATGGAACAACTGTAGTAAAGAGAACATTTTACTTTTATGATGATTTAGTATCTGGAGTAAATAAGGGAGATTTAACAAAAGTTGAAAATTATAATAATTTGGGGAGCAATCCACAATTTTTATATGTTTATGATTCTTTTGGAAACATAATAAAAGAAACTCAGCCACTAAAACAAAACACAACGTTTGATTATGACTCAACAGGAACTTATAAAATTAAAGAAACGAATCAATTAGGGCACACAGTAGGATATGATTATGACTTTGGTTTTGGAAGCTTGCTTTCTGAAACAAGGCATGGACTAAGTAAAAGTTATGCTTATGATACTTTTGGTAGAATAAAGACAGAAGCAATCTCTCCAGATACTACAATTTCTCCAACTAAGAACTACACATATATTTTTGATGGTTTAGCTCCAGAGATAATAAAAATAGAAACAAAGAATGGCGAGAACGATTATTCTGAAACGCTTTACTTTTATGATGGATTTAGTAACCCTGTTCAAATTAAATCATTGTTAAACGGTAACCAAATTGTGAAGAACTACTTTTACGATGAGAAATATAGAATTAAAGAAGAACAAAATCCTTATTTTGATACTTACTCAACAAATTTAAGCGCATTTACGAATGATACAAAGATAGTTTATGAATACGATGCATTGGATAGAACTGTTAATTTAGCTAAACAAGATGGAAACACGATAATAGTCGTATTTAATAAAACAATAGTAACACAATACGATGAGAATGAAAACAGAGTTGATTATGTTTTAGACGGTCTCGATAGAATAAAACAAGTTATAGAATATAATGTAAATGCTTCTCAAATCCAAGAAACATATATCACAAATTATTCGTATAGGACAGACAATAATTTGATGGAGATCGTTGATGCAAAAGGAAATGAATTTTTGTTTGAGTATGACAATTTAGGAAGGAAAATCAGTTTTGACGACCCAAACATGAATCCTTGGACATATGGTTATGACTCAAATAACAACTTGGTAAATCAAACAGATGGAAGAGGAGTAACAACCTATCTAACTTATGATAATCTCAATAGATTAATTTTGAAAAGTGCAAGTAATTCAAATATAACTTTCGTTTATGACAAGCAATTTAACAGCACCCTTAGTAATATAATCTCTAATAGCACAAATCACGATAACGACATAGACAGCATACACAATTATAGTTACGACGATAGATTAAGAATATTTGAGGAAAAAGTCTTTGTATGTTATCGTGTCGTAACTCCTGGATCAGATAGTTGTGAATGGATTAATTATTCTGTTGACTATGATTCACAAGATAGGGTTATTAATAAATACCTTCCACATACAACTTTAAGTTATAGTTATAATGAAATAGGTAAAATAAAAAACATAAATAACTTTTTAGAATCTGTTAATTATAATGCTTTTGGCAAAGTCGCAAATAAAACTTATTCAAATAATCTTGTTACCAAAATAGATTACGATGAAATAGGTAGAATTTCACAATTGCAGACAAATTTATTACAAAATCTTAGTTATTTATATGATGGCGTTGGAAATGTAAAAGAAATTAATGATCCCAAAAATTCTAAAGCGTATAAAATGGATTATGATAATCTTAATAGATTGGTTGAAACAATAATCTACGACTTTATTATAAATGAGCATGAGAAATTTACATATCTTTATGATGCTCTTGGAAATCTATTGAAATCTACTACAGACACACAAGAAACTAATTTAGAATATGAAAATTTAGCACACGCTCCGATTAATATAACAAAAACCAATAGAACTCCAGCAAGATTGGAGCTAAACACAATATATCCAACATCAAGTATAAGCGTAAATCAAAATGAGTTCTTCAACTATTCAACGGAAATTTGTTGCAGAGACAATGATTGTTGGGGAGTTGATGTTTACTTAGACCCGCAGGACGAAGGTTTTACAGAGACTACAGAAACAACATGCAATGGATTCATCTGCAACAAAATAATCTATTCTGGCACTAGGTTTGTATTTGAAGATGAGGAATGGAAATTAATAGAGAATGCAAAAAGTTTAAGGGATGTTTGGGGTGTCGAAATAAAATTAGATGAAAAATTCCCGACAGAAGTTGTTGATTATAACTACACTTCCATAATGTTGAATTTATCCACGACAGAGAGGTTTAGATTAACTTCTATTCCATTATCTATTTACAATAAATATAATAAAACAGAAAAGTTAACTGATGAAGAAGGAAATATTAGAAATAAAGATAAAAGTTTAAGAATTGGAAGAGACGAATGGCAACTTGTCACAATTGATTTGTCAGACACTAAAGAAAACTTACTTTCACAAGAGATTAAGTGGGGAGATGCTTCAACAATAGTAACTATTTACGATACAAATAGCCAGAATTTGGGAGATTCTTATGTTAGAGATCAAAGTTGGAGCAATGATAATTTTGGTACAGAATCTAGGATATACATAAGGAATTCTTCGTCTTCAAATAAAGAAGGGATCATCAAATTTAATCAGTCCCAGATTCCAAGACAAGCATTAATTGAAGATGCTAAATTAAATTTATATTTAGCTAGCAATGGATTAGACGCTAGTGAAAGCTACAATGTTTCTTTGTATCAAGTTTTCCATCATTACAATTGGTCTGAAACAACAGTTACATGGAACACAAGACCAAATTCAACAGATTACAATAATACTTTCATAAGTGATAGAGAAATTATCGGTGCTGGAGGAACTCCGACGGGTCAGTATCTCTCTTGGGATGTAACTCCTATTGTCAAAGAAAAAAAGAATAATGAGTCTTTTTATTTGGTTGCTAGAATTAATAATGGGGGAGAATCTACAGACGAGATATACTTTAATTCTAAAGAATATCCAACTTCATCACAAAGACCCTATCTAAATATAACCTACTTACTTAAAGGTATAATTCCCACAAATATTAGCGAAACACCATTTTATACAAATGTGACTAATCCGTATCATGTGGATTTAGAGCAAGACCAATGTCAAGATATAACTTGGTATGTGAATGCAACTGGAGAAAAGAGAGATTATTTGTTCTTTGCATTTGCAAACAAAACAAGTAATGGAACAATTTATACCGAGTCAGAATTAGTTGAGATAACTATAATTTAAGGCAAATATTGTAATTTATGACTGAGTGAGATATTTTCATCCCTTTACAGTGGAGCGTCGCCACCCCGTTAAATATTTATTCTAAGGAAAATATGAAACAGAACCTTAAAAAGACTTTGTTAAGCAACCCCTACTTACATCAAGTTTCATACACTCCCACCATACATATAATTTACTTACATATTCAATAGTGTGTATAGTTAATGTCCACTCTTTCTTTTATCCATAACTTTAGCAATCCTTCTATCTTCCTCTTGTATGATTCTTCTGATAGCTTCATAAACTTCTTGAGATATTTCATCCAATGGACCCTCACCCCTTCTTTTGTCTATTGTTTCAGTAATATACTTCATAATAAGTCTTCGCATAACTGTTCCTTTTCTTAGCTTTGGATTGAATCTTCTTGAGTTAGGATTAGATGCTTCTGCTAATAAATTCTCAAAATAACTCCAAACTAACTCATAGTCTGGCTTTCGCGGATAATAGAATATTTGATGGCAGTATTTTTGCTTTTGCGACGATAAAATTCTTGGACGACTCATTAATATAAATGTTTTTTCTGTTTATAAATTTATATACCCTATTTCTTCGCATTGTATTTGTTAATAACTATACTAACTTTCTGACTTCAATTTTTACGCGTAGTATATAAGTTCTGGAAAAATTCTAGTGTTATATATAATACTTTTATTTATATATATCAACAATTGAGATAACTACTCTGACTTAATCAGACGAGGTAAATTAACTAGTGTTTGTTTATTTGTAAAACAAGCCCTTCAAAGTCACAGAGAAGCATCGAGAGGTAAAGAAATTAAGTGGTATATTATTTACTTATAATAACTTCCTTCTTCTTTCCATAAATCAATTGTTTTAAACAACTAATGGAACAGAGAATAACATTCTTTCCTCTATAAATAGTTATTAAATTTGGTTCTTCCATTACCACACCACAAACAATGCACTTACAGGCCATATTGAAGATAAACCAACTAATTATTTAAACTGTCCTTTGATGATGTTCAGCAACCCCTAGCAATAGTTCTTTAGTCTTTTTGTCTTTGATACTCTGTTGTCTAAGTAATCCCTACAAGTTATCTTAATACTATGTTCTCTAAATATATCTAAGTCTCTTATATAATTTTCATCTTCAACTTTAACCTTGTTTCCATCAACATAAAACTCACAATTATATCCATTAGGATAATCCACATAATAAACTAATGAAATCTCTCCAGTGTATCCTCTATCCACTTCACTACATCCGGGGAATTTGTATAATTCAAAATAAACATCCACAAACCTCAAATCATCTTTTGAAATTTTTGAAGTAGTAGGGTTAGGTTTATGGAAGTTCTGTTCTACAAAATGGCTAAGATAGAAAGTTCCAGTAACCAACACACCAACGAATAAGAGCATTATCAAAACTGCACCAAATCTTACTTTGTCTTTTTTCTTTGCCATTTTTGTTAATAATTAATTACATAATCGTTTTATAAATTTATTTTTTATCTTCGATAAAATTAATTATTAATCTTGTTTGCCCATCTCAAATGATAGCCGCTTCTCTTTCTTCTTTTCTTATCTGTAGAACCAACAGGGCGGCCAAGCGGCTTTCCTTGTGTCTTTCTTCTTTGTAATCCTAGTAGGATTCTTTCTCTTATTAGTTCTCTTTCCATCTCTGCAAATCCAGCCATAATTGTAAAAAAGAACTTACCCATCGGAGTTCCAGTATCTATGTTTTGACTTGTAGCTATTAATCTAACATCTTTATTTTTCATCTCTTCTAATACTTGTAACAAATGTTTTGTGCTTCTTCCTAATCTATCAAACTTCCAGACAATAATAGCCTCAAATTTCTTTTCTCTCATATCTTTTAACATCTTATCTAATGCTGGTCTTGAAGTCTTGGCTCCGCTAATTCCTTCGTCTTTGTAAATCTCAAAAATATCAAATCCCTCTCTTTCGCAATAAGACTTAAGTTCTAACTCTTGATTAAGAGTAGTCTGTTCTGATGTACTAACTCTAAGATAAATTGCGGTTTTCATGAGTTATCCTCTTCAAATAAGGGGGGTTCTTCTTCATTTGTTACAGGCGTTACATCTGTTACACCCTCTGTAGAAATATTATTTAATTCTATAATTCCCTTTGTTACAGGCGTTACATCTGTTACAGGATTATTAGTATCGCAGACTTCTTTTTTCTTATTTTCTATTTCTTTAGTATTACTTTGTATTATCTCTTTTAATTTTTTATCAGACTTTTCTTCTAGGGGTGTAACACCTGTAACAGTTGTAACATCAACTCCCGGAATACCAATTATTTTATCTTCAAAGACTTTTGAATCTTTCATATTACTAATCTCCTTTACTAACATTCTGCCAAAATCAGTTAAGGAACTGCTACCCTTTTTTGTGATAGCTGGAAGATCATTATCTGAAAAGAACATGAAATTGCCTTTTGTAAATTCCCTATTCTCGCCAGACCCTTCATTTAGTTTATACCAATGCTTTTTGGTTCCGCTAGCATACTCTAACTCATATTCTATTATCTGGTTTAGTATTCTATTTATCTGCATACGATTTGTAATCTTCGCCCGTTCTATAGAAGATTGATTGCCTCCGTATTTATACATCAAATGCAACATATTTTTCACCTCAAGAGGACATTTTCTGCTTATTGCAATTACATGAGCCTTATATCTATTTTTGAGTTCATTTTCTACATCTAATCCTAAATCAGTGAATTCATCTATGTATAAATTGTACAGCCAATCTGCATGTTCTTTCTTTATAACTACTTTATTTTTTTCATCAAAGGATTCATGCAGTATAGCTACTGAAGCTAATTGTATTGCAAACATCTTTGAGCCACCTTTTGATAGAATTCCGTACAGCATTGAAAAACTAGAATATTTATCTCTTAAACTATTAACTAAACTTTGCACATGCTCAAGAATGTTCTCTTCCCATATAAAATCATCTGGCTTTCTGCTCCATGCAAAAGCTCTCAGATTTGACCAGTATTTTTCTATATCTTTCATTTCAACAGGTCTCCTTTTGAGTATGTGGGCATCGACCTTTTTTGCATCAGTGTCTGCATCAGCAACAACTAATATGTGGTGAAGTCGTCTTCTGTCTGGACCAGAAAATTTGTTTGAATAATCTGATTCTGTGGAACCCATATCAAAACTAGCTTGGTGTTTGGTTTCATATTGGGAAATTGGCTTAACAACGTTTCCCAGCATAATAATTCTTACAGGACACTCTTTTTCTATTC
>Ga0210057_1008610_pt1 | contig 12027 bp, 13 predicted proteins | sample CryGeyCG2114_010_2_FD_183968 | JGI IMG/M metagenome (GOLD analysis project Ga0210057, IMG submission 183968) | Groundwater microbial communities from aquifer - Crystal Geyser CG10_big_fil_rev_8/21/14_0.10 (SPAdes) (version 2) | ecosystem: Environmental > Aquatic > Deep subsurface > Groundwater ...
TATTCTTTTGTTATGTAGATTCTATCCAAAAATGCGCGCTCTTTTGTCGCAATAGATATTTCGTCTTTATGCTCGATGCCCGTCGTATTACTTAACACATAATCTTTCATTCGAATAAAAGATATTTTCTGTCCATTGATCTCAATTTCTCGATTTATGTATGATGCTACAAAAATATTGCCATAATACTGAAAGTTAATTCCTTCACGTGTCAAAACCGTTTCAAAACTAATGTATGAGGGTGTGTATATACGAGTAGCCAATTCAAAACGGTTATAGCTTTTATCCTTAGTATAAAAGCCACGTCGAACTCTTATCAATTTCCCAGCCTTAACATACTTATTTAACCTTGCGGTGATCGTGGATTCTTTATCTTCTCCCCACAATAAAGCTGCGTCTTTTGTCGAGAAGACAGTTCTTGGAGATCTTAACAAGACCTCTAAATATTCTCCTTTTATCGGTTTTCTATCCACTTTGTGACTGGAAGTTGCTTTAAAAGTCACTTCCAGTCAATATCCTAATGCTTTTAAGCCAAAAAGTCAATAATGAAAGGATTATGTATCTTCCAACGCTTCTACCTACCCCGTCTTTATCTCTACCTCCACACCAGCGGGGAGGTTTAGGTCACTAAGGGCCTCTATAATCTTGGCGGAAGGCTTTTCAACGTCTATAAGTCTCTTGTGAACCCTTAACTCAAACTGTTCTCTGGCATCCTTATGAACGAAAGTAGAACGGTTAACCGTATATCTCTTGAAACCTGTAGGGAGAGGAATGGGACCAACGATCTTGGCATTTTGCCTCTCCAAGGTATCTACAATCTGTTTTACGGAGTTATCCAAAAGGCGGTGGTCATATGACTTGACCCTGAGCCTCAATTTATCGTTTTGTTCTTTTTCTGCCATTTTTTAAGTTTCTCTATCTAGCACCCCTCAGATGAGAGATGCTAGGAGAGATACCTACTTGTTAATCTTCGTTACCACTCCTGCGCCCACCGTCTTGCCTCCTTCGCGGATAGCGAAACGAGTTTTCTCTTCTAAAGCTATGGGGTTAATGAGCTTCACGGATACGTTAACAGTATCCCCCGGCATAGCCATTTCCGAACCCTCTGGCAATGTTACCTCTCCCGTAACGTCCGTAGTGCGGATGTAAAACTGGGGCTTGTATCCAGGAAAGATGGGTGTGTGGCGACCTCCTTCCTCTTTGGAAAGAAGATACACCTCAGTTTCGAATTCAGTGTGAGGAGTTACAGAGCCGGGAGCGGCCAATACCTGACCACGCTCGACGTCCTCTTTCTTAAGACCCCTTAGAAGAACACCAACGTTGTCTCCGGCGAGTCCTTCGTCAAGTTCTTTGTTAAACATCTCAACACCGGTAACGGTAGTTTTCTGGGTGGGGTGAATACCAACGATTTCGATATCCTCACCAACCTTTACCTTACCGCGCTCAATTCTTCCGGTTACAACCGTTCCCCTACCCTCGATCGTAAATACGTCCTCGATAGGCATAAGGAAAGGCTTTTCAATTTCACGCTTGGGCTCAGGAATGTACTCATCCAAGTACTTTACGAGCTCCATGATAGGCTTTGCAGCCTCATCATCAATGGATTTAGTTTCAAGGGCTTTCAAAGCTGAACCCCTGACGATGGGTACATCGTTTCCAGGAAACTCGTATTTACTAAGTAGCTCTCTAATCTCAGCCTCTACCAAGTCGATCAACTCTGGATCGTCTACTTGGTCAACTTTGTTGAGGAACACCACAATTGCAGGTACGCCAACTTGGCGTGCCAAAAGGATGTGCTCTCTAGTTTGAGGCATAGGACCATCAGCGGCGCTAACTACCAATATTGCACCGTCCATCTGGGCGGCACCGGTAATCATGTTCTTGATGTAGTCGGCGTGACCCGGAGCATCAATGTGGGCGTAGTGCCTCTTCTCCGTTTCATATTCCTGGTGAGAAAGGGCGATAGTAATACCGCGGGCCTTCTCTTCAGGGGCCTTGTCTATATCGTTAACATTAGCTTCCTTCTTGGCCCAACCCTTCATAAATAGAACGTGGGTAATAGCCGCTGTTAAAGTGGTCTTACCGTGGTCAACGTGGCCGATTGTACCAACGTTAACGTGTGGCTTTTCTCTTGTGAATTTTTCTGCCATTTGTTTTTCTTAGTTTGTTGTTTTCGACCTTGTGTATTCTATGGGTCAACACTACGCTTTGTCAACGTAAAGTGACCTATTTCCGACCCTCCACCACTTGCTGTTCAAGACTTTTAGGAAGGGGCTCGTATGCGGAAAACTCCATGGTGAATGACCCTCTACCCTGGGTCATACTCCTTAGCTTGGTAGCGTATCCAAATAACTCAGAGAGCGGTATGCGGGCGTCAATGACTTTAATGGTGTCTCTATCCTCCATAGATTCGATACGTCCTCTCTTTGAGGCGATATCACCCGTTACATCCCCGAAGAAGTCTATAGGGCTAATAACCTGCACTTTCATGATAGGCTCGAGAATAATAGGGGTACCTCTCTTCACGGCCTCCTGAAGGGCCATAGAGCCAGCCATCTTAAAGGCTGCCTCAGATGAATCCACCTCGTGGAATGACCCATCCCATAGGTCTGCCTGCATATCCACTAACATATATCCGGCAACCACTCCTCTTTGCAAAGCTTCTTTAACACCCTTTTCCACAGCAGGAATAAACTCCTGAGGAATAGCTCCTCCCTTAATAGAAGTGACGAATTCAAAACCGGCACCTCTTTCCAATGGTTTCACTCTCAACTTGGCGTGACCATACTGTCCTCTTCCACCAGATTGGCGAATATACTTCCCCTCTCCTTCGGATTCTGTCGTAACGGTTTCTCTATATGATACCTGAGGCTGTCCTACGGTTGCCTCCACATTAAATTCCCTCTTCATACGTTCAACCAACACCTCAAGGTGAAGCTCTCCCATACCAGCAATTAAAGTCTCTCCAGTTTCTTCATCTCCCCTTACACGGAAAGTTGGATCCTCTTCTGATAGTTTGCGCAAAGCCACACCCATCTTCTCCTGGTCAGCTTTTGTTTTGGGGGTAACCTTCTGTTCAATAACGGGTTCTGGAGTATTAATCTTCTCCAAGATAATAGGGTGAGCTGGATCGGTTAGGGTGTCTCCGGTTGTGGTATCTTTCAAACCTACTAAAGCGCCAATTTCTCCCGCATATATCTTTTCCACCTCTTCACGATGGTTAGCGTGCATACGCAAGATTCTTCCTACCCTCTCTTGGTTTCCTTTGGTGGCATTCATAATGTAGCTTCCTTGACCAAGAGTTCCGGAATATACCCTGAAGTATGTAAGCGCCCCTACAAATGGATCTGTTGCTACTTTGAAAGCCAATGCAGCGAAAGGAGCGTCATCGCTCGCTTCTCTTTGAATAATACCGTCGGTCTTCGGGTCAATGCCTTCAACTGGAGGGACATCCATGGGAGATGGGAGGTAATCAACAACAGCATCCAATAAGAGTTGCACTCCTTTGTTCTTTAGGGCGCTTCCACAAAGTACGGGCACAAGGTCTACTCCCAATACCGCCTTACGCATCACTCTCTTTAAATCTTCAACGGGAATATCTGTTCCTGCCAAATACTTTTCGGTCAAACCCTCATCGTTCTCCACAATCTTCTCAACTAATTCGGCACGCCTGGTTTCCACCAATTCTTTCATGTTCTCTGGAACGGGTACCTCTGTAACCTTCTCTCCCATATCTCCGTGGAATTCATATGCTTTGCGAGTTAAAAGATCCACCACACCCTTAAAATCTCCCTCTAGGCCGATAGGTAGTTGAATGGAGATAGCTTTCTTAGTTAAACGCTTTCTGATTGAATCAAAACTTTTCTCGTAGTTCGCTCCCGTTCTATCTAACTTATTAATAAAGCAAAAACGAGGAACCTTGTATTGATCTGCATAGTGCCAGTTAGTTTCAGATTGTGGCTCTACTCCGGCCACTCCATCAAATACCACCACCGCACCATCGAGGACTCTGAGAGATCGAATAACCTCAACGGTGAAGTCGATGTGTCCTGGGGTGTCAATAATGTTGATACGGTGCTCCTGCTCTTTGTCGCCTGCGGCATACGTGGGTGTCCAAAAGGTAGTGGTAGCAGCGGAGGTGATGGTAATACCGCGTTCACGCTCTTGTTCCATCCAGTCCATCACAGCCGCTCCCTCGTGCACTTCACCAATTTTGTGAGAAATACCGGTATAGAAAAGAATACGTTCGGAAACGGTGGTTTTCCCAGCATCAATGTGAGCAATGATACCGATGTTTCTAACCTTCTCTAAGGGATACTTTCTTAAAGACATAGCTTTCTAATTAACGACGGGCAAAGTGTGCAAAGGCGCGGTTCGCTTCGGCCATACGGTGAACATCCTGTTTCTTCTTTACAGCTTCTCCTTCATTGTTATATGCAGCCAGCAACTCTTCTGCCAACTTCTCTGCCATGGGCTTCCCAGATTTTCCTTGCGCTACGGCAATAATCCAACGACTGGCCAAAACAAACTTACGCTCTGGTCGTACTTCAACTGGAATCTGATAGTTAGCGCCTCCCACTCTACGAGATTGCAACTCCTGTTGAGGAGTAACGTTCTCTAATGCTTTTTCAAAAACTTCCAAAGGCTCTTTTTTGGTTTTTTCTTTTAAAATATCAAAGGCGCCGTAGACAACTCTCTCGGCTACACTCTTCTTTCCCCCTTCCATGATGTAGTTGATGAAACGCGTAACCGTGACGCTTCCGTACACTGGATCGGGACTATATGTCCTTTTATAATTTCTCTTTTTCCTCATTTCTATTTCTGTACTTTAGGCTTCTTAGCACCGTATTTGGAACGCTTCTGACGTCTGGCTTCTACCCCCGAGGCATCCAACATGCCACGCACTACATGATATCCTACACCTGGCAAATCTTTTACTTTTCCTCCTCTTATCACAACCACGGAGTGCTCCTGAAGATTGTGTCCCTCTCCACCGATGTAGGCGGTGACTTCTTGACCATTGGTTAACCTCACCCTAGCCACCTTACGCAAGGCGGAGTTTGGCTTTCTAGGAGTAATGGTCGAAACCTTCAGACATACTCCTCTTTTAAAAGGTGATGGATAATGAGTGGGTCTATTCTTGATGGTGTTGAAACCCAAAGAAAGCGCCGGGGAGTTATCCTTTTTCTGCGCTCTTTTTCTGCCCTTCTTGATTAACTGATTAATCGTCGGCATAAACGGCTTTCACTATATAGAGGAAACGGGATCACTGTCAATTAGAATGCGGGTATTGGACCAATAATTAAAGCCGATAAAAGGGTTGTCACAAAGAAGATCCCCTCCCCGAAAAACATCAGCAATATGAAGACCAGCATGATCCCTGCCGCCTCAATACTTTGAAGGGCCCTACTCATGTCCTGGGGAAGGAAAACAGTGAGGATTTTAGAGCCATCAAGAGGAGGGATGGGGATAAGGTTAAATACGGCCAAAAGGACGTTTATAAAGACAATTTGGACCAATAGGGATATGGCCACCTCACTGAGGAATCCGCCCCCTAGACGGATTAAGGCTCCGACAATGAGGGCTAGGGATAGGTTAGAGGCTGGTCCCATAAGAGCCACTTTTAACGGACCATACTTCAAATCTTTGTGTAACTTAAACGGATTATACGGAACGGGCTTCGCCCAACCAATAACAAAAGGTGAACCGGTTGCTATTAGCAGAGTGGGCAAAAGGATGGAGCCTATGGGATCAAGATGAGGTATGGGATTAAGAGTTAGCCTCCCTAAATTCTTTGCCGTGTCATCCCCTAGCTTCAGGGCCATCACACCGTGAGACACCTCGTGCACCACTACCGAGAAAAGGAAGGTTAATATTTGAAATATGTGAATGGTTATGCTATCCATTATTAGCTATTATTGAATATATACAGTTATGAGGCAATGTGAAATATGCGGCAAGGGAAGAAAGATGGCCGGAAAGCGCAACAAACTCCGTGGCCACTTCAACCCCACCCCGCTTCAAGCAAAACAACCAAATCTTCAAAGAACCCTTGATCAGGCTGGTAAAAGAGTACTCGCCTGCACCAACTGTCTAAAGACTCTCGCCAAGAAGGCTGCTAAGGCTTAGTTCTTTTTACCAACGCATCGGACTGTAGTGTCAACGGCAGCACGCAAGGCTGGGGGTCTTGTAGATCGGGTTCGAATCCCGACAGTCCGACTAATGGGGTGTATAATACAAATCTGTATTTGTTAGATCATGAAAAAGGACAAATTAAAGTTTAAAAATATAGTCGATCTCCCGGTAAGGATCACAGATTGGATTGGCTCTAATTCCTCGATATTATTCCATTCAATATTTTTTATTGGTATTTTTGCATTACGCATTTTCCACTACACCACTAACGATATTCTTTTGATCCTCACTACGGCTGTATCGCTTGAAGCGATATATCTAGCTATCTTTATTCAAATGACGGTTAATCGTAACACGCAAAGTCTTGAGGAGGTTGAGGAAGATATTGAAGAAATCACTGAGGGCGTAACGGACATGGAAAAAGATATTGATTCGATTCAAGAAGATATTGATAAGTTGGAAGACGAAGATATCAAAGACAACATTCATAGTGACAATACAATCTTAACTTTAAATAAAATCGAAAGTGATCTTCAGGGTCTAATCGATGATATCTCAAAACTAAAGCAGTCTTAAAGATTAGCGATTTTGAGATCTTGATTATTATCTTGCAGTATTGAAAAGGACATCCTGCACTTTCTGCTGCGGAGATAACCGCGTACAAAAACTGCATGATGTCCTTTGTGTAGTGCATGGGCTAACGCCTACCGGTGCCATATGGCACCAACTTCAGGAGAAGCTTGACATTGCTCATGACGCTTCTCTGAAGTCGTGCCAGACGTCTTTCTAGGCGCCAACGCCTAAGCGAAGTCAAGGAACGACCACTCTTCAACAACTTTTCGATTTCCAAAATCCTTGAACGATCTGCCCTATAGGCAGTCAAGGCGCCTCTAACTATGGGGTTACCATAGGAAGCATCGTAGATTTTCAACCACCACCGGCTTCTGTAGTATCGCTTGCACACTAGTTTTTGTGCTCCTTGTGTAGGGTACGATTACTCCGTGCAGGCTAATATTTCTATTCTCTTATGTCAAGACAATTAGCATTAATTGTCAAGACTTCTCCAAAGATATCTGCAAGCCAAAGAACGATAGGGCTCCCATTGCTTAGCAATTTTCAACATTTTATCAGTATCCCCTTTTCTAACTTTATAGTGTTTATACATAGCGTTTTGTAGACCTGTGTCCCCAGGAGAAAATATATCAGGTCGACGTAAGGTAAACATCAACATCATCTCTGCCGTCCAGTTGCCTATACCCTTAATCTTCAAAAGTACTTCTTTTACCTCTTCATCCGGCATTGTGGGAAGCTTTTTCAAATTAAGCTCCTTGCTCTTAACGGCTAGGGCAACGTTTTTGATATAATTCACCTTAGACCAAGCAGTTCCACAGTCTCTAATCTTTTGATCTTTAGTTTTTAAAAGCTCCTCAACTTTTGGATGTTTTCCCCCATACAAACTTTTAAAACGATCAATAATGGTACTGGCTGCTTTTCCGGAGAGCTGTTGACCTAAAATAGTTTCCACAATTTCAGAGAAGATAAACTGGGGATCTGTTTTTATCTTCGATGGAGCAGGTAGGGGATATTTTTTTATAATCCCCGCCATTATCTTGTCCTTTTTCAAATGTTTTAACGCCTTAGTTTCCATAATTATCTATTTAAGAAAGCTACCTCTATGGTAGCTCCCTTAAGGTCCCGCTCCAGTTCTTCCCGGAAAAATCCAGGTGGGTTACCGCAGCTTATCTCCACGGAGACAAGCAATGTAGGTGTCCCCTTAAAATTTATTTGATCCTGAACTACGAGCGGAACACTTATATTATACCAAAGAATTAATTTAGTTTTAAAAAGCTTGTGAGCGGACTCGACCGATTTCTCGACCGAGCCCGCTCACCGCTCCTCCCCTCTACCAGCCAGCCTTAACCAGCTGCACCATGTGCCCGTACACCTTTGATGGGTTGTACTGAACTCTGGCTGCAACTTCATCACCAAGTCGCTGGCGAAGCCACATATCAACGTGCGCTTGCACCAGCTTGGGATCGACGGTGTAGCTCATCTCCCTGCGTGAATTTGCGAGGAAGACGACTTCGCCGCCATTTTCGCTCATGAAAGCGATCGCAACGTTCCGGTCCTTCACCAGTCCGTCCCGACCGACAAGCGTGAGCTTGCGAGCTCTGTCCACGCCTCGTCCTCCGCTGAGCCGTAGGCGTACTGGCATGTACACCCGGGCATTGTTGACGGCTACGTCCATTCTCTCCACTATCCCTTCCATATGGGTGCGAGGGGTCGCACCATTTCTTGATGTACACTTGCGGATGCCCACTTGAAGCTCCACAAGCAGAAACCGACCTCTTTGGGAGGTCGGTTTCTGTCTGGGGATCTTAGCTTACAATTAGATTCCAATCAAACCGACCTCTACCTTCCTAATGAGGGTAAAGACAAAGAGGACGGAAATAGCGATTGAGGTCATGAAGATATTCATTTGAGTCTTTAGGTTAACTTAGGTTAGAAGATACGTCAATGATGTGGGGAAAACTATTCCAAGATCCCATCTAAGTTTACGTCGTAGAGAATAGATTCCTGAACGAGTTTATATGATACAAGCTCCTTCTCGCTAAACCACAAGGCAATTTCTTGTTGAGCCTCTTCCACACTACCTGAGGAGTGCACAATATTCCTTACTGCCCTGCCGCTTACGTCCGCGAACTGATAAGAGTCTATGGTGAAGTCTCCACGGATGGTACCAACATCTGAAGTAAGGGGTTCTGTACCTCCAGTTATCTTGCGCACTATCCCTACCGCGTGTAGCCCCTCCCATACCATAGCCACCACTGGACCTGAAGCAATATATTTCTTAAGAACTCCGAGAATTATATCTCCTATAGCTATCGGATCATCTCCAGCTGGGTGTTTAAGACCCTTAGCCTCATACGCTTTAAGTACCTTCTCTCCGGCGTTCTTCTTCCAACTAGGATCAAGGAGATAATGTTTTTCAGCGAACTCATCTGTTGGCACAAATGTTTTAACTCCCACTAGCTTTAAACCAGTACGTTCGTAGCGCTTAATAACCTCACCTATGAGACCCCTTTGAACGCCATCTGGTTTAATAACTACTAAAGTTCTTTCGCTTTTCATTTAGGATTTTTTCTTAATACTCAATCCTAGCTCATCGAGTTGTTTCTGTTCCACATCCGATGGCGCATCCATCATCAAATCCCTTCCGTCTCCCGTTTTGGGGAAAGCAATAACTTCTCTAATGTTCGGCTCGTTTTGCAAAAGGGCTACTAGTCTATCAAGTCCTGAAGCGATTCCCCCATGTGGTGGTACGCCATATTGGAAAGCCTTCAAAAGGTGACCAAATTTAGCCTCTATATCCTCCTTTTTGTGGCCCATTACTTCGAACACACTCTGAAGCATTTTGGCGTCATGGTTACGGATAGAGCCACCGAAGATCTCCCAACCGTTCAAAACCACATCGTATTGAAATGCCTTGATTCCTAAGGGATCTTTTTTGAATGCCTCCCTGAGCTCTTCGGCATCTTTTACTTTTGGCATAGTGAAGGGATGATGAACTGCTCCCCAAGAACCATCCTCTCTTTTTTCAAACATGGGAAAGTTAACTACAAAGACTGGAGCTAATTCGTTTTTATCCTCTTTGTCTTTACGAACATCTGGCCTATCAATTCCATATTGCTTCATTGCTTCGTCATATGAAATACGAGGGATCTTTCCGTCTTCCAAAGTTACCCTCCTTTCCGGATACAGTTCTTTGAAGAGACTAAGGAGGAACTCTTCAATCATTTCTAATATCTGATCTTCATCAATAAAGCTCATCTCTATATCGAGTTGAGTAAATTCAGCCTGTCGGTCTCCCCTTGTATCTTCATCTCTAAAGCACCTGGCAATCTGGAAATATTTTTCTAAGCCTCCAACCATTAAGAGTTGTTTGTACTGCTGAGGAGATTGGGGCATAGCATAGAACTTGCCTGGTTGCTGACGAGAAGGAATGAGGTAGTCCCTTGCGCCCTCTGGCGTAGACTTGCTGATATAGGGTGTCTCTATTTCTATAAATCCTTTTCCAAAGAAATATTGTCTAGCGAAGTTAATAATATTGTGACGCGCTACTAGATTAGCTCTCAATCTCTTGCGACGAAGATCGAGATAACGATATTTCATCCTGATCTCCTCGTTTATTTCGTATCCATCACCCCCCACATCAAAAGGCAACGTTTCTGCCTCCGCTAATACGGTTATCTTACCCACTCCTACCTCTACGGTACCGGTTGCCAGATCGTCATTACGCATACCTGCCGGTCTTTCCCCCACCTTACCCTCAACTTTAATAACCCACTCAGGACGAAGCGTCTCTGCTACTTTGTACGTCACTTCATCTTTGGCGTTAAAAACGAGCTGAACCGTACCTGTGCGATCCCTAAGATCAACAAAGATAAGCTTTCCGTGGTCACGTCTTGCGTCTACCCAGCCAGATAGCTCCACCTCCTCTCCTACTTTTCCAGGCGTTTCGTTAGATAATATGCGCATTTGTAATGTTTCTAGTATAAGAGGAAAGTAGCCTATCTTCAAATATTTACCTCAGTTTTTACCCCAATCTTCCCATTTTCTATAGTTAGCTCTACCCTCCCATTATTATCTGTTCTGTAGATAGTGGATCCGATCCCCGCAAGCCTTTGAAGGGTTGCCTCTGTGGGATGACCAAAACGGTTCTCCCCCACCTCTATTACCGAAATTAAGGGCGTCGCTTCCTCGAGAAAATTCATCCCAGTTGAATAACGTGAACCGTGGTGAGCCACCTTTAAGACATCTATATCCATATTATATTTTTCAAGTAAGACTTTCTCCGCCTCAAGCCCAATGTCGCCAGTGAAAAGAACCTTCACGCCACCTCCCACCAACTCTGCTACAATCGAACCTTCGTTGAGGTCTTTGTGAGATAGAAGTCTTGAGTCTGGAGAGAGGATATTAACTTCCTCATCTTGATAACTGATTCGATCCCCCGCACCCAATACAACAATAGGAACTTTCGATTCTTTAAGTTCACCCTTAAATGCATCCCAGGCATCTCCTACGCCCTCTTCGCCGTTGAATACGAAAGCTCCTATTTGATATCTTTCGAGCACATCTTTGATACCTCCGTAGTGATCTAACTGAGGGTGGGTAATCATAACCAGATCTATATATCTATCTGTTGGGGGAAATATTTCTCCAAGCTCAAAGAGAACCTCTTTACTTGGACCTCCATCTATCAGAACCCTTACGCCATCTGGAAAAACAATCAACTGACTATCTCCCTGACCGACGTCTAAGAAATACACCGTAAGTGGATCTTCTGTAGTCCTTTCTATAACCCCCTGCCAGACAATGGCGTTAAAGCCAAGTAAGACCAAAAAGCTTAATGATATAAATTTCATAACCAAGAAAAATGCTACTTATCCATCCCGCTATTAATGATAGATGAAATGAAACAAAACCAAGAATAGTTGTTATGAAAGTGAGCAGCATAGTAACGGGGATAAACTCCAAGATTAAGATGTTACTCACAAGTGCAACCGGCGAGAAAAAACCAAAGGCTGAGAGGATGATTGGTAATACTGCAATCTGAGCAGAGGCGGTCTGCAGAGCATTCTTCTTCCAGGACAAAAAACCTTCGTTTTCAAAATGGAACTTCTTCTCTAAGAATGGATATAGGTAGATTATTCCAAGTAGCGCAGCAAAGGATAGCTGAAAGCCCACATCGTCTACCCCCACCCTTGGGTTAAGTAAAATCATACCCAAGGCAGTTAAGGTAATGGCATTTCTGGAACTATATGACCTACTCTGATTTTCGGCCAAGAGGAGAATCAATCCCATAATGCCCGCTCTAATCACGGAAGGAGA
>Ga0210057_1008611_pt1 | contig 12027 bp, 8 predicted proteins | sample CryGeyCG2114_010_2_FD_183968 | JGI IMG/M metagenome (GOLD analysis project Ga0210057, IMG submission 183968) | Groundwater microbial communities from aquifer - Crystal Geyser CG10_big_fil_rev_8/21/14_0.10 (SPAdes) (version 2) | ecosystem: Environmental > Aquatic > Deep subsurface > Groundwater ...
GTAATCTACGAAAGAAAAATAACACCCTTTGGAAACTCCGCAAAATTAGACGCACAGAAGAAGTATATAGGAAGAAGAGCATATGTCATAGTCCTAAAGGACTAGACATTAATTATGTCCCACAGCCGGTATTCTTAGTTCAAACATTTCCTGAATTAAGACGCATATATTATGAGCTAAGCATTTGGCTAATATCTCATTAGCTTGTCCTATTTCATTCTTAGACCTTAAATGCTTACTAAATTTCATCTTAAGCATATGAAATACTGTTTCTGAGTTAGATCTCTTATGATAATGTTCCATAAACTCTTCTTGATGGTTTATATAGTATCTATACATTCTTCCCCACAGAAGAGACTCTCTCCGATGTTTTCCAGTTGTATTTTTCTTAAAAGGAATATAAGCAATCCCGCCTATTTGAGAAACAGTATTTAGGTTAGCTCTTGAAGAATATGCTTTATCTGCTGATACCTCTCTTATATCATAGATTTTATTAGTTTCTAGAACTAATTCTTTGAATTGGGGGCTATCTGCTGAATATCCTCTTGTTATGTTAACTGCCGTGATTATATTAGTTTTAACTCCACATGTTAAATGACATTTTCTAAACCTTCTTACAGTATTTTTCTTTTGATTTCTTGCTTCAAACCATCTATCAAATTGCGATGTTGAGAAACCAGAAGAATCTACTGCAAAATCATTCTCTACTTGTTGCAGTGGTAATCCGGATACATTAATTAAATGCTTGAAATAAGATAGTAAACTTGGATCATTTAAACATTTTAGAACTGTATTAAAATGTGGTGCATTATCAATATACTTCAATTTCTTTGCAATTTCTAAATCTGAAATACATCTTCTACTAGACTTAATGTTGTATGCCTGTAATGTTAAATAAAATATTTTATCTCTTAATTTTACAGGTTTTCTTCCAACATTTTTATGTTCTGGAAAGGGGATGTAATCTAATAACTCATCTAAAAATCTCATTAGGTATAATTTTTCTGATGATTGTGCTTGATTGTATGCGGGCCAATCCTGAGAATAAGTTACTCTTTCCTTTTTAATTTTCTTTATCTCTGGTTCTTCTTTCTTTTTCTTTGCAGGTTTTACCTTCGAATATACTTTGTTGTATAACTTATCTATATCTATGTATTGATACGGAATTTTTCTTTCGGAAATTTTATTAAGTTCTTTATTTTGTTCTTCTTTGGGGTTCATTTTGTGGACTCCTCCAGAGAGTTGGTCTTTTGCGAGGTCTTCTCTCTGGTATTCTATTTGTTTACATATAGTATATGTTTACTTATATATAAACATTGTGGTTATGTAATAGATAAGTTTATATATATAAATAAATTACTAAAATAATTATGGCACATACTCTACCTGCTTGGGAAATGAAAAATTATTCTTTGTTATGGAAAAAATTCAAAGATAAAGAGTTTACCAATAAAGAAGCACAGAATTGTCTTAAGCTTGAAGATCCTCACACAGTTAGTGTATTATTCTACAATCTAAATAAAAAAGGTTGGATAATTATAAAAAGAGACACTAAAGACCAAAGAAAGAAGATATATCAACTAAAAAAACCGGAAGAAGTGATAACCGAATTAAATTGAATATTATCTTTTAATTTCTATTTCGATCATCTTTCTACTATTAAATCTTTCAAGAGCTTGATCATATCTAGTCCAAAGGATATTATGTCTTATACAAATATTATGTTTACGTACACTCTTCCTAAATTTCTTAACTTTTTCATCTGTCCAATTTGGGTGAATATAATAATCTCTTAAAGTCTGCCCTTTTATTCTACCATTATACTTATCATATGTTTGATTTAAAGGTCTATATCTACAATCTGCTATTTGAACCCCCCATTTGTAACATTGCTGTCTTTTTGCTTCCATATGTTCATAAGGATAATCCCAATTATAGATCATAAATATAAAGATTTCTTTACGATTATACCCTGCTTCTTCTAATAAATCTAGCCAACTTTCAACCATCCTAATATTTCTTTCTGTACAAGGGAAATCCCAAGCAACCCTTATATTTTCAAAATTAGCTTTTTTTAGTTTTTTAGCTAAATATGGTTTTTGCATTAGAATCCTTCCATCAAAACCACTTTGGCATTCACATTTAATTCTTCTACCATTATATTTTTCTTTTGAAAGTATATCTAAAATTTCCTCTATATAAGGATTAATTAACATATTATTATCATAGAAAATTATATGTTCAGAACAAATTTCTTTTTTAATTTCATCAGCATTTTTAAAAGATTTTTTTTCTAATCTCCATATCCCACAAAAAGGACACTTATTTGTACAACCCCTCATTCCATGTATAATTTGATAATCAACATTAACAAGATCGTAAGCAGGTTTATATGTTTCTGCTCCTTTATGTTGACCAATAAAAACATAATCACATCCAGTATATTTTTTACAATGTTTTGGCATTAATGAAGCATAAATCCCTCCTACCTCTATTCTTGCGTTAGGATACCTATTTTTATAATATCGTACAGTTTTCTTTACGTAATAAGACCAATAAGTAAAAAGAGAAGTTATTAATATCCTATCTGGACAAAATCCCGCAGGGTGGTTTCCTCTATTTAATTTTATTTTATGACCTTTATTTCTATAATAATTAGCTAATTTCAATAAACCTATGGGGAGAAAATTAGAATGGTTTTTACTTTTTGTTGGGATTGGAAAGTCTGGCTCTACAAGTAATATCTTCCTCTTTTTTACCATATAATCTTTAAATACACATCCTATTTAAACTTTTTGATCATTCTTTGTAATCTTTTCAATTTTAAATATGTTTAGTTTATTAGATAGGTCAAAATCATCAAAAGAAGATTCTTTGAATTCTCCAGAAAGTTTATCTTTGATTATTTTATTCATCTCCCTTCCAACAGATCTATGAAATTTACGTAATTTCTTAATATCCTCAAAAATCTCATCAATATTCTCAAGTATATATTTATATTCTATTATTTTAGCAATTATTTCTAAATCTTCTTTTCTTCTTGGGGCAATATTTTTGACAGAATCTTTCCATCTAATAAAAGGGTTAGTTGTTACATCTCCTCCATACTCTAAATACATCTTGAATAAGGTTTTTTCGTTAAGAGAATTCTTTTCCATAAACGAGTTTAATTTATCCTTCCATACCTTAATATGGAAAATATCTATTTCATCTTCTAAACCTGACCTTTTCACTAAATAATCAATAAATGATTTTCTTTCATCTCCTTGTATGAGGATGATAAGATCTCCCTCATTCAATTCTTGAATGTCTTTCTCTTCTATTTCTTCACTAGAGTTTATTGTTAAAAGAGTGGCTCCTTTTGGCAATTCAATTTTTTTGAATGATGAGTCTTCTATAGATGATACAGTTAGAGAGAAATCTTTTCTCATACTGGTATATTCTTCATCAAAAAGGATTTCATCTTGTGAATCATTAAATAATTCGTCATTCTTTTTCAGATCATCTTCTTTTAAGATCCTATTCTTGATAATCTCTATTACATTTTCTCTAGATTCAGATATTTCTTTTTTTTGTTCTTCTGGTTCTTTTACCTTAAAATTATTCAATTCTTCAATGAAATTATCTTTCTTCCAATTTAAAGAATCATATAGTTTATTGAAATAATCAATGCTTTGATTAATATAAAGATCATTTGTTTGATTGATTATTTCTAATTCTTTTTGAGTTTGTTCTGCTTCTTCTCCTTTGTAATTAAGTATTAATATTTCTTCATAAGTTTTAAAGAATTCCGAAATATATTTGGTAACCAAGTAAGACGGAAGTATTAACTTTGTTTTTGCTGGTAAATTGGTAAGGTGAGCTATTTGGTTTAAGGTTTTTATTTGTATACTTTCAGAATCAGAAATTATACTTTTTATTGTATTATTTAGTATTCTTCTTTCAGAAGCATCATAGACTGCAATAAGAATGGGACTATCACTTTTTTCTTTCAAGTTCTTCACTAATTCAATAATTTTATAGGGTTTACTTTGTTTTTTAAATGGATGACCTTCCAAAAAACGGTCTGTTTCTGCAAAACGATTATGCAATGATGTCAATTCATGTTTAAGATTATTCAGTAAGTCATAATCTTCTTTGTTAAAACTCTTTTTATATTTATCAATTTCGTTTATTAACTCAAGAACTGAGATGTGTTTATAATCTCCATCTTCAAATTTATAAGTTAATGCCCTCCCCCATGTGGTGGGATTAACAGTTAATTTAGGTAACAAAAAGATCGTTTTTTTAATTCTAGATATCAATTGTTTAGGAATTTTTTTTGATTTTGATGCTCTTAACACTAAATTATTAGCTTCTTTAATAGTATATTTAAAGCCAGGTATCTTTAAAATACTTATATTGCAATTCTCTTTTTGATAAACAATATTGGAATCTAGATTATATTTTAGACTTAAATTATCGTTTTCTTTTGATAGGATAGGGGATTGGTCATAAAAGAATTTCCTTCCTTTGTTCAATAGTTCTGGACTTAGATAAAGTATTATTGAGTTTGTTTTATCCTTAAACTCTTCAATGAACTTCATATCTATGAAATTAGAGATATGGAATATAAAATTGATATTTCTATCAAAAAGGGGCTTAAGCCATTCTACGAAAATGTCTATTTCTTCAGAAGAATTTATCTTGGTTGATAGGTTCTCAAAAATACATAACCCCAATCTTTCTTGGAATTTATATAAGTTCTTCTCGAAGTTTAGATTCTTGATATTGGATAGTTTTCTTGCATTTATTAATTTCGTACAAAATATAATTCTATTAAAACCCATTTCATCATTTTTTAATTTTTCTTTAAGATCCACTAGTTCTGATTGTTTTGTCTTGGTTCTAACACCTTTTCTAAATATAATCTCAATATCAAGTTGATCTTCTTCCAATATGCATGGCAGGTAATTATGCCACAAAAACCAAGATGCACCCAGTTCTTGAAGCATACAAAAATTTTCAAGATGAAATCTGAAAGGGTTTTCCTGGACAGTTCCTCTATCCGAAGTAAAAAATAAAACATCTTGTTTTTTCTCTTTCATAAAATTATATCCTAAAAACGTAGCTGGTCTGAATATATTTTCAGGATATACCACTATAAGATTTTTTGATTTTGCAATAACATTAAGAGAAGTGAATAATAATGCTTCTGAAAGTTTTGTAAGACTAACTGGTTCTGTTAATGAAGATTTTTCTTTAGAATATGCAATTAATTTAGTTTCTGTTTTTAATACCATTTTAAACAATTTTCCTAGATGTCTCAACCATAAAATCAAAAACGTTTTCAATATCTTTTACAAGGTTTCCTTTTAATAATACTCCCATTTCAAAGTTGATATCAAAACTATTCTTCCTAACTTCTCCACTTCCGATATACGCTTCTTTATTATCTGAAATAAACAGTTTAGCATGAGTACTAGATCTAATTCTATTTTCTGAATAATGATACTCTCGAAACTCAATTTGGTTATCAAGGTCTTTTTTGTGTAAAAAATCAAGAATCTTCAGTATATCCTGTTGTCTCATTTTAGAGCCCATAGTAACTCCCTCTTTATCTAGTTCTTTCCCCCTACATAATATGACAATTTTACCGCCTTTCTTTAGAAAATCTAAGAATTCAGCTTCCAATCTGTTCCATCCACTTTTTTCAAAAAAGGGTGAAGAAATCTTTATAATTTTTTTGGAGTGTTTTATAAGATGTTTAAAACAATCTTCTATAGTCATAAAACTTACTCTTTTTGTCTTTAGAATAGTTTCTAATGCAACCTTTTCAAAGGGAGGTATACTAAAACAAATATCAATCTCGGAATTAGATGATTCAAAATCAAATTTTTTGATTAGCTCAATCTTTTCATTATGAATCCAAATATTTTTTTCAGATTCTCCCTTTTTAATTATGATATCTATTAATTGTAGGTTATTATATTCTTTTAGAAGTACTTTTTTAAAATCATTTAATTCCATAACCTGATTATCTAATAATTCATTAATAAAGTCTAATATATTCTTCATTTTATATCCCAATAAGATTTTATTATCTTTCTTTTCCCTTTCCCGATATATAGATCCCTATCTAATTTAAGATTAAAATTGCAACATACAAATTCAGGAATGTATAAACATGAAAAGCATGCTCCTTTTTGGTTCATGCATAAAGGATCGAAACTACAATCATTAATTTTGAGTTTCATATTCTGAAATATGCTATCCTCACAGAACATTTTGTTTTCAAATAAATATTGCAAAGCACCAATATTCAGATTATTATTTGCGTAAATAAGAATAGATCCCCCATTTACAAAAATTTTCTCTCCACAAGATTCTATTCCAACGCCAGTGTATATATGTATGTTTTTTAATATCATATGGGAGATAGTATGTAAAAGAGAATAAACTAAATCATAAGCGATTTTATCTTCATCTGGTTTTAATTTGAGTAAATAAGATTTTGCTTTTTCTGAAGATACAACATTAGAGATAATCTTGTTTTCATATAACCATTTACAGATATTTTCTGGTTTTAATTCTATCAACAAAGCTTCAGTCTCGAAAGGATAAGAGTACACATAAAATGGTTCGTTTTCTCTATCGACTTGTTTAAAATAAGGCATGGTTAACTCTTGGTATAAATTCTTCCAAAATAGTTCAAAATGAGGTTTCTCACTTTCATCCCAAAATTTATTTACTCCTTTTATTAATCCTATTAGAGAATTAATTAATTTGATCTTAGATAAATAGCTAATATTTTTAATCCCAAATTCATTAACGATTGAATTATAATTATTAATTTTATCTTGAATAATTACTTCCTCGGTATTATGTTGCCTAACATATTCTTCAAATTTGGAATAACCAATTGTTTCTTTGAGGGTGCTCAATTCATTAAATTCTATAAGAACCTTTTCACAAATCTCTTTTTTTATTTGTTTCAAATTATTAATTATCTCATAGATTTTTTTAACATCATTTTCTTTTTGTTCATTAATATCATAACCATCCCTTTTATCGCTTTCATAAGAGTTTAGGATACTATATACATTTTTTATATCTTTAATTTGAAGTATATCTTTAAATGAATCAAAGTAAAAACCAAACATAACTAATTCTTTGTCAATTTGAGTATCTCTTAGAGGTACAGTTTTTGGTAAGTCAATATGGGTAACGACTTGTGGAGAAAAAATTCCTGATTCTCTGATTGTAATAGGTTGAAATTTTGTCTTTCCAAGGCTACTAATGGAATTTCCATTTGGACTTATTTTATGTTCACATTGAAATCTAAATATGTCTAATTTTTTTTCTTTACATTTATCACAAATAAAATGCCACGTTAAAAGATTGTCTTTATCAGCCCTTATTAATTTGATATGATCTCTGCCATGTTTTTGACATTGATAATAAAATCTATCTATCTGGCCACAAGTTTCACAGAATCTTAGAAGAGACATCTGCTCATATTCACCATTTTGACATAATTGACATTGTTTTGGATTAAATTGATTTATATTTTTATTCCAAATAACATAATGACCACAACTTTTACAAACAAAGGCATTTGGAAAAAGTTCATATTGACCAGAAGGTTCCTCGTTATCAAAATCTTTTAAGAATTTATATTTGATAATTTTTAGTTTTGAAAAATGATTAGCAGATATGTCTGAGAACTTTAATTGATGATTAGGATGGTGTATTCTTGCGTTGTATCTCTTTTGGATCGTTTCAAATAATTTCTTTTTTAATGAATTTTCATCGTTTATTTCTAAATTTCTGCTATCACTATCATCAGGATAAACTCTATTAATCATAAAAGATAATCCCCTGTTAAATAACATCAATCCCATGCCTACATGAAAAGGTGCTGAATTTCCAGAGTATTCTACTAATTTATCCTCCATTCTTATATCTCCTTATAAATGTCTCTTGGTAATTAGCTAACCCAACTGTATCTTGGATTCCCCTCATACCAAACTGATTTTTCCAGTATTTCTTATCGTTATTAATTAATACATTTGGGAAAAATATTTTTTCATCATTAGCTTTATTTGAAAAATATCTATAAAGGTAGTTTAGTCTGTCGTTAGTTTCATCGGCAATTTTTTCTATCATAAAGTTACTATTTGGCATTCCTTCATCAACATGATATGATTTTCTCAAAAAAGATATTAATTCTCTTTTCTTTTCATCATTATATTGGTCGTTTACTGTAAAAAATACATCTATTATATGTTTAACATTATATATTGGTTTATCTAATTTATATGACATATAATTAAGAATTGCTCCACAAAATAAAGAATGGAATGTTTGTTGAAAACCTAGTTTTGTCCATCTTTCAATGGGTACAGATTCAACAAATAAATCCATTTGTTCGTTAAATTCTACAAAATTATCATAAAAACTAATATCTCTAACCCTATTAGGATAAAACCACAGAAATATTATACCTATATCTTTTCTACCAACTCTACTTAAAGCTTGTATGTATTCAGCTGTAGAACTAGGAATACCTTGAAAACACATAAAATTCCATCTTGAAATATCAACACCATGTGAAACAATACTAGTACAGGATAATGCAGATATCTTTTTTTGTGTTCCATCAAAATTTTTGATATATTGAATTTGATCTCTAATTTCATCAATAGTATTATCCCCTGTCAAGATATCATGATTAATTGAATAATCTATATTTTTTAATTTACTATTTACGACAGCACTCATATAAAAATTCATAGAATTAACATCTGATTTCTTATTATGGTAGGTCATTAAACATTTATATTTTATAATAATTTTCCTTAATAGTTCATTAGTAGTATTATATTTTTTAGAAAATTTATCAATATTAGATTCAACACTCTCTATAAACTCTGCTAAGTATCTTAAAGTAATTAAAGTAGCATACTGATTATCTCTAAAATTAGGTTTTAACCCAATAATTATCCTTTGTTTTTTATCTTTTTCTTTAAAGTAAAATGGATCTTTAATACCTTTTTCTATCGGAGAATACCAAGGGAAAATATTTGTTTTGTCTTTCCAATAAATAGTTTTAATTTGTTGGTCTGCATCTTTTATAGTGGCAGTCATGGTAATATGTTTAAATTTTTGTTGCTCATTCATAGTTTCACTTAAAGTTTCAATAAATGTCTCAAAATGACTTTCAATTGTTCCGAAACCTTCTCGAATTAGGTGCATTTCATCCTGTATGATTAATGATGGAGTTGTTGAAAAATCTATATCATATTCGTCCCCTTCATCTTTACAAGTTTCATTGTTAATATTAACTTCACAAAAATCTCCTCTTGGAATAAATCCATGACCTTTGGTGCATTTGTTTAATTTACCCCCAAACATATTCTTAAATCTTCTTTGTAGTGATATGCCTGCAAATTTATCCACTGTAGAGATTATGAATGTAGGCAAAAACCTATATATCTCTTCATCTGTGAAAAATAGTTCAAAATCTTTATTGCATTTCTCACAGTGATGCAATATTTTCATAGATTTTTTATCAATTTTTAAGAAAACTGTATTTTTACCTGCATTTGAGTTTTTAGATTCGCATAAAGGACAATCCTTAATAATTTTGCCTGTTTTTTTAGAACCTTCCTTTTCATGTCTTTGAATGTCTTCAATAATTTTTTTTGCCTTTCTTGGAAATTCGTCACTTGAACCCACAAAATAAGCAACAGAGAAGGGACTATCACCATCATTACTTAATTTTTCTTTCCTTATTTCTTCTGCATAAATAAAAAGTTCAGCAATTCTTTGTAACTGGTCTACTGAAAGCATTCTTAATGGGAATTTAGTTATTGCTGTTGTTCCAAATTTTTTTCCAGTTATACGATCATAGAATGCAGAGAAAACTACTAATCCGAAGTAAGATTCTGATTTACCCCCACCTGTAGCTACGTGTAAAAGTTCAACTTCATTTCTTCTCTTATCTCTATTGACAATATCTGGGATTAAAGAAACAATAAACAATATTTGAAATATTCTCCAACTATGGTACTCTTTATTTTCTGTTAGTCTATGAAATGTTTCTTGCATTAGTTTAAATGCTTTATTAGCTTTTTCATTGTTATTTAAAATATCAATACCTTCTTTAAACCTATCTACTACATATTCAAATCTCTTTTTTATACTGTTTTCATCACCATTATTATCTACATTAATCTTATTTTGATATTCTTCTTTATATTGTTTTAGGGTATTATGGAGCTTAGTGAGTAGTTCGGTTGAGTTACTTAATTCTTTAAAGGTAATAGGTAGACTACTACCATTTGATATAAATTCATTTGATGGGTAAATCTTTATTTGATTTATTTTTTTGTAGGGTATTGTTTTTATTTTTGTTTGTTCTTCATTTACCCAATTCCAGCCACAATTGAATGTTTTAAAAATTGATTTAATCTCTTTTATGTTATTGAAATCATTTTTTCTTTTATCTATAAAGTTTAATAATTTGATCTTACCAATATCAATATTTAAACAACTATCAAAAAATGATGTTTCGTATTTTATTTCTTTATCTTTTACAGGCTGAGTGGTATTAATTAATTGAATCTTGACAATTTTTGCATCCTTAATTGATGGATGTTTATTAATTTCCAATTTTATGTTTCCAGACCATCCATATTTTGGTTTTTTATTCTCATAAAATGATTCATGTTCCAAATCTTTATTTATTTCACCCGTATAATCTTTAAAAGTTAAGGGAATTTCCTTATTTTTTTCATTTAATTCAAAAAAAGAATAGTCTGTTTTGATTCTTTTCCATACATATGGAAATTTTTTCTCTTTTTCTCTTTTTAATCTCTCATCAACTTTTTCTAGTTCTCCTTCCTCTTCTTTTATACCATAATATAAATTAAATTTGGGTTGAACTTTTAGGTTTATTTCATCTTTTGTAATAAACATTACTGTAAGGCTATTTGATTTAACACTGGTAGATTCATTCTCTACAAAATTGGGATCTTCCTCCGAGAGTGAGCCTAAAATTAATAATTTTCGTGGGTAATTTGGTAAAATTAATCTTGCATAATCTTTATAAGAGCCAGTTAACTTAGAAATGATATTACTTATTAAGTCTTCAGTAAATCTTTCTTCTACATCGATTTCCTGTTCTTTCATAATAATGCAATCCTCCCTGCATCAGTGATCTTATTATCGTGAATAAATCCCATTTCTTCTAATTCATTTAATGTTTTATAGAACATTGACTTAGATATATTTAAAATATGGTATGTTTCAGTCATTGAAATTATAATTGGATTTTTATTAAAAAAGTCAAGAATATTAATTTGACTTTTATTTAATCTAAAAGAGATTTTGGGAAGAATGACAACTGATTTATTTTCTTTTGTTATGTAAAAAATTTTCTCAACTTTTTTTGCTCTGGTGTATCCTGCAAACATTAGACCTAAAGCTTTAGTTTTACGAGCAGCTGAAATATTGAGTAGGATTTTAGATTCTTTATGAATATCATCAATCAAATTCTTACAATCTTCAGCAATTTTTACAATATCATATATATCTGTTTTAATCAATTTTATATCTATATATTTTCCTAATGTCTTTTTTACTTCTTGAATTGCTCTACTTTGTGTTTCATCTGGTTTGTGGTCGATTAACAAATATAGTCTATTAGCTCCGAACTTTGTAACACTGGCTATTACAGGTTCATAGGAATACAATGTTGCAATAATTGATATGTCCATAAACTCTTTAAATGAACATTAAGATTATAAATTTTACTATTTTTAAGTGGACTTGTCCATTATTAATGGGAAATTTTATATTGAAATTTATGTGCAATCCTCTTCTATTTATGTGCAGAATTTAGTTTATGTGCAAAGCCTATTACACCAAAAGCTTTATAAAGGTTCATTTTACCAAAAGATGTAATTGTTAAGTGGTATATTACCGGAGGCAAAAAATATGAAATTAAATAAAATCATGGTTGTTGTTTTTGCTTTAGTTATG
>Ga0210057_1008612_pt1 | contig 12026 bp, 12 predicted proteins | sample CryGeyCG2114_010_2_FD_183968 | JGI IMG/M metagenome (GOLD analysis project Ga0210057, IMG submission 183968) | Groundwater microbial communities from aquifer - Crystal Geyser CG10_big_fil_rev_8/21/14_0.10 (SPAdes) (version 2) | ecosystem: Environmental > Aquatic > Deep subsurface > Groundwater ...
GAATGCGAGAGCCGTGGTGGCTTCTATGAGAACGTATTGGATAGATATCGCACTTTTGCAAGATGCACATTTACCCCTCTGCAAAACATAGGATAGCACGGGAACAAGCTCCTTCCCAGAGAGCGTCTTCATGCAAGCCATGCAAGCGGAACGTCCACCTAGTCCTCTCCCCGTACGCATCCGAAGCACAACCACATTTAAAAAGCTACCCACGATGGCACCGAAAATAGCCGCGGAGGACAAGAAGTATGTTATAAATGATAGGTCTGTGGTAAACATTTATTTAGCGCAGTAAGTTCAGAATTAAGAAGTAAGAATTATGAATTAAGGAAATGTGAGATAATTTTCAATTTTCAATTTTGCAATTTTCAATGTTTCAAACATTGTATGTATATATGCGAGAGGTAGATAACACTAGATGTTATACGAATGTAATCTGGATATACTCTCAACAAAGACAGTCCTCCCTTTCTTTAAGACCATATTTGGTAGCAGGGTTTGAAAATTATACATTGAAAATTTATTGAAAATTGCAAAATTGAAAATTGAAAATTATCATTGTCTACCTACTGCGCTAACTCGCTACTGCGATAATCTGCGCTAATACATTGTATCAGAAAAATCCCCGCCTGTGGCGGGGATTTTTCTTTTCCTGTGCACAAGAAAATTACGGCATAAGGTCGTAGACGGGATCAGCTCCCGCGAACCCTCCTGATGTTGCGACTGCACCGAAACACGAAGGAGACGAGGCACTATTGGAATCGCAATCCTTGTCGGATGCCAACACACCTTCTCCGGCACTCACTTGCTCCAACGTAGCACCGAGGTGATAGGTTGTCGCTGTAGTAGCATCTACCGCGTACTTATACTTCGTGGTGGACGCGCTAGGGTCTGATGGTTCCGAAGGTAGGAAGTTCGCCGTTACTAGCTCGGCTAGTGTCTGAGGATACTTTTGATTTGAATCATAGTAGAGCGCCAGCGCCGTCTGCACCTGCCCCAAATCCGCCACTCGCTTTGCATCTCTTGCCTTTGCTCGCGCCGAGTTTAAGGACGCTAGCACGACAGACGAGAGGATGCCGATGATGGCGATTACAACCAAAAGCTCAATCAGCGTAAACCCTTTTTGTTTTCCTAATTTTCGCATTTTTTTTAATATTGTATTAATAACACTCGACCTTTCGTTTACGGTTTCAGATCATAACATGTGTCCTTGTTTGGGTCGTTCTCCTTTGTACCAGAACAATCGATTGAGACTCCCATAAAGGAATTACCACCGCCACATTTTCCATTGGCAACCGTTACTGTGTTGTCATCGCTATCATCTTTCAGAAATCCCTCGTTGCCTTTCACGCCTTCCATCACTGCCCCAAGTTTGTAGCTTTTGCACTTATTGCCAAACTTTAGCCCAACGTATCTGTACTTATAAGGATCTCGGTCTAGGGGGTCGCTCACCGCGGATGGTAAATACCCTTTGGCATTCAATTCATCAATCATAATAGGAAATCTAACCTCAGGTTTCGTCGCTGTCGCATCTGGATATACCCCAAACTCGTCGTAGTACAGCTCAAGCGCGATCTGCACCTGCTTCATGTCCGCCACCCGCCTTGAGTCGCGCGACTTTACGCGCGCTGTTGAAAGCGATGTAACCACTACGCTTGAAAGAATGCCGATGATAGCGATTACGACAAGGAGCTCAATGAGGGTGAAAGCTTTTTTAGCGCAATAGGGTGGTGAGCTTTTAGCTTGTAGCTTGTTGCTTGCCTGCCCGACAGTGAGGCGGGTAGCTTTCCGTGTTTGGTGTTTTTTGTGAAGGAACATTGACTATTTGTGGCTTTGTCGCGCGCAACCTCAAAATAAGTAGAGTCTAGAATTGATGGTTACTGGTTGTCAGGAGGTGGGACTATTGGAGGTGGGACTATTGGAGGTGGGACTATTGGAGGTGGGGACTACGCACTGAAATGTGGGTGAGGTATAGCTGGCGATTCCCTCCATGGAATTGCTCATATTGTCTACGCACCAAGATTTGGTGGCATCATCTTTGAGCGGTACAGAAGCGGCATACGATGTGCCGTTTGATCCACACAAGATCCCTGTTGCACTACCACTACTCTCCTTTGCTTTATTGATTGCTGCAGTTATGGTTGGGTCAGCGAACATCGAGTTATCAAGCTTACAGTTGTCAGCTGATGCCGCATCGGTACCAACCGGACCGTATTTATTGCCATTATCGTCATACCAAAGTTCGGCTTGTCCGCGAATTGTGGTTAGGTTGGATTTGATGGAGGTGTTGGCGGCTTTGACGCGGGCACTGTTTAGGGACACGAGTACTACGGACGAGAGGATGCCGATGATAGCGATCACGACCAAGAGCTCTATAAGGGTGAAGCCTCTTTTAGCGCAGTAGGGAGTTAGCGCAGTAGCGCAGTAGGACGACGATGACGGTGATGACGATGACACGTCACTAGACCTTCCTTTGAATAATTTGCTCATAAATATATTGTTTTCTCCGCCATAATTGGTGGAATGTTAATTAGGCTTTTATAAATAATATAGGCACATTATAACGCTATTGCCAGAAATAGTGGCTTTATCGTGTGGATAAGTCCCTGAGTGAGCTTGTAGGAGTTAGCTTCTAGCTTGTAGCTTCACGAGAGGATGCTGTCAAATCACACCACTCGTCAAAAGCTACAAGCTAGAAGCTAACTCCTACAAGCTCAACCGCTAACTTATTCCTGCCGAAATATTGTAAATGGGACCCAAGACGGCGAGGAGAAGGAAGCCGACACCGAGACCGAGGAGTATTATCATGATTGGCTCAATGAGAGATACGAGTGTTTCCACTGCCGAATCAACCTCTCTTCTATAAAATCTGGCGATAGTGTTTAGGACGAAACCGAGTTTGCCCGTCTCTTCTCCCACCTTCATCATCTGCACCATAATATTTGGTATTTCCGGATGTTTGGAAAATGCTTCGGCTATGGCGGATCCCCCCTTAATATCTTCGGCCGCCACTTTGAGCACATCTCTGTATACCTGACTGCCCACCACATCCGCCGTTATTTCCAGTGCCCGAACTACTGCGATACCGGATACAAGCATTGTGTCTAGATTGTCCGCAATTCTGGAAAGATAGATTCTCTGGTAAAGAGAGCCTACGTATGGTACAGCCAGTTTCGCTCTTGAAAATGCCTCGCGCCCCTTTCCTCCCGATCCCCATTTCCAAAGTGCCGCCCCCGCGACTGCAAGTATGATGAGAACGAAGAGACCGTAATGTAATGCAAAAGAAGACAGCCCAAGAACGACATTTGTATACCACGGAAGCTCCGCCCCAGTCTCCAAAAGTATGCCTTCCAGCTTTGGGATAATGACAGTAAGCATGAGTACCATCACGACCACGAAAGAAAATATAACGAACGCTGGGTATAGGAGTGCGTTCCGCGCTTTGGACACAAGCTCATACGATCGCTCCATATAGTCTGCGAGATAGACGAAGGTTTCAGAAAGCTTTCCCGATTCCTCACCTGCTCGCACCATAGATACATAAAATGGTGAAAACACGGACGAGTGCTTGGATAGCGCGGACGATATCGGTAGCCCTCCCTGAATATCGTCTGATATCTCAGAGAGCTTCTGTCGCAAAACAGCGTTCCCTGTTTCTGAAGAAAGCATCTGAAAGCTGTTCAGTGCCGATACCTTTGCCTCAAAGAGGGTGGCGAGTTGCCGTGAGAGTAGTACCACGTCCTTTTGAGGCACTCCGCGTCTTACGGAAAGCTTCTCCAAAAAGTTCCTCTCATCCAGCGGGTCTACCGAGACCACAATCATCCCACGTCTTTGCAACGAGGCGATAGCCACGTCCAACGTAGGAGCGTCTATCTTGCCCTCTCTAGCCTCACCCGTATTGGTTGTCGCCCTGTATTTAAATAACATATCTTTTTAGCTTATAGCTTGTAGCTGGTAGCTTCTAGCTTCACGGGACGGTGTTACGTGTTACGTCCACACCACTTGTCAAAAGCCATAAGCTACAAGCTAGCTCCTACAAGCTTTCCTTAAATCAGTCGCTCTAGCGTCTTTGAATTGGTACTGAATCTATAAGCACTTTCCGGACTTATCTCACCACGACTGACAAGCTCTGCGAGCGAATGATTCATGTCTATCATTCCCTGCTCCGAGCCGGTTTCTATCACCACATCTATCTCTGCCGTGCGTCCCTCGCGGATAAGGTTGGCAACAGCCTTGTTGTTGATGAGTAGTTCAAACGCTGGTATCAGTCCTCCGGAAACGCGCGGTATCAGTCGCTGGGAAAACACACCCAAAAGCGACCCCGCCAACTGCATCCTTATCTGTCCCTGCTGATTACCCGGAAATGAATCTATGATGCGGTCTATCGTTTGGGAAGCGTTGTTGGTGTGCAAAGTAGAGAGAATAAGATGCCCTGTCTCCGCGGCTGTTACTGCTGTGCCTATCGTCTCTGGTCCCCGCATCTCTCCTATCATGGCGACATCCACATCTTGACGGAACATACTCTTTAGAGCGGTAGGGAAATCTTTGGTATCGTACTTTATCTCACGCTGGTCTATTATGGATTTTTTCTCTGGAAAGATATACTCCACGGGATCTTCTACGGTAACTATATGCAAGGATTGCGTTTCGTTTATGAGATCCACCATGGCTGCAAGGGTGGTAGACTTTCCGTGTCCCACAGGACCAACTACCAGAAAGAAACCCTGCTCCTTACGCGCGAACTCCTCAATGATAGGTGGAAGGTTCAAATCTTTTACAGTCTTCACCACAGATGGAATGATGCGCAACGCCGCCCCCACATTGCCACGCTGGAAGAAAGCATTGCCTCTAAATCGCGTGCCATTCTCTGCCATGTAGGCAAAGTCCAGCTCCTTCTCCGCCAAAAATTGTTCTAGCTCGTGACCCCCACCTATGTACGCAGAGACAAGACCCATGGTGTCCTCCTTGGTAAGAGCTTCCAAGTTCACAAGAGGTAGAAGGTCGCCAGAGACTCTTATTGTAGGAGGTCTACCCGCGGTTAGGTGCAGGTCGGAAGCACCCTCTTTTTCCACGATGCCCGCCAGTTCTTCGGCTTTTTGTTTGTAATCCACGTTTCAAATGTAAAATTAAAATCTCAAAAAGGAAAAATGACAATGCAAAAGTATTAATAAATTTTCAATTTTCAATTTTGCAATTTTCAATCAATTTTCAATGCTTCAATTTTCAAACACTGTAAGCGGATATGGTCTTGAAGAAATGAAGGTTTGTCTTAAGTGAGAGTATCTGCTGATTTGTGTCAGATAACATATAGTGTTATCTACCTGCTACCGAAACAATTAAGATGTTTGAAGCATTGGAAATTGAAAATTCATTGCAAATTGAAAATTGAAAATTGAAAATTAGTTTCGGGTTTTCTTAATTCTTAATTCCCTTTTCTTTAACAATTGCCATCACTTTGTCCACTACTTCAGATGGTGTACTGCTCGCTTTGATTATATACCCATCCGCTCCCAAATTTAGTCCTTTTTCTATATCGTCCTTTTGTCCTAGATTTGAGAGGTAAATAATAGTAGATCCCTCGGGAGCAAGTTTCTCTTCGTGAATCTTGGAAAGCAGGGCGAAGCCGTCCATAGCAGGCATCACGATATCCAGCAAGAGAATGTCGGCTCTAAATCCATCTTTGATCTTGCCAAATGCTTCCACGCTAGAGAGGGCGGTTTCCACCTTGAAACCCCTCTCGCTAAACTTGATAGCGTACATTTCCAAAAGAAACTTGTCGTCATCCACTATAAATATACTGTACTGCTTGTCCCCATCCATACTTATATGATATCACTATCTATATTTTTGCGAACAAGCACTTGTGGAGAACATCAGGTGAGCTTGTAGGAGTTAGCTTTCAGCTTCTAGCTTTTGACGAGTGGTGTGGTTTGTAAGCGTCGTCTCGTGAAGCTTCAAGCTACAAGCTAGTTCCTAAAAGCTCGTCTATACTTGTGCGATTTCCTCGTAGGGTATAAGTCCCGCTATCGCCTTCTCTATGGCATCATCTTTCATCAATTTCATCCCCTTTCCGCGCGCATAGTTGTAGACCGCGAGATCGGTAGGGTTCTCCAGTATTATGCGCTCCACTTCTTTGTCTACGGACAGCACCTCAAATACACCAATTCGTCCACGAGTACCACTCGGGCAAGTGGAAGTACCTTTGGCGCGATATACATTCTGACCTTCAAATTTTGGTCTGTGTGTTTCCGGCAGATCTGAAAACTGCTTTTCAAAGATAGCTTTTATTGAACCCTCTATCGGTATGGCTTCGCCTGCGCCATCACAGAGCTTCCTCACGAGCCTCTGACCTATGGACATTATTAGAGTCGGGGCGATTAGATAGGGATCTACTCCCATATCCACAAGACGCGAGACCGCTCCGATTGCGGTATTGGTGTGCAATGTAGATAGCACAAGATGTCCCGTGAGCGCTGCCTGGATTGCAAGTTCGGCAGTATCTTTGTCGCGAATTTCTCCCACCATTATTATATCCGGATCCTGACGCAAGATACTCCGCAAACCACTGGCAAAATCATAACCTATCTCCGGTCGCACTTGGGATTGATTCACGCCCTCCAGATTGTACTCTATCGGATCTTCTAGCGAGATGATGTTTTTCTTCTCGCGGTCTAGCTCGGAAAGCATGGAGTACAGCGTCGTGGATTTACCCGATCCGGTGGGACCCGTGATGAGCACCATCCCGTACGGACGAGCTATGGCGGCTCGGATGAGTTTGAGAGGTTCTGCCGTGAGCCCAACGGACTCAAGGGTCTTTGAACCTTTTTCGGGATCCAGAATACGGATCACTACCTTCTCTCCAAAGTAAGACGGCATTGTGGACACACGAAAGTCCACTTGTCGTCCCTCTATCCTTGCAGAAAATCGCCCGTCTTGTGGCTTTCTCTTTTCATCCAGCTTTATATTGGAAAGTATCTTAATACGCGCCACCACCGCTTCGTGTACCGGAAGTGGGAGTACAAGACTCGTAAACATCTCCCCATCTACCCTAAAACGCACTCGCACTTTCTCGCGTAGCGGTTCTATGTGAACATCAGAGGCATTGCCTTCGGTCGCGTGCTGGATAATTACAGCCACAATCTTGGATACTGGCGCTTCTTCCACTATGTCCACTTGCACCTTGCCAGAGAGATTTTTCTCAAGCTCGCGTTCAGCCTGCTCTCTGCCCTCACCTTCCGCCGAATACTCGGAAAGTGCCTCGGACACTTCCCCCGAAATACTTTTGTAACCGTCCAGCACCCTCTCAAAGTCCTCCGTAGAAACAAGAAAAATCTTGAAAGCCAGATTATGCTTCGCAGAAATAAAAGCGGCAGCGTCTCTTGCTTCAATGTTTTCCTCATTCAATATCCCGACTTCAAGCACTCCGTCATCTAGTCCAAGTGGCACAAAACCATAATGCCTAGCCGCATCCTCTGGTATAAATTTCAAAACTTCATAAGGTATCTTTGTACCTTCCGGAACTTTGCGTATAGGCACACGCCCACTCCCCTCCAGAAGTGTCCCTGATTCATGAATATCTTTCCCCGCATCACCGGCTACATCGGCTATATTCTTTGCACTTACAGCATCCTCATCCGCGGAGTCACTCTGCAAGACAACATCCGAGTCCACATCCGTGGACTCAATGTTTTCATTTCCATCATCACTTTTTATCTTTAATAATGCCATAATGTTTAGCGCAGTAGAGAGTTAGCGCAGTAGCGCAGTAGGATTATTAGGGAAAAGGTGAAAGGTAACAAAGAATTAAGAAGTATGAATTACGAATTAAGGAAACTCATTATAAATATCGTGCGATTCTGATAACAATATTCTTAATTCTTAATTCCTAATTCCCGTCGTCATCCTACTGCTCTACTGCGCTAATCTGCTACTGCTCTAAAAGGCTGGTCCTCCTGTGAAAGGTTCGGTTTGCTGATCGGGATTTGGCGCGCCTGTTTGATTGCCGGAACTTTGGGAGCTTGCTCCCGCGCTACTGCCTCCCGAACTCGCACCCTCCAAAGCGGGAGTTATTGGGGTCGTCTGTCTTTGTTCTGTAGCTCTAACCCCCGTATCGGCTCCACTACCCGTAGAAGATAATGGATCGGAATCATCACTACCTATTGGTGCGAAAGGGTTTCTCCTTCCCGATGGTTCCTGAGTGAGTGGCACTGAATAATCTTGCAGAGTTGCAAACGCAGGATTACGAAACAGATCGCTGTCTACCATGTTTATCCCAGAGAGTGACTGCAACAACATCAAAAATTCGCTATTTGCTGATTCCTCCTCTCTTGTGAGTAAGGCGGAGTTGTTGCCGCTAGAAACTATCTCTGAATTACCCTCTTGTTTGGATTTCATTAGAAAATAGACTACAAACCCCAGTAACCCTAGAAGTACCACGACGAGTAAAATTTTTATTGAGTTTGACATACTGGTTAAGAATTAAGGAGTTAGCTTGTAGGAGTTAGCTTGTAGCTTTCGTGATTGTTCATTGTGTGTTTCGTCTTTCATTTTTAGTACACTAGCTTTTGATGATTATCTTTTATTTTTCGGTGTACATTGTCATTTACCAACGTCATCTCGTGAAGCTACCAGCTACAAGCTAAATCCTACAAGCTCGTCCCTACTGCGCTAACTTATCTTAGCCAGTAAGTTCGTATCGTAGCATCATATTCATATATATCCTTGTCCGATGATCGGAAAGAGAGCGAAACTGGATCAATGAGACGCAAGCTGGTGGAAAGATCTTGCATAAATCTCTGGATCGCCGCATACGGTCCGGACACACGGAAAGAAAGTTTCATCGAGCCATACTTTCTCGTATCAGCACCAAGCGTACCTCCTTCTTTATCCTCGGGTTCCAAAGCAGTATTTCTAAGCGTCATGCCATACTCAGAAGCGCGCTTGTTTATGTCTATAATAAGCTTTACCTGATCTATCGCGTCTGGCAACATCTTATCCAATTTTGACCTGTCATCCGCTGAAAATGTTTTGTACTCATTTTGGAGTCTCGCTCTTGTATCTTGTAGTTTGGCGGCATTTTGGAGCGCGCTCTGAAGCTCACTGTGGCGAGTTTTTAGTTTGGCGGTTTCATCCAACTCTGATCGTGTAAAACCTACAAAGATTGCCACAGCAAGGACAAGAAGAACGATTGGTGCGATAAGTTTTGTCATAATAATTAGCGTCTCCTAAACTCCTTGTAAGATATAAGATCGGTGGACACATTCATGGAAAGCTCAAACACCACTTTTTCTTTGTTATCTACGTTTAGATTTGAAAAAATTATATCCTTAAATTGTCTTGACAAAACATAACTTTCTGTTTGGAGCGCGATTGATTCAAAGGACTGCGCCTCCCCACGAAGTATAAGTTTGGGAACTCCACCCGCGCTTTCATAGTCAAACGAGGTAAAGCGCACAGTCTTCAGTGTATACTGATTGAGTGCTTCAAAAAGTGGTACCAACGTAACATGACGATTCAAGAGCTCGTTTCCAGCCGAAAGCTTCAGATCAAAACGCGTGATCGTCGTAAGGAGATCGCTATTGAAAGCTTCTCTCGCGGTAGCTAGGGATTCTTTGAGCCCTTGCGGTCCATTTATAGCTTTGTCCAAACTTACCCTCCTTACATAGACGACACCAGCCACAGTAAGAGACGCGAGAAATAATACGAGCGCAATCACAAGAAAGACACCTGTACCGGAAGATGGCGCCCTCATTGAATGAAGGCTCTTTTTAGGTATAAATGATGTTTGTAATGTGGGTTCAGCCATATTTTGAGCTTATAGCTTGTAGGAGTTAGCTTGTAGCTTCTGGTTAGCTTATAGCTGTTAGCTTTGTGGAGAAGTGGCGCACTTTGGTAACATCGTTTCGTAAAGCTACAAGCTAGAAGCTAATTCCTACAAGCTCAACCGCTAATTTTTGTCTTGGAGTTCGCGAAGCGCGAGACCTACTGCTATCGTAAACGATGGTCCGGCTTCTTTTAGGAGCGGGTCCAGAAATGCAGGTGCCTCAACTTTGTGAAAAGGATCGCCCTGCACAACCTCCACTTCAAATTGCGCTTGCGCCATCTCTTGGAAACCGGGAAGTAGCGTGCCTCCACCTATCGCTATCACCTTCCCCACAGACTGCCTATACTCTCTCTCAAATTTTCTGATCGTGCTTATCGTCTCAAAGAAGATGTAATCCAGTATTGGTTTCGCAATTTCCGCAATCTTCCCTTGCTCTCCGGATGCTGTGTTGCGTTTGTGATTTTCCGCATCTGTGAAAGTCATGTTCATGGAACGCGAGATCGCGAGAGTGATGTCCTGTGAACCTTTGCCTATGACATGTGATACGCGAACTATACCGTGCTCCACAATCGCCACTCTAGATGTTGCTGCTCCAAAGTCCAGTATGAGCGTTGGTAGCATATCGTGCCCAAAGGTGGCTCGGATAGCACTGAATGTCTCTATCTCAAATGCTTCCGTATTTAGCCCAGCGAGTGAGATCACCTTTCTGTACGAAGAGAGCACGTCGTTGTGGATTGCGACCAAGAGGACTTCCACGCCTTCTCTATGATTGGGATCTGGAGATGTATCGGGCGCCTGTCCGGGGACCGCATAATTTCTCTCCGGTATTATCCACCAATCAAGGGTCACCTCACCTATTGGTACCGGAACATACTTCCTTGCCTCAATAGGCGCCATCTTGGCAACCTGTCTTCTGTCTGTGGTGGGTAGAGTAATAACCTTCAAAAGAGAAGAGCGCACCGGTATAGAAAGCCCGGCGTTCCTCGCAGTCACGTTTGACTCCTTTGAAAGCTCCATGAGGGCCTTGGATATCTCCTCAGGTGGCATGGAAGTGGATCTACCGATATCGGTATCCGCGTATGGACCTAGTGCAAGCTCACCATAGGTCTCCAAAACGGCGCGCCCTTTTTCTTTGCGCAACTGCACAACCTTGAGAGAGGCGGAGCCGATGTCTACACCAAGAACGCTCTCACTCCCACTTTTCCAAAGAGCTTTCGTGAAGCGTTGCAAACTATTCGCTAAAGAAAATTCCATATGCTCGCATCGCGTACAATACCATTATATACTTACAAGCAAGTTTACATCACAAAAAACTGGGGATAGCAGAAACGAGCTTGTAGGAAATAGCTTCTAGCTTGCCTGCCCCGACGGCAAGGCGGGTAGCTTCTTGCGACGAAAGACGCGCACAACGGCACCCGTCAAAAAAGCTACCAGCTACCCGCCTTGCCGTCGGGCAGGCAAGCTAATTCTTACAAGCTCGTCCCTACTGCGCTGACATATGTTTTTCACATTTCTAAATCTCCTTTTGGGACAAACTTGCATTGGATGCAACAAGGTGGGTGTTTTGCTTTGCATGGACTGTGGGGCGCATCTACCGTCTGCTCCCACGAAGCTACATGGGATCATCTCGTGCCTTGATTACAAAGACACTCGCGTACGAAAGCTCGTAGCCGCCCTTAAGTTTCGTGGGGCATATAAGCTGGCATTGCCACTGGGCTCCATCTTGTTTGATCGCATACTGGAAGAGCTTGGCGAGGAAATGATTTTCTCCGGAAATATAACCAGTCGCAAAATGATTCTCGTCCCTGTACCACTCTCCGTGGAGAAGAGAAGGACGCGCGGTTACAATCAGACCGAAGAACTCGCCCGCGCTCTCGCTCTTTATGATGGTGGGCAAATGTTCACGTTGGAAACAGGTGCACTCGTGAAGATTAGGGATACAGAAAGCCAAGTATCGCAATGCAAGCGAGAGTCGCGTCTCACGAACCTAAAAGACGCCTTTCGAGCAGACGCAAATATCGTAGCCAACAAGCACATCATCCTCTTGGATGATGTCGCGACCACGGGCGCCACCATTTCTGAATGTAGACGCGCACTATCAGAAACTGGCGCTCTGTCTATTACCGCTATCACTCTCGCCCACTAATATGAGCTTGTAGGAATTAGCTTCTAGCTTGCCTGCCCCGACGGCAAGGCGGGTAGC
>Ga0210057_1008613_pt1 | contig 12026 bp, 11 predicted proteins | sample CryGeyCG2114_010_2_FD_183968 | JGI IMG/M metagenome (GOLD analysis project Ga0210057, IMG submission 183968) | Groundwater microbial communities from aquifer - Crystal Geyser CG10_big_fil_rev_8/21/14_0.10 (SPAdes) (version 2) | ecosystem: Environmental > Aquatic > Deep subsurface > Groundwater ...
TTAAAAAATTGCCTCCACTGTGATTTAGAGGGCCATTTTTTAAAAACCAATCCCAATCGCCAATTTTTCCAAAAAGAAATCTTAAATAAAGAGACTCTTAATTTTGAGAGAAGAGACATTTAAAAAACTAAATTCAATAAAGCTAAAACAATAAAAAGGCCGCCAAAGAAAACAGTTGCCCAAAGAATTTTTTTCTGGATGCCTCGACGAGTAGAATAAAAACCACCTTCTCCACCAAAAGCCGAACCCAAAGCTTGCCCTCGTTGTTGTAAAAGGATAGAAATAATTAAAAATATAGCAATAACAATTTGAGCAATTGGTAAATATTCTTTCATTGTTCTTCAACCAACCCCTTATTTTTATGAGTATAAAAACCCAAGAAATAGTGTAATAACCAAATAATCAAGGTTGTCTCAAAAAGAGGTATAATTCCCGAAATTATTAATTCTGGAAAGAAAATATCCACTACCCAGATAATCACCATATTAATTACTAAACCAAAAAGACCAAGGGTTATTATTCTTAAAGGGAAGGTGATTAAATTTAAAATTGGTTTAATGAAAAAATTAATTAATCCTAAAAAAAAGCCCGCTAAAAGTAAATCTCTAATTTCTCCGGTAAATTCTACTCCGGGAACGAATTTAACAGCTAACCAAATTCCTAAAATCCCAGCTATAATGTGAAAAATTAGACGAGTCACAATTAATTAATCTTATCACTATTTTAAACCAAAGTCAATCCTTCAGTAGTTTCAGGATTGATACTGAGATCAATCGAATGTATCAATTTCTCTGAGTTTTAAGTGGTATTTTCTGGCGAAGCGATGGGCTTCGTCTCTAAGTTGTAAAATTAAATTAAAAATTCCCCTGGGAAGTTTTTTTAATAAAAGGGGCTTTTTTTGCGTTTCAAGAAACAACTCATTATTTTTTTTCGCTAAAGCCATAACAAAAGGCTTTACAGATTTACGGCTATACGGTTTTATAACTGATCGCGCAGCGTTAAGCTGTGCGATTCCGCCATCAATTAAAATTAAATCAGGCCATCCCCACTCTGAATGTTTAAACCGTCGGTTTAAACATTCTTTTATCATTGCTATATCGTCAGGCTTACCAGCAATTTTTATTTTAAATTTACGATAAAAGTCTTTATTAGGAAGACCGTTGATAAAAGTTACCATTGAACCAGTTGCGACCTCGCCTTGAATATTAGAAATATCATAGGCTTCAATTCTAGCCCGCCCAAATTTTGCTTTGCAAAATTTAGGCGGGTTAGTTTTTAATATCCGGCACAAGCTCTTTTGAATCTGATACCAATCCACTTTCTGAGGAGGTTCTAATAGTCCAAAAACTCTAGAATGAGCCAAAACTTTTTCCAAATAGGTAATTTGGTCTCTTATTTTAGCCGCTCTTTCGAAATCTTGAATTTTCGCCAATTTTTTCATTACTTTCTTTAAATCCTTCAAAACTTGAGTTTTTCTCCCTTGAAGAATTTTTATTAAATTTTTAACATTCCGCTGATATTTCTTTTGTATTTTCTTTTTTAAACCAGGAATTTGAAGATAAATTTTAGATTTTAAAAGACAAGGAGCTGGACATCTATTAAGGTGATAGAAAAGACAAGCTCTTTTGGGTAATGTTTTGCAACTTCTGTAAGGAAAAATTTTTCTTAAAACTTTTAATGTTTGTTTTAATGCTTTTCCATCAACAAAAGGACCTACAAAATTGTAAATTGTAAATTGTAAATTGTAAATTGATTTGGTCTGGTGGGTGATAAAGATTCTTGGGAAATCTTCTTTAGTTATCCCTACAAAAAAATAATTTTTGTCGTCGTGCCAAACAATATTATATTTTGGCTGGTATTTTTTAATTAAATTTGCTTCTAAGATTAATGCTTCAATCTCGGAACCGGTTTTAATAAAACCTATTTTTTTAACTTGATTTATAAAAAGATTATCTCTGTAAGCAGTTGGCCCCGCACCAGAATAAATTCGGTACGGGGTAAATTGCCTAAAATGATTTTTTACTCTCTCTCTGATATTCGCCGCCTTCCCAATGTAAAGGAACTTAGCTCCTTTTTTAAAGGCATAAACTCCGGGATTTTTAGGAAGACGTGAGACCCAGCACCAGAGCAGAGCTCGGTGCTGGACCAGTCCCGCACCGAAACGAAGTTTCTGGTGCGGGGTTTTATCTTTGCTTAAAAATTTAAACTTCATACATTAAATTTAGCTTAAAAATTTCCTTTTTTCAATTCAATCAAAATAAAAACAAGGGGTTTTGACCCTTGTCTAAGCGAAAATCGTCTAATTATCTCTTCAGGTAGGTAATACTCTCTGGCCGTTCTTGGGTGTTTGAAATACCAGATTTCCTTTCCCTCTTGTTTTTCTTTAATAAGATCAGGATGTTTAAGCATCCAATTTTCAAAGAACTCAATTTTCAGGAACTTAATAAATTCAGGATTCATTTCTTCCGAATGATCCCAAATTTGGGTGTAATATAATAAGTACCTGTCTTCTCTACTTATATGGTATTCTTTGGAAATGGGTCTAAGTAATTCCATTTTCACAGCATCTAATTCTAGCACGTCATCAAGTAAATTTTTATTAAATCTGCCACCCTCTGTTAAAAAAGCAGAGAACATTATAGTCGCACCAGATTTTCCTTCAATCTCGCCTTTTTGGAATATTTCAGCATGGCGATATTCGTGTAAGAGGGAACTGATGAAGTCTCCCTCGGTTTTTAAGAACTTTTTATCAAAAGAAGGGGGGAACACACAAATACTTATTGGAACTTCCTTTTTACCATACTCTGTAAGAGGAGGGATTTTATGAATAGCTGTCATAAAATCATCTGGCTTAAAATGATAATTATATTTTTTTTCTAACTCTTTTGGCTCGCCGTATTCAATGACTGTTATATAATCTGGTTTTCCAACTTTCTTCACAATTTGCTCAATATATTTTTCCCTTAATTGGGGATATTTTAATGTCTCAGCAAAACTGATTGTCTGTTGGTCCCAAAGGAACCAACCTATTAATCCAACGAAAATCACCGCTACAGCGACTATAATCCAAAAACTGGACTTCTCGAAAAATCTAACTTTTCTGTGTTTTTTCTCTTTAATTTGTTGCAGTTTGATCTTCCTTCTTTCTTTTCTGGTCAACCTAACCTCTCTTTTCAATCCAAGCCTCCTTACAAGTTATTTGGAATCAATGTAAATGTGCTTTGAACTTTTTAAAATTAGCACAAAATATTATTAGAGTCAAATTTTTTAGAAAAATAAATAAGGGTTGAAATTTTTTCAACCCTTTGCCTTTATCTTTTCAATCCAGGCCTTTAATTCTGGATTATCAGGCTGGATTAATTTTCGAGGGTCTTTAGCTAATCTCTCTTGAAGAATCTCCCAACCCAGATTAAATGCATAATCTCCTACTTTCTTAATTTCTCTTAATTCATCCTTAGACGGCTCTCTCTCTTTTATTTGTTTGAATAAATCATAGAAGGCCCTAAATACTTCGTCTCTCTTTTTTGACTTTTCGGACCTTACTTTTTCTTGTGGCGGTACGCCTTCTATACTTTTCTCGTCAAATCTAGAGAGAATTTTTATTAAAGGGAAACTCTCTGGGTGATCAACAAATCTATTAAAAGGAATGTTATGTTTTTTTATTTCTCCCGTTGTTTGATCTACTATTTCTACCTTTCCTATAAGATCCACTATTCGCCATTTTTCTCGGTAATAAATTTCAGCCCATGCATGGCTTTCCGGTTTTTCTTTTCCCTTAACTTCTCCTGTGACTACTCGAGCTGAAATCTTTATATTTTTTGCTGCACTAACAAATAAAACTGCAAAGTCCATACAATCGCCACCTCCACGCTTTAATGTTCCATCTGGAGTTTGGTCATAAGGGAATTTTAATATCAACTCTATAGATCGTCTACCATAAAGGTTGTCAAGCACTTCTTTATGAGGATCTCCTAAATTGATTTTAACTGGTTCATCCTCATAATAACGAAAGTGTTCAAACTCATTATAAATTTTTTCCAATAATTCCATTTGCTCTTTTGTTGGTTCTTTGGACTGCCAAATATCCTCGGTTTTCTCTTTGCAGCCAATGGTACTGAAAGGGATTAAAACTAAGATTCCAATCGCAACAAATAATATTCTTTTCCAGCTTTTCATTTTCTGCCTCCGTTATTAATCTTAAAAATAACTAAGTAATTATTATTTATTTTAGATTTCTTGTCAAATTATTTTTCTTGACAATATTCTCACTTTAAGATATAAAAAAAGCAGCTTTTATTATTTAAAATAAGTCAGGAGGTGAAAGTTGAGCAAGAAATCGAGAAGAGAACGGGAAGAAAGAGAAAGGAGAAGAGAAAAAAGATTTGATCTAAAAACAATTTGGGCCATTCTTTCGATAATTCTTATTGTAGGTTTGATTGGATCGACGATTTTTCTAGTAAAAGAGATTCAGCAGTTAAAAGAACCGTCTCTAGAAGAACTTGAGGGGTTGCAGGAATCGGTAGTGAGTTTGGGACTTCAATTGGAGTTTCCAGAGACTAAAGAGATGAAAAGAAAAATAGGATCAGGGTCAGTGGTTGAGATAGATAATCAGAAATACATCCTTTCTCTTTACCATATTTTAGATGCATGGGGAGATAAAAAAATAACTATGGATTTTCTTGAGAAGCATCTTCAAGTTGTTTTTTTATCAGGAGAAGGAAAAGGTAGAGGACTGGAATGGCGGGCTAACCCAAAAGCTGATATGGCAGTATATAAATTACCAAAAGACCTGAATTACCCAGCAATACCAATTGGGGATAGTGATCGCCTAAAAGTGGGTCAAGAAATATTTCAAATTAGTTTTCCTGAGGGAGAGGGAATTATAGTTAGGGGAGGAAAAACTTTATCCTTGGAAGCCGCACCCCACACTTTATCTTATTTTTCCCAAGAAGGTCGGACCGACTTGGGAGCAAATGATGCGATAAGGATATCATTCGTTGGTTTAAAAGGAGAGAGTGGTGGAGCAATTTTAGCCTTCCAGGATGGCAAATTAAAACTGATTGGCATTCACGGGGGACATGTTACTCACAAGTTTGATAATATAAGTATTCCTGTCTATAGCTGGGGCTATAAAATAAATCCAATCCTAAGTTATAGCCAGGAACTAATAAAAAGATTTTAGGCTTGAACCCCTAATTTTAGTGGCTCTTTCCAGAGCCACTTTTTTCTTGAAAATTTTTTAATTTTAGATTATAATAGAAAACTACGATGGCTGAAAATTTCATCAAAATTCGGGGAGCGAGAGTCCACCCCATAGGAAAGCCTTCGGCTTCCTACGGGGCAAGTAATTTTATAAAAATAAGAGGAGCAAGAGTTCACAACTTGAAAAATATTGATGTGGATATTCCCAAAAATAAATTTGTTGTTATTACAGGAATTTCTGGTTCTGGTAAGAGCTCTTTAGCTTTTGATACTTTGTATGCTGAAGGACAAAGAAGATATGTTGAAAGTTTATCAGCTTATGCTCGGCAATTTTTAGGAGTGATGGATAAACCCGATGTTGATAAAATTGAAGGAATTTCACCTGCCATTTCCATTGATCAACGAAAGGCAAGTCACAACCCTCGTTCAACTGTCGGCACAATCACGGAGATATATGATTATCTCCGTCTTTTATTCGCCAGAGTAGGAAAACCCCACTGTCCAAAATGTGGTAAAGAAGTTTCTCGTCAAACAATCGATCAAATCACAGAACAAATTTTGAAATTACCAAAAAAGACTGAGATTACTATTTTAGGTCCAGTTATTCGAGGTAAAAAAGGAGAACATCATGGAATTTTAGAAGAAATTCAAAGAGCTGGTTTTGTTAGAGTGAGAATTGATGGAATAATTTACCGGGTCGATGAGGTCTTACCTCATCTCCCACCTCGCCTTGCTTCGCGGGGCTCGGCAATTGAGGAAGCCCTGGAAAGGGTTTTAGATAGAAAGAAAAAACATAATATTGAAGTGGTAATTGATAGATTAATTTTGGATAAAGATTTGGATAAATCAAGATTGGTAGATTCGGTGGAGACAGCTCTGAAATTGGGAAAAGGAATCGTAATTGCAAATTGCAAATTGCAAATTGAAAATTTAAAAACTAAATTGCAAGATTTAGTTTTTTCTGAACATTTTGCCTGCGAGGAATGTGGAATTTCTCTACCGGAATTGGAACCCCGACTTTTTTCTTTTAATTCACCTTATGGCGCTTGTCCTGCTTGCCAAGGTTTAGGTGAAAAATTAGAAGTTGACCCAAAATTAGTTATTCCCAATCCAAACTTATCAATTGCTGAAGGGGCAATTTTCCCCTGGGCACATGCTTCTCATAAAGTGGGAAGGCAGGGGTTTTTCTGGTGGCAATTAAAAGAATTAGCCGAGTTAGAGAATATTGATTTATATACTCCGGTTAAAAATTTACCAGAGGAAAAAATTGATTTGATTTTATACGGCTCAGGTACTCTTAAGGGTGTAATTTCTTGGTTAGAAAGAAGGTATCATGAGACCGAATCAGAATATACCAGAGAGGAAATTGAACAATATATGATTGAAAAAAAATGCGAAGTTTGTAAAGGAAAAAGATTAAAACCAGAAGTCTTAGCGGTGACGGTAGCAGATAAATCGATTGACGATGTGGTGACAATGAGCGTTAACAGGGTAAAAGAGTTTTTTGGAAATTTGATTAAAATACAAAACTCCCGCCTTCGCCAAGGCTTCGGCGGGAAAGTAAAACTAAAAAATAACGAATTAAAAATCGCTGGTCCGATTATTAAAGAAATCATTAATCGTTTACAGTTTTTAATTGATGTTGGCTTAGATTATTTAACTTTAGATAGAAAAGCAGTAACTTTGGCTGGAGGAGAAGAGCAAAGAATAAGATTGGCCACTCAAATTGGTTCAAAATTAACCGGGGTTTTATATATTCTAGATGAACCTTCGGTTGGTTTACACCCAAGAGACCAAGGGCGATTAATTGAAACTTTTAAAAAATTAAGAGATCTGGGGAATACAGTAGTAGTGGTTGAGCATGATCCCCAAACAATCAAAGAAGCTGATTGGATAATTGATATAGGACCGGGAGCAGGAAAGCATGGCGGGCGAGTAATTTTTGAAGGAACACCAAAGGAATTAATGAAGAGCCACACTCTTACCGGTGATTATTTAGCTGGTCGGAAAAAAGTGGGGGTTGAGAAAACAAAAAATAAAAACCAGAAAACAAAGTCTCAAATAAAAAATGAAAACTCTTTAATTATAAAAAAAGCGGCTGAGCATAATTTGAAAAATATTGATGTTAGAATTCCTTTGGGTAAGTTTGTTTGTATTACTGGTGTTTCTGGTTCGGGAAAATCGTCTTTAATGAATGATATTTTAGCCCGAGCTTTAATGAGAAAATTTTATAGGGCAAAAGAAGAACCGGGAAATCACGAAAATATTTTAGGGGTAGAGCATTTAAATAAAGTCGCTTTAGTTGATCAATCTCCAATTGGCAGAACTCCGAGATCAAATCCAGCCACTTATACTGGTGCCTTCTCTTATATCAGAGATCTTTTTTCAAAAACAAAAGAAGCTAGAATTAGGGGTTATCAGCCAGGCCGTTTCAGTTTCAATGTTAAAGGTGGCAGGTGTGAAGCTTGCGAAGGTCAGGGAGTAAAAAAGATTGAAATGTATTTTTTACCAGATGTTTATGTTGATTGCCAAGAATGTAAAGGAAAAAGATTCAATAAAGAAACTTTAACAATAGAGTATAAAGGAAAAAATATTGCCCAAGTTTTAGAAATGACAGTTGAAGAAGCTTTAGAATTTTTTAAAAATATTCCGGGATTATATCATAAATTAAAAACTCTCTATGACGTTGGTCTGGGTTATATTCAATTGGGCCAACCCGCTCCTTCTTTATCTGGCGGAGAGGCTCAGAGAGTAAAATTAGCCACTGAACTTTCCAAAAAAGCCACTGGAAAGAGTTTGTATATCTTAGATGAGCCAACCACTGGACTTCACCCTGACGATATAAAAAAATTAATTTTCGTTTTAAAAAGTTTAGTTGATAAAAGGAACTCAGTTTTAATTATTGAACACAATTTAGACGTGATAAAAAATGCCGATTGGATTATAGATTTAGGACCTGAAGGAGGAGAAGAGGGGGGTTATATTATAGCTGAGGGAGTACCTTTTGAAATTATTAAAAATAAAAAAAGCTACACTGGGAAATATTTAAAAACCGTGTTAAAATAGAATTGGTTCATAAATAAAAAAATATCTCTAGGAGGTGAGAAAATTGACAAAACGGTTAAAAAGAAGAACTCAAAGAGAAAGATTGGGAGAGAAATGGCCAACGAAGAGAAGTCATTGGCTAAAACTGTTTCCGCGAGAGATCCAAAGGACCGAAAATTTAAACAGAGTTCGACCAAAAATTGAAAAGAAAATATTGGGACAGCCGCAAGCCCAAGAAATTGGCGAGTTAAGAGAAAAAAAGGTTTTGGATGCCCTGGAAGACCTGAAAGAAAAAAGAGAAATCCAAAATTATTTATCTCAGGGTAAATTAAGTTATGCTGATTTAGGTGGAGTGGATTTTATTTTTGTTTATGTAAATGATGGTGCTTATAAAGTTTGCCGTTTTTCAGTAACTGGAGAAAGATGGATTAAGAAGCATCAGGAGCGACATCCGGAAATTCCCGTAATTCCAGTTGATTTAAATGAGAGCAGAGAATCCATCGAGCAAAGGGTTTTAGCGCTGAGAAATTTTCACTAAAAAAGGGCTCATCACCCGTTCTAAACCGAGCCCTTTCTTTTTGATTCTCTTGACAAATTTTCATTGATTACTAAAATGAAATATTAGCACTCAAAGGTCGCGTTTGCTAACGCAAACTTCCTACGAAACTACGAAAAAGTACGAAATTACGAAAAAAGAAAAATAAATTTCGTACTTTCGTAAAAGTTTCGTAATTTCGTAGAGAGATTATGAAAATTAGACCACTATCAGATCATATTCTTATTGAACCAATTAAAGAAGAAGAAAAAACCAAAAGCGGAATTTTGCTTCCCGAAACAGCCGACAAAGAGAGACCTGAACAAGGAAGGGTGATTGCTGTGGGACCGGGCAAAAAAAACAAAAAAGGAGAATATATCTCTTTGGATGTTAAACCTGGCCAAAGAGTTTTATTTACTAAATACGGGCCAAACGAAATAAAGGTCGATGGTAAAGAATATTTAATTGCTAAAGAGGAAGATATTTTAGCAATTTTAGAATAACTATGCCCAAGCAAATCAAGTATTCTGAGGAGGCTCGGAAAAAATTAAAAATTGGAGTGGATAAATTAGCCAATGCTGTTACCGTCACTTTAGGACCAAAAGGGAGAAATGTTGTTTTAGATAAGGGTTTTGGCGCCCCAACTATTACCAATGACGGCGTAACTATTGCTAAAGAAATTGAGTTAGAAGATAAAATTGAAAATTTAGGAGCTGAAATTTTAAAAGAAGTGGCAGAAAAAACTAATGATGTAGCTGGAGATGGAACCACTACTGCCGTTTTACTTGCTCAATCAATTATTACTGAAGGTCTAAAAAATGTTACTGCCGGAACTAATCCTTTAGCAATCAAAAGAGGATTAGATAGGGGGTTTCAGGTAGTAGTTGAAAATTTAAAGAAAATTTCAAAACCAATTCAAACTAAAGAAGAAATTTCTCAAGTAGCTACTATTGCTGCTGAAAATCCTGAAATTGGAAACCTAATTGCTAAAGTTATGGAAGAAGTTGGTAAAGACGGCGTGATAACGGTTGAAGAATCAAAAACCTTCGGCCTTCAGAAAGAAATTGTTAAAGGTCTTCAGTTTGATAAGGGATATATTTCTCCCTATATGATTACCAATGTTGAAAGAATGGAAGCAGTCTATGAAGACCCTTACATTTTGGTAACAGATAGAAAAATTTCGGCTTTAGCTGAAATTTTACCAGCAATGGAAAAAATAGCCCAGTCAGGCAGAAAAGAATTAGTAATTATTGCTGATGAAGTAGAGGGTGATGCCTTAGCTACTTTAGTAGTTAATAAACTCCGGGGTGTTTTTAATACTTTAGCTGTTAAAGCTCCAGGTTTTGGCGACAGAAGAAAAGAAATGCTCCAAGATATTGCTGTAGTTACCGGCGCTCAGGTAATTTCAGAAGAGGTGGGATTAAAGCTGGAAAACATTCAAATCAATCAATTAGGTTCTGCCAGAAAAGTTATTTCAACAAAAGAAAATACTACTATTATTGAAGGAAAAGGAAAGAAGGAAGAAATTGATGCCAGAATTAAACAAATTAAAAAAGAAATGGCAGAAACTGAGTCAGAGTTTGACAAAGAAAAATTACAAGAAAGATTAGCAAAATTAGCAGGTGGTGTAGCAGTAATAAAAGTTGGAGCAGCAACCGAAGTTGAACAAAAAGGCAAACAACATAAAACCGAAGATGCTCTATCTGCAACTCGAGCTGCAATTGAAGAGGGGATTGTTCCCGGCGGCGGGGTAGCTCTTTTAAGATGCCAGGAAGTTTTAGACAAGGTTGAACTTTTGGGTGAAGAAAAAATTGGTCTTAATATTTTAAAAAGAGCTTTGGAAGAACCAATTAGAAAAATTGCTCAAAACGCTGGAATAGATGGTGCAGTAGCAGCTGCTGAAGTGAAAAAAATGGCGACCAATGAAGGATTTAATGCTCAAACAATGGAATATGAAGATTTAGTTAAATCTGGAATTATTGACCCAACTAAAGTGGTTAGAACTGCTTTACAAAATGCTGTCTCTGCTGCTTCAATGTTGTTAACTACTGAAACAGTAGTAGCCGAAAAACCAGAGAAAGGAGAAAAAGGAACCTCAACTTCAACAACTTCTCCATATTACGGAGAAGAATACTAAAAATAAATTTAAGCCTTAGAAAACAAAAAGCCCCTTTGGGCTTTTTGTGGTTTAATTGTCAAAAGTCTAAAAATAATTTAAAATAGAAATTGACCCCGTTAGAAATTTTACAGTACTTATTCTTTTGGTAATATCTGGGCATCAAAAATTTCTAAACGGGGTTGATTAGAAAAAGGTCGGAGGAAAGTCAATTAAAATAAAAATAAATATTATACATGGGTTTAACTCAAATTATTTTATTAATTGTTGCGGTAATAGTTTTGTGGGTGATTTTTACCTATAACCGTTTAATTACCCTGCGAAATCGGATGAGAGAGGCTTGGGCGGATATTGAGGTTCAATTGAAAAGAAGATATGACCTAATTCCTAATTTAGTGGAAACGGTCAAGGGTTATGCTGCTCATGAAAGAGAACTTTTTGAAAATGTGACAAAGGCCAGAACTTTGGCAATGCAAACCCAAACAATTAAAGAAAAAGGAGAAGCTGAGAATGCCCTTTCTCAAACTTTGAAATCCCTTTTTGCCGTAGCTGAAAATTATCCAAATTTGCGAGCTTCAGAAAACTTTTTAGAATTACAGAGAGAACTTACCGATACCGAAGACAAAATTCAGGCAGCCAGAAGATTTTATAATGGTAATGTTCGGGATTTTAATATTAAGATTGAAATTTTTCCAGCAAACACTGTGGCGAGCATCTTTAAATTCGGCAAAATGGATTTCTTTGAAACTGGCGCACCTGAGGAAAGAGAACCAGTAAAAGTAAAATTCTAAAATATGGCAACTTTATATACTCAGGCTGACGCTAATATCCGCAAGACTTGGTTATTACTGACTGGTTTTTTGATTTTTATTATTGCCCTGGGTTGGCTTTTTAGTTATTTATTGGATAACTCTATTTTTTTGATAATAGCTGTAATTTTAGCTATTTTTCAAAGCTTTTTCAGCTATTGGTATTCAGACAAAATTGTTTTAGCAATGACAAGGGCAAAACCGATTGAGAAAAAAGATAACCCTGAGCTTTATCGAATCGTTGAAAACCTTTGCATTACGGCCGGTCTTCCTCTACCAAAAATTTATATTATAGAAGAGCCCCAACCGAATGCCTTTG
>Ga0210057_1008614_pt1 | contig 12025 bp, 10 predicted proteins | sample CryGeyCG2114_010_2_FD_183968 | JGI IMG/M metagenome (GOLD analysis project Ga0210057, IMG submission 183968) | Groundwater microbial communities from aquifer - Crystal Geyser CG10_big_fil_rev_8/21/14_0.10 (SPAdes) (version 2) | ecosystem: Environmental > Aquatic > Deep subsurface > Groundwater ...
AACAAAACTAAGTTTAATTTTTTTATTTACATTCTCCATCAGCCATTCGAATCCAAGAGCAGATGCTATCGTTAACGGAATTAAGATTGTGAAAGCACGAATACTGCTAGGAATTTCTTCGGTTGTAAGTGCTGCTGGAATAGGTGAGATAAGTAAGAATAAAAGCCAAGGAAATAAGTGCTTAGAATATTTTTTTATTAACGAAAATAATCCCAACGGAATTAATATTAATTCAAACATGTACATTAAACCGTGAAAAGGAACACTAAACCTTCTGGTAGCACCACCAGTTGTAAATAGATAATTCAAATCAAAATGAGCCAAGTAGGTTTCTAAAAAGTACTTAAAATACATAATCGGTTTGTTGTAAAAGGCACGAATAGCTAATAATGGTGTTGATCCAGTTGAGTTTGTTGAGTAATCAAAAATCATTGCTTTGGGCAGGTCATCATTTAATAATCCAATTGCAGAAAATCTTATTAAAGCAGCCTGTGCAGTTATTAGAAAACTAAATAATATAATTGCGGACAATTTTAATAAAGATTTCTTTTCAAGTTTAGTTTTGCTTTTATCAAAAAAAATTAAAAATGTCAGGCCAAAATAAAACAAAACTAAAACAATTTTGGCAGCGTGATAAGTGTACATAGCCAAAATTGCAGTTACAAAAAATAAAATTAAGTATTTTTTTGATAACTTTTTATAAAACAAATTGTGTCCCGCAATTAGATTAGCAATAATTAGGGCAAAACTTAGGATAACTTCTTGAGTCGCTCTCGAATTCATAATGTGCCAAGGAGAAACTGCTAACATCAAAGCGCTGACCAAAGCGACTCTCTTGTTTTTAAAAGTCAATAAAACCAAACAATAAAATAAATAGATGCTTAAAATACCAATCAACGCAGAAGGAATTCTAGAAGCAGCTGTAGTAACGCCAAAAAATTTAATGAATGGTATTTGTAAGTATGAGTAAAGAGCTGGTTTACTATCTATTAGAGAGTTTAGATAGAGAGGCAGAAATTTTCCGTCTTCATCTTTAGAAGTTTCCATTATCGAAGTTGAATTTATCAAAAAAGAAGCTTCGTCTGACTGTAAACCCTTGGGAATTGAACCTAAATTAATAGTTCTTAATAAAAATGCTATTATCAAAATAAATAGTAAAAAAATATTATAGATTCGTTGCTGTTTCACAATCTTCCTTTAACATGTATCTACTGACATCATAAACGTAAACGTATGTATTCACTCCATTAGCAGATTTTTCAACATGGGTATATTTGAGTTGTTTTTGTTCAACATTAGTTACAAAAAAGACTTGTTTGTTATTTTTTAATCCCCAGCAGCTCAAATATTCAGGTGAATATTTGTGAGACCAGATATTTCCAAGCTCAATTGTGTGTCTGAAACTTGCGCCATCATATTCATCAAGAACTGCAAGTGATTGATAAACTCTTGGATTCATATTGGTATAAAAAGCGTGGAACATCAAAGGATCAGAATAAAAAGGAACGATATTAATAATTGCTTCTTTAGGTAGCGTATCTAAATATCTATGTAAAGTTGGCAAGTAAGACTGATATTTATATTCATATTGAGTGGTATGGACACCAAAATATTCCATGTTGTATAAAAACGAGTATCCAAGTAAAACCAAAATTAAACCAAGGTAAAAAATAGTGCGCAATAATTTCGTGTTCAAAAACTTTTCAATCACAACTGCCCCATACGTAATTGTGATTAATAAAAATGGAAATAAGGCGCTGATACGAACTTTTTGAGGTTCTCCAACTATAGCAGAAGGAATTGGTGAAATTAATAATCCTACAATAATTAACCATTTTTGGATTTTGGTTAGTGGTGTTTTTTTTGTAAAAGCAAAACCAGCAATTCCAGCAAAAATTAGCGGATATAAAATTGGAAAAAATTGTCCAAATGCATCTACAGTTAAAAAGTCTGTCGAAAGCTCACCTTTGGTAACTAAAAATTCTGGAGAAAAAGCCATTAAATATCTGTGCGTCAACTCTTTAAACATGTAGGTTGGTTTATTCCAAGCAATATCGCAAAGTAAGCGAGGCAACTGAGTGGCGCAAAAAGTACGTTTTTCATTAATAATTAAAGTTGTTCCAGTTTCAGATCCAATTCCAACCTGACCAACTCTTGTATTATTAACACTAATACTTTTTGGCGTAAGTAATGGCGAGATAGTGACTATAAAGGAAATAAAAATTAAGAAAATAGTTTTTTTATTCTCTTTAAAACCTGATACAAGCTTTATGACTGCATAGACAAAAAGAATCACGGCAGTAATTGGTCTATAAGCAATATAACTATACCAAGTCAAGGCAATTCCCAATGCTGAAACAATGTACCAGAACTTTTTAGATGTACGTTCAGCCGTAAATAGAGCTGCAAGTCCAATTGATAAACCTAGCAATGCGATGTTCGATTCAAAACCAAATCTACTTAGAAAAAAGCTCCACGGGCTGATCGCAGTAATGAAAGCCGCAAAGAGCGCCCATTTTTTCCTTTGAGTAATCTCCCATAAAAGCCAATATGAAACTAAAATTAAAATTGAACCTGCTAGAGCGGACGGAACTCTGATTGCTATTAAAGTTAGACCAAAAATCGCTACAGAAGGAATATCAAGATATGCCATAGCTGGAAGTTTGCGATCGCCAAAACCTGCAAAAATTACTGGCCAGCTTTGTCCATGTTCATCTTTTCCGGTCGTGATCAGAGATTTAGCTAAATAGCCAAAATGAAGTTCATCGATAAGCGCGCCTTTAGGAGCAGTATCAATTCGCCAAAAACGTAAAAAAGTTCCCAAAACCACTACAAACAGTAGTGAAAATACTATTAAGATGTTGTTTTTCAAAAAAAGTTTGCTCTTTGTCATATTTACACGTGTTTTTTCATAATACACGTTATTATAAATTACTGCCACCAGTTTAGGTATATAAGCTAGAATATAATTGACGTCACACTTCAACTTAGTCTATTATTACACAGATGAAACAATTATCTAAAAAAGCTTTACTCATCATTTTTTTCCTGTTGGTTCTTTTTACCCGCTTTTATAATTTGGATGGTACTGCCAGATTTACTAGAGATGAATCAAGCGACTTAGCTAGAATGCACGAGTATTATCAGAACAAACAGATTTCTTTAGTTGGTCCAATTTCTAGTGAAAAAGACAAGGTTTTTAGTTCGCTTAGTTATTACCTCATTATGCCGTTTGCAGTTGCTTTTGATTTTACGCCAGTTTCTCCTGTTTACGGTATGGCCTTTATTGGTTTTTTGACTGCAATAATACTTTTGGCATTGGTTAGAAAGATTAATAAAAAATATTTATTTTTGGCTGGCACATTAATTATCATTTGGTTTCCATTAGTTTTGGTAAGTCGTTGGGCTTGGAATCCTCACTTTGTGATTTTTTGGGCTGCTCTAGCATTACTACTGTATGAGTATAGAAATAAAATTGGTTGGCTGAGTTTTTTATTGATGGGAATGGCCTTTGGAGCGATGTTTCACCATCATTATGTGGCGATATTTACTACGGCTCCTTTTCTGACCTTGATTTCGATTCCATACTTACGAAAAAAAGAGTTTAAACCAGTGGTACTTATGTTGGTAGGTTATATCATGCCACATCTTTTGTTTGTCTTGTTTGATTTGAAGAATCCACCGGGGTTGTTTTTTGGAAGATATTTGATGGGTGGCAATACTCCAGTTATTGAAACTAGCTTGAGTTTATCTTTAGTAATTGAGCGTTTGTCTAGAAATATTTCGGTTTATTTTGAAACTTTTGTACAAAACATTGTTTTACAATACGTATTTGCACTTTCTTTATTAGTTCTAGTAATTAAAGAGTTTAAATCTCATATCTACAGAACAATAACTTGGATTTTACCAGCAACATTTATAATTGTGGGTGGAATATTTCTCAATGATTTCCAGATGAGATATGTTTATTCCAGTGTATTATTTATTTTTGCATGGCTTCTAATTTCACGTAAAGAAAAAGTTAATCAATTTTTGGCTAAATTGAGCATTTTTGTTTTAATTTTGGGTTCACTATTAACAATCAAAACACAACTAACTATTGCTAAAATACCTCCGAGTATGAAAGTTTTGACTCAAGCCAGTCAGATTATAATTGATACAATTCATGAAAATTCCTTGAATAATGCCAACGTAGCGGCTCTTTCTAGTCCTGATGACGCGCCACTTGCAGAAAGATATCGAGATTATATTAGAATGAAAAATACGGTGTTAAGAGGTCCGAGTGAGTACGATGTAAGCGAGCATTTATTTGTAATCACGACAGCTGATGATGAAACTTTACGTAATGATCAGTCATACGCTATGATTGCATTTAAAGACAAACAATTAAGAAAAGTATTTAATGTAGATTCACAATGGAAAGTTTATTGGTATGGTACAAATTAAAAATAAATTAAGAATGAAATACTGGATAATAATTTTTTTATTTATAAATTTAGTTATTAAAACAATTGGTATTCAATCTATTCCCAGTGCTTCAACTTATGATGAAGTAATTTATAGTTCTGAAGCTCAAAGTATAGTCAAATATGGAACAGATTTAAAAGGTGATTGGCGTCCTTGGGACTTAGAACCATCAGATTCATATTATACTGAATTAACTAGCACAGTCATCGCTCCAGGATTTTTAATATTTCCAAATAACCCAGTATTGGCTAGTAAATTTATTCCTATAATACTCGGAAGTATGCTACCTATTCTTTTAGGATTGCTAGCCTTCAGATTAAGAAAAGAACAGCATGTTTTTATTGCAACAGCCACAATCGCTACATTTAATCCTTGGATTTTTCAATTTTCTAGAATGGGGTATGACGCTTTGTTTAGTATTTCGTTTTATCTTATGGGATTTCTTGCAGTTTTATATTTCAAGAATTGGAAAAAGCTGTGGGCAATGATTCCTTTATTTTTTGGTTTTTTTCAATATCAGGGACATAAAGTTTTGATGGTTCCTTTAGTAGCACTCACATTACTTTATTTACTAATTGAAAACCCAAAAAAAATATTTAAAAATCAAAATTTACTTGCTGCTTTTTCTGTATTGGTTTTTGCAATATTGCTAACAGGTATATATTTAGTGAGATTACCTCATTTAACTTCTGGTGCCAGAATTTCTGAATTTTCAATATTTGATAAAACTGAGTTAAGTAGCTCAGTAAATGATTCAAGGAGATTGAGCCTTAGTTCTCCAGTGAGTAGCATTTTTATTAATAAATTTACCGCTTTAGTTACAACTATGACCAATAGATTTTTAGAATCATTTGACCTTAAAATACTATTTATCCAAGGGGATGCATCAGTTGACACGTTCACAGTTTTGGATTATGGCTATTTTCATTTAATTGATATAGCGGTAATAGCTATAAGTATTATGTTTATTTTTGCCAATAAAAAAGATTATAAATTAGCAATTTTTGTTTTATTATTTATTCTCCTAGGCACAATTCCGAACGTGATTAGAACTGGACAATCCTGGATTATATTTAGACCAGCATTCATGTTCCTTGGATTAGTTATCCTTATGGGGATTGGTTCAAGTGCTTTCTTAGATTTATTCAAGAAAAAATACTCAAAAATATTTATTGTTGTATATTTACTTGCAACGATTCCCTTTTTCTTTGCATATTTTTATAAATATCCTATCAGCCATACGAAAAATATTGGTTTTTATGAAAGAGTGGTGGCAAATTATATTTCTCGTGTTGATACAGAAAATCCAATATATATTCTTCCAGATAGAGATGATGCTACTTTTGACTATTTAGTTCATTATAACCAGCTATTAACAGAGGCCAATCAACTCCAAGTTAATTTATCAATGAAGACCAGAAAATACGAAATTAACACAATTAAAATAGAGGGTGGCTGCTCAGAAGAAGTCAAAAGTCTTGTAGATACCACAGTATTTGTTTTCCTTCCAAAGCAACCTTGTGAACCAGGAAATAATCCCACAAAAACAACCGAGATTAAATCATTGATTGATACAGGTACAATTTTTACTGTCTACAACGATAATCTATGTAGTCAATATAATTTAAATCCATATCCAAATATTAAAAAGAATGTGATGGCTGTTGAAAAACTTTCTGATCAGGAGTTTTGTGAGAACTTTTTTAGCAGGAGATAGCTAATTTCAGCTTTTTTTTGATACAATACACTTATGCTATCTATAGTACTTGCAACTTATAACGAAGAAAAAAATATTGATAAATGCCTAAAGGCTATTTTAATTAAGAATTTTGCAGACGAAATCATTATTGTTGACGGCTCATCCACTGATAAAACCAGGGAAATTGCAGAAAAATTAGGTGCCAGAGTTATCAATACCACTAATAAAGCAAATTTTCATATTAATAAACAAATGGCTATGGATGAGGCAAAAGGAGATCTAGTTTTGCAATTAGATGCTGATGAAATAGTTGATGAAACTTTGAGATTGTTTATTACTTCAATCCATAATCAGATTAAAAAACTGAAAAAAGAAAATTTACAGTGGGCTAGTGAATGGAAAAAAACCAATCCTGTAGCTTGGGAAATTCCAAGGAAAAATTTATTCTTAGGAGCTTGGTTCAAAAAAGGTGGCCAGTATCCAGACCCAGTTATTAGACTTTACATTAATGGGTTTGCAAAATTGCCACAAAAAGATGTCCACGAACAAATGAAAGTTAATGGAATGGTAGCTTGGGCGCATGGTCATTTACTTCATTATGCGAACCCTACCTTTGGTGATTATTTACGCAAATTTAATACCTATACAAGTTTTAAAGCGCAGCAATTAATGGATGATAAACTAGAAATAAATATTCTGACAGCAATTGAATATATTTTTTATTTTCCAATCAAAACGTTTGTATTAATATTTTTAAGACACCGTGGGTTTGTAGATGGAATTCCAGGATTTGTATTTGCAGTAATGAGTGGGATGCATCACTCAATTTCATTTTTGAAACTTTGGGAATTAAAAGAAAGTAAAAAGAAAAATGCTTAATATTTTATTTGAAACTAGTGTATTAAGTGGCGGTCATTCAGCCAGAGGAATTGGAATATATGCACGTCTACTTACTGAAGAATTAAAAAATAATCCGGAAATAAATTTAATCAAATCGTCCACTTTAGAAAAGAATGAAAAGATTAAAATAGATATAACACATTATCCATTCTTTGATTTATTTTTTTCAACCCTACCTATTAATCCATTTAAAAAAATTGTGGTTACAATTCATGATGTTATACCCTTAATATTTCCAAAATTTTATGAACCAGGAATAAAGGGTAAACTCAGATTTGAAAAACAAAAATTGGCTTTAAAAAATGTCAATGTTGTGATTACGGATTCTCAGGCTTCAAAAATAGATATTATAAAATATTTAAATGTGCCGGAAGAAAAAGTATACGTTATTTACTTGGCTGCAAGTACAGAATTAGTAAAACAAGATGATAAATATGTAAGAAAAATTTTAAGAAAATATAAATTACCTAAAAAGTACTTGTTATATGTGGGAGACATTAATTACAATAAAAATATCCCTCAATTAATTAAGATGATGAAGTTTGTGGAAAATAAAAACATTAGTCTAGTATGTGTTGGTCGCAACTTTGCTCCACAAGAAATACCTGAATGGAAATGGATAGAGACCCAATTAGCACTGAGTGATGTCAATGATAGAGTTGTTTTTTTAACAAATGTTCCAACTGAGCCCGTTGATGAATTAGCAGCAATATATTCTGGTGCAGTTGCATATGTTCAACCATCTCTGTATGAGGGATTTGGATTGCCAGTGCTAGAAGCTATGCAATGCAAGACTCCAGTAGTTTGTACTAAAAATTCTTCCTTAACTGAAGTGGGTGGTGAAAATGTAGTTTACGCAGAACCAATTGCAGAATCGCTAGCTGAAGCAGTAGCCGATGTTGTTGGTTGGTCAAAAACTAAACGGTCAAAATGGCTAAGAGACGCATTCAAATGGTCACAAACTTTTAGTTGGCAAAAAACTGCAAATGAAACTATCGAGGTTTATAAACAAATTCTGAAATAACTTTTTAATATGAAGCTTTTAAAAAATAAGCGATTTCTGACAATTTTAAGTTTATTTTTTGTGTGGCGAATTGGATTATTTGGAACTTCAATGATTGCGCCAAATTTTCTTACATATGCGCCTAGCTTTCCCTACTCGGATGCAATATTAGCCCATTTTGAAGTACCACAATGGCTTTTCTCCTGGGGAAACTTTGATGGAGTTCACTATATTACGATCATTGATAAAAGCTATGCAGGCGCAGATTTAATTCAAGCTTTTTTCCCGGGATTTCCATTAATAGTAAAATTAGTAAATCTGTTTATTAACAATATTTTAATTAGTGCGCTTTTAGTATCTAATCTATTTTTCTTAGCATTCTTGTATGTTTGGTATTTATTTATTGAAAAAAGGTATTCCAAAACTACCGCTCTTCTAAGTACCTTAATCATTTTACTTTTTCCAACATCTTTTTTCTTTGGAGCTATTTATAACGAATCTTTATTTTTATTGCTAGTTATTTTGACATTTTGGTTTGCAGAAAAAAAGAAATATTTAGTAGCGGCTTTATTTATCGCAGCTGCTAGCGCCACAAGAATTGTGGGTATTCTTTTAATTCCAGCAGTTTTGGCTGAATTGATTTTCAAAGATTATCAATTCGATCAATACAAAAAAATATTATTGACTGTTCGAAAAAAAATAACTCCAATTGTTACCATGCTTTTAGGATCAGTAGGATTATTGGCCTATATGGCGTTTTTACAGGTGAAATATGGTGATCCACTTTACTTTTTTCATGTACAAGTAGAATTTGGTGGTATTCGTCAAGAATCGTTGGTAATATATCCACAAGTGGTTTATAGATATATAAAAATTTTGTTGACAGCTAGGCCGTTTAATTTTAGTTATTTCTCATCAGTGAGTGAATTAATTACAGGTATTGGAGGCTTAGTTTTGATTTTACTTTCTTATAAAAAGGTAAAGATCAGTTACTTTTTGTTTGCACTTTTGGCTTTTATTTTGCCAACCCTAACTGGAACATTCTCAAGTATGCCTCGATATGTATTGGTTTCATTCCCAATTTTTATTTTTTTGGCACTTTGGTCAGAGAAATCTCCTTGGTTTAAATATAGCTGGTTTATTATTTCTGGTATTTTGTTAGTATTTAATACAGTGCTTTTTATTCAAGGAATTTGGGTGGCATAGTATATAGTAAGGGTTAATATGAAAATTATTGTTACAGGCGGATCAGGATTTTTGGGTACACATATGATTAGGGCATTGATTGCTGCTGGTCACAACATCAAAAATATTGATTTAGTGCCATCACGCGATCAAGATGATGAGAACTTTGAAACAGTGATTGCCGACATTAGAAATACTGAAAAGATGAAATTAGAAATAGCAGATGCAGATGTAGTTTTTCATTTTGCCGGTCTAATTGAGGCTGGTGAGTCGGTCAAGTTTCCTCAAAAATTTATTGACAATAATATTTCTGGCACTTTGTCAGTGTTGGAGGCGATGAGAGTCAATAATATTAAAACCATTATTTTTTCTTCTTCTGCTGCAATTTATGGCGAACCTCAAAATATTCCGATCACTGAGGATGATCGTTCGATTCCAATTAATCCATATGGCATGACTAAATTGGCTATGGAAGGTTTAATTTCATCGTATGTAGAATTACATGGTTTTACTGGAATGGCGCTACGATATTTTAATTTGTATGGGCCAGGGGAAAACCACCAACCTGAAACTCACGCTATGCCTAATTTTATTAAGCAGGTTTATGAAAACAAGGATGTGGAAATTTTTGGAAGCGGCGAGCATCAAAGAGATTATATTCATGTCAGAGATATTGTGGATGCGCATCTTAAAGCACTTGATTTTGCACTAAAGAACCCAAATCAGTATCACTATATGAATTTGTCTACTGAAAAGCCTTCCACCACGCTTGAAATTGCTGAAACAATCATTAGAGTGATGGAAAAAAATTCAAAAATTGTTTATTTACCCGAACGACCTGGAGATCCTTTAGTTTTATATGCCAGTGCTCAGAAAGCACACGAAGTTATTGGCTGGGAAGCACAAGTTAGTTTGGAAGATGGAATTAGGGAGACAGTTGAGTACTTTGTGAAGGAATGGGAAAGTGAAAGTGAATAAAAAAATTTCTAAAAATAATGTTTGGGTAATTATTCCCGGAATTAATGAAGAGAAATATATTGCCACAGTGCTTAAAAAAGTTCTTAAACAAACTAAAAATATTATTGTTGTAAATGATGGCTCGACTGATTCAATGGCTAAAATAGCTAAAAAATATACAGAGCATATATTAACTCACTCAATTAACTTAGGCAAAGGAGCGGCGCTCAAAACTGGTTGTGAATATGCTTTTAAGAAACTTGGCGCAGAAGCAGTTATTTTTATGGACAGCGATGATCAACATGATCCAGAAGAATTACCACTTTTTATGAAAGCACTTGAAAGTGCGGATGTGGTTTTTGGTGTCAGATCATTTAATGAAAAGATGCCTTTATTTAGAATCATATTAAATAGACTAGCATCATTTGTGATTTTCTTTTTATTTAGTGAGTATATTCCCGACATACCAAGTGGCTACAAGGCCATGACTAAAACTGCCTATAAGAAACTTGCATGGAATTCTACTGATTACGCAGTTGAAATGGAAATTGCCGCTAGAACTGCAAAATATAAAATTAAATTTTTGGCAATTCCTATTAAAACTATTTATCATGATTTTGATAGAGGGATGACAATTATTGATACGGTGCGTATGATTACAAAAGTAATTGGTTGGAGAATTTCATTATGAGTATTTTTCAAATCGGAGCCACATTATTTGCTTTGTTTATGATGTATGTTGTTTCAATTCATAAAAAGAAGTCTCGACTTTCATTTATTGAAGTAACTTTTTGGTACACAATGTGGAGCTCTTTCATAATCATTGCCGTATTTCCCGATTTATTGTTAGGAATTTCAAGCGCTCTTCATTTTCAAAGAGTATTTGATCTATTATTAGTTTTAGCTTTAATGGTATTGACTGTTTTAGTTGTAATGAGTTACTTTACTCAAAAGGAAAATAAAAGAAAACTAGAAGAATTTGTTAGAAAGCAGGCTATTAATGAAAAATAAAAATGTACCATTGCTATCGGTGATAATGCCTGTTTTTAATGAGCAAGAAACAATCGAAGAAATAATTTCCCAAGTTAGAAATTCTGGAATTAAATCCCTTGAATTAATTGTAGTTGATGACAAATCAACAGATGATACTCGTAAAATTTTAACAATGTTGAAAGACAAAATTGATGTTCTAGTTTTGAAAGATGAAAATAGTGGAAAAGGTTCTGCACTTCGTGAGGGAATTAAGAAGGCAGCCGGACATATAGTAATTATTCAAGATGCTGATCTAGAATACGATCCTCAGGAATACTTAAAACTAATTAAACCAATTACTGATGGCAGAGCAGATGTTGTTTTTGGTTCCAGATTTATGGGTTCAGACGCACATAGAGTAGTTTATTTTTGGCACTTTGCAGCCAATAGCTTACTAACTCTATTTTCTAATATTTTCACAAATTTAAACTTAACTGATATGGAAACATGTTACAAGGTTTTCAAACGCGAAATTATTCAATCTATAGATATTAAGGAAAATTCATTTGGAATTGAACCAGAAATCACAGCAAAAATTGCTAAGAAAAAAGTCAGAATTTACGAAGTAGGAATTTCTTATCATGGCAGAACTTATGAAGAAGGCAAAAAAATTGGTTTCAAAGATGCTTTAAGAGCATTTTGGGCAATAATTAAATATAATATCTGAAAAAGTTAATGAACTGAAACCTCACAAAATGAAATTTCCAAAAATCACAATTATTACTCCAAGTTTTAATCAGGGAAAATTTATTAAAGAAACAATTGACAGTGTTTTGAGTCAA
>Ga0210057_1008615_pt1 | contig 12025 bp, 9 predicted proteins | sample CryGeyCG2114_010_2_FD_183968 | JGI IMG/M metagenome (GOLD analysis project Ga0210057, IMG submission 183968) | Groundwater microbial communities from aquifer - Crystal Geyser CG10_big_fil_rev_8/21/14_0.10 (SPAdes) (version 2) | ecosystem: Environmental > Aquatic > Deep subsurface > Groundwater ...
AAAATTGTTAAGAAAGATATTTGTATTTCTAGAGAAGAATTTATTAAATTATTAAAATAATTAGAGTGACTTATTTATTGCACATAACTCTAGTTATATAACTCAAACAAAGCCGATGCAAGTGAGCATAGCGAACGCAGAGTTTTGCCCTTTTCTTTTAGCAGTTTTCTTTGAAGAACTTTATTTGCTTTTTGATTATTTATTTTGTTTAAATCTCAGAGGCAAAATTGAAATTAACAACATGTATACGAAAAACCCTCTGGATAAGCACTAAAAAGCTTATAACTCCAAAATTTTAAAAATCAAATCCAAAAAAATGTTGTCCCTTAAAAGTTTCAAATAATTAATTTACAATAAATTCTGAAAGATTTTCAAGTTTGCTGAAACAATTAAGGTTTTGCTTAAGCTAATTTTATTAACAGCTAAAAATTCATTCTCAAAATGGATGTCCTTGAAAAGATGAAAAAAGAAATGTTTCGCAGAAAGCTCAGCCCCAGAACTATTAAGACTTACCTTTATTATGTAAGGAAATTCCTCTTATTCTGCCCTAAAGAACCAAAAAAGTTTTCAAAAAAAGATTGCAGGGAATTCTTGGAAAAGTTCATGGATAAAGAATTCAAATGGATGAAAAAAAGCAATGAAGAAATTGCAGGCTCAACGCTTAACGTAGCATTAAATTCCTTAAGATTTATGATGGAAGAAGTGCTCAGGAAAAGCATGAAGCTTAACATAAGATATTCCAAAACACCTAAAACTTTGCCAACTTGCCTTTCAAAAGGAGAAATAAAGAGTTTGATAAATTCAATAACCAACCAAAAGCATAAACTCTTAATCTCATTAATGTATGGCTCAGGCTTAAGGGTAAGCGAAGCTGTCAAACTAAAAAAAGAAGACATAGAATTAAGTGAAAGCATCGGCTGGGTAAGGAAAGGCAAGGGCAACAAGGACAGACCTTTTATTTTGCCTGAATCTTTAAAAGAAAACATAAGATTAACTTTAAAATCAAATAACAGTTATATCTTCCCAGGAAGAAAAGCATATTTATCAGTAAGATCCGTGCAAATGATATTAAAGAAAGCTGCTAAAAAATCTAAAATAAGAAAGAACATCCATCCGCACACATTAAGGCATTCATTTGCAACTCATATCCTAGAAAACGGGGCTGATGTAACAGCAGTACAATCATTATTAGGCCATAATGAGCCAAGGACAACAATGGAATACTTGCATATAGTTAAACCTAAAATGATTTCAGTAAAAAGCCCATTGGATAATATCTAAAAACAAAATAAAGAAAGCTAAAAAAACTAATAAAAATTCTCAGGCGGCGGCGGCATGTCAACAACTTCTGGAGCATTAACTTTTGGCTTGTAAATCTCGGCAAAGCCAGGCGCTACAATAATCCAATCTCCACCCAAACTTGCAATGTCTGCACCAAATTCTGCACAAACATTTTTTAATTTAGTAATAGAACGTTTCAAGTCAATAATATCTTTTTCTCTAAGAGGTTTCATGTCAACCAAGCCTATGATATTGCCCATCCTTAAATCAGAAATAACACGCTTAGCATCTTCAAAAGATTCTAGCTGATAAGTCTTGACAGTAACCTTTGCTGCAGGTCTCATTTCTTCCATTTCTAGAAATTCATCTTCTCCAGAAACTGAACCTTTGTTTTTCATCCATGATAAAAATTTCTTCATTTTTTCCTCTTTTAGAATATTGATAAGAGAAAATCATATAATCTTTATAAACTTTTCTGACTCTTTGCTGAAATCTGAACAGAAATATTTAAATAGGGCATTCTTTTTCAAGTTCTAGTTAAAATTACTATATAAGGTGAATAATAATGGCTGAAAAAAGTACAGAAAAAATTCAAAGGCTTATGAAAGAGCCTACACACATTAGGAATATAGGTATCGCTGCCCATATTGATCATGGCAAGACAACTTTTAGTGATAACTTATTATCCGGAGCAGGTATGTTATCTGAAGAATTAGCTGGTAAAGCTTGTGCTTTAGATTTCCATGAAGATGAAAAAGAAAGAGGAATTACTATTGATTCTGCAAATGTTTCTATGGTTCACACTTTCAAAGGTCAAGATTATCTTATTAATTTGATTGATACTCCTGGCCACGTTGATTTTGGGGGAGATGTAACAAGAGCAATGAGAGCTGTGGATGGCGCAGTAGTATTATGTTGTGCTGTTGAAGGTATAATGCCGCAAACTGAAACAGTTTTAAGGCAAGCTCTAAAAGAAAGAGTTAAACCTATTCTTTTCATAAATAAAGTTGACAGATTAATTAAAGAAGTTAAATTAACTCCTGAAGCAATGGCTCAAAAATTTATGGACATTATTAAAAATGTTAATGAATTAATAAAACAAATTGCTCCAGAAGAGTATAAGACTAAATGGCAGGTAAGTGTTGAAGAAGGTTCTGTTGGTTTTGGTTCAGCTTTCCATAATTGGGGATTAAGCTTTCCATACATGAAAGAGTCTGGAATTACTTTTAAGGATATTATTGATGCTTATAGTCAAGGTGAAGAAGGTTACAAAGCTTTAGCAAAAAGGGCACCTGTTCATGAAGTTGTATTGAACATGGTTATTAGGCATCATCCTGATCCTAAACAAGCTCAAGCTTACAGAGTTCCAAAAATTTGGCACGGCGACCTAGATTCTGAAGCTGGTAAGGCTTTAATAAGTTGTGATCCTACCGGACCTGTTGGTTTTGTTGTTGTTAAGATTGTAGTTGACAAGCATGCAGGAGAAGTTGCTGCAGGCAGATTATTTTCTGGAACAATAAGGCAAGGCCAGGAAGTTTACATGAACATGGCAAAGAAGTCCGTAAGAGTTCAGCAAGTTTCTGTTTACAAAGGGGCGCAAAGAACTGCCATGGATGAAGTTCCTGCAGGTAATATTATTGGGGTTGTTGGCTTGAAAGGGGTTTTTACTGGTGAAACAGTTTCTACAGGAGAACTTGAACCTTTTGAAGCTATCAAACATATCTTTGAACCTGTAATTACAAAGTCTATTGATGCTAAAAGTCCAGCTGACTTGCCTAAACTTATTGATGTTTTGAAAACAGTTGCTAAAGAAGATCCTACAATTAAAATAGAGATTAATGAAGAAACTGGAGAAAACTTGATGAGTGGCATGGGTGAACTGCACTTGGAAGTTATTGAAAATAGAATTAAAACAGAAAAAAATATGGATGTTGTAACTTCACCGCCAATTGTTGTTTACAGAGAAACTGTTAGTCAACAATCTGGGCAATTTGAAGGTAAATCTCCTAACAAGCACAATAAGTTATACTTTATTGTTGAACCTTTAGAAGATAATATTGCTCAAGCAATCAAAGAAGGTGAATTACCTGAAATGAGATTAAGAAAGAAAGATAAACAAACTTATGATAAGATTGTTGAGTTAGGTGTAGCAGCTAAAGATGCTAAAAATTTCTCTGAAATCTATAAAGGTAATGTATTGGTTGATGATACAAGAGGTATTGTTCATATTGGAGAAATCATTGGTTTAGTACAAGATGGTTTTGAACAAGTTTGTAATGCTGGCGCTTTAGCTGGAGAACCCTGTACAAAAATGAAAGTAAGGTTAATGGATTGTAAGTTGCACGAAGATGCTATCCACAGAGGTCCTGCACAAATGCATCCTGCTGTAAGAGAAGGTATAAGAGATGCAATGACTGATGCCAAGCCTTCAATGTTAGAACCTGTACAAGTTATGCAGATTGAAGCTCCTGAAGATTATATGGGGGAAATTTCTAAATTGGTTCAAAACAAGAGAGGTCAATTGATATCTATGGAACAAAATAGCGGTTTGGTAGTTGCCAAGGCGGCAATGCCTGTAGCTGAACTATTCGGTTGGAGTTCTGATTTAAGAAGTGCAACTTCTGGAAGAGGTTCAAGTTTCATACAAGATCAAAGATTTGATAGGTTACCAGAAGCATTGAAATCAAAAGTTATTAATTCAATCAGGCAACGTAAAGGCATGCAGCCTTTATGATTTTTTTATTTTTCTTGAAAATCTGTTCACAAATCCGGCTAAATTAAACGAAAAATATAGGATCCCTTATGTTGATGCACTCCATTATGTTCTTGCACTTAATAATGGTGCAGAAGCATTAATAACAAATGATAAACATTTCTTATTAATTTATGATTCTAAAATTAAAATTTCATCTGCTAATGAATTATAACTTATATTCTTTAAAAATATCTCTTCCTGCCTTTTTTTCTTTAAAAAATTCTTTAACTAATTCTTCTCGTTCTTTAGTTGTTAAGTGTTTAATTTTGCCTTTTATTGAACCAAAACCTTTTTTTAATCCAAGCAATGCTTTTTTAGTCTCATAATCTTCAATAGATTTTCTTATTGAAGCCCTTACAAAATCATTTAAATTAGAAAATAATCCCTTAGAGATTATACTTTTTGCATCATTTAACATTTTTTCAGGTAATCTAATGCTTATTAATTTATTTTGCATATATCATATGTAATACAAATGATATTTAAATCTTTTCATTGATTTTTCTTAATTCTTGAAAATCTGTTCACAAATCCGAGTGAAAAATTAAATACTCTTTGTTAAAATAACTTTCAAAACTTTAAAGGAGGTTTTTGAAAATGAAAAAAGTAATATTATTTTTTGGATTAATATTAACATTGGCTACAATAGCCAAGGCAGATTTGTTGGTAACTGAAATAATGTATAATCCCGCTCAGGCAGATGATTCTGATGCCGAGTGGATTGAAATTTTCAATGATGGCTTGGAAACTGTTGATTTGAATGAATGGCTATTGAACGGGAATTATTTGGAAGGATTTTTAGGAGTCAAACAGTACTTAGTCATTGCCAGAGAATTGGTTGATGGTGAGGATGCTGATTTGGATTCTTTTGAATCTATTTGGGGTTCTGAGATTAATGCCATTGATGGAACGTTTGCTTTAAGCAATACAGAAGGCACAATTAATCTGAGTAATGGTGTTGGAACAGATTTTGTTTTTTATTCAAAATCATTTGGCGGAGACGGCAATGGATTTTCCTTGGAACGTTTTAATGAAACTTGGAATGAAAGTTTGGTTTATGGCGGGACACCTGGCTTTAAAAATAGTTGGGATAATTCTTTGGCTGACAATGAAATAGGTTTAACTTTAAATATTCAAAATATTTTGCCTGAAATTAATTTTGAAATTTTGACTGATGACTTTGAAGATGAAGGAATACAAATAATTGCAAATGATTCTAGAGAAATAAAAGTTAAGGCTTATGTAATAGATGCCAATGGTTTAGAAGATATTGCTCAAGTAGTTTTAGAGTTTAATGAACAAATAATTAATTTAACTAGACTTAATGAAACTTTTGAAGGTTATTTTTTGATAACTAAAGATTTAGAAAAGAAAACTTATGATGTTAAAGTAACTGCTTTTGATTCTAAAGGTAATTCTTCTATAACAAAAGAGTTTGAATTTATTGGAATTATTGCTACAATATTAGAAACTACTAACTTAAATTTTAATTTAATTCCTGGAGAAATTTCTGAAGAAAAATCAATAGCAATAACTAATAATGGAACTAAAGCTGTACAAGTTAATTTATCTGCTATTAACTTAAAAGAAATTCCTGAAGAGAATATTGAGATTTATTTAGATTCTTGGCAATCTATAAATAAAAAAGGTTTTATGTTAAATCAAAATGAAAGAAAAGAAGTAAAAATAAGGATTAAAGTGCCAAATATTAAATCTAATATATTTGAAGGAAAAATAAGAGTAGTTTCAAAATGAAATATTTTTTTCTTTTTTTATTGTTAATGCCAGTAACTTCTGCTATTGCAGTTTGGCCAGAAAATGTAGAATTTAATCAAGATTATCAAACAATAACTATATTTAACAACTTACAAAATGAAACTCATTATCATTTAATATTAAAAAATATTAAAACTAAAGATATTAATTTCAAATTATTGCCTAATGAACAAAAAAGAGTTGAATTACAATTAAAGTCAAGTAAAGCAGAAGTTCATATTGAAGAGTATTATAATGAAAATCAAAACGTGATAAACACTTTAAAGCTGCCTCTTAAAATTAATTATAAGATTAAAAATTATAAAATTTATTATTTAATTATGATTTTTATCTTATTTTTTATAATATTTATCACTTTGAAAAAGAAATATTTATATAAGAATAAAATCAATTAAAATACATATATATTGGGGAATATATTATCAGAGGTGCTATAAATGAAAAAAAGATTATTTAGTTTAATATTAGTTATGCTATTAGTTTTTATGTTCTCAGTTTCTGCTTTAGAATTTAATGGAACTGTAAAAGATGAAAATGGAAATGTTTTAGCAAATGCTGTTGTAAATGTTACTGTAAGAAGTATGATAGGATGGTCTGTATTAGGTTATAATGCGACAACAACTAATGCTTCTGGTTCATTTAATTTAACATTGGCAACCGGAGCTAATTATATTTACGAACTTGTTGTTACTGCAAATACTACAGGGTTATTCACTAATTACCGTTCAAAAGCAATACCTGCACTGATGGCACCTGAAATTTCTATGTTGGCAGGTATGAATTTCTATTTATCCCCTGCTGGAACAATGAATATTACTGCTGTGAATTCTAGTGGTACAGCAGTTTCATTTAGTTATCAAATTAAGGATCAAGCACTGGGTTATCCTATTGCAGAAAATTTTAATAGTCCTGTTAGTAGTATAAGTGTTGTTGTTCCTAAGAACAGGAATTATTCTATTATGATATACCCTTATCAAAGTATGCCTGTAAGTTTTGATTGGAATAATTTCTCTTCAACAGATTCATATAACTTTAATGATGACAGGTCAAATTATAATGCCTCAACATACGTATTGAGCAAAGAATTTAACACAACTTCTTCAATGGTTTATGTTTCTGGTTATATCAATTATACTGGCATTGATGGTTGGGATGAGTTTAAGGTTGTTCCTTATTTATTAGAACCAGGTAATATGATTCATACAGATTATGGTGATATGCCTTTTAATATGTCCGGCCAAGGTGGTTTGGGTGATTCTTATGATATTGCTACTGGATTTTATAATATTTCGTTGCCTACAACTGTTGAAAGTTCTACAGTATTGTTGTATGCATCTGCTAGAAATGGAACAGAATATTATGGTGGATTTAGAAATATAAGTTTGAGTTATGGGGCATCTTCTCAAAATAGCTTTAACTTTACTTATATGCGTGGTTTGTTTGGAACCACGTCTAATATTACATTAGATGATATGGGTAACCCTGGCCAGAATTTTAATGTTACAACTAAAAAACAAACTTTTTCTTTAATAAATAGTAGTAAAGCAGTTTTAGGAAGTTTGTCTGCACATATTGAAGCAAAGTTAGATTATTCTTCTTTAGGAGCTATGGAATTTACTTGGATGACAGATGTTGCGCAATCTTCTAGTTCTGCTACATTTAACTTAATTATGTTGAACAGTACAGGTATTAAAGAATTAAATGTGTTTGCAAATGGTGGTGAAGGTACTGGGCAGTTTGCTCCTAAAACTAAATCTTTTAGCGCTTCACAGATTTATCCTATTATGAATGTAACTATGGCAAACTTTAATCCTACTGATATTGATGGTACCTTAACATCTAACCAAATTAGTATTGAATTGTTTTATTCAAACTCAAGTTGTGATGTGCCTAACCCTTCTTCAGCATGCAGTATTTCAGGGAGCAGTAATATGGAAAACTTTAATCCTATGCCTGCAATATTTGGCGGAGGAAAAGTAAGTTTTAGAATGGGCACTGGTAATATTAGTGTACATTATGTTAATGTAGATTTATTGGCTTCTGGTCCGCCAGATGCACTTTTTGATAGCAATTCAACAGAAACTACAAGTTCAAACTCATTTAATTCAGCTGTTAAGTTCGGTTCTGCTGGACCAACAATATATGACTATGTATTAGTCTCCATGCCTTATACTGAAGCTACTTCAACACAATCTGGATTGAATGAAAGTATGGACATTAATATGAGCATACCTTATTTTTATAATGAAGATGATTGGACAACTCCTATTTGGAATTCCTCTTTACAAGGGGCTTCTGCAAGTGCGTTGGCAGGTAATTATACTCATTATGCTGAAAAACAAAGTGATTGGAGTAATTTAATGCAACAAAATAATTGTACAAGGACACTTTCTGAATTTAATGCTTCAAGACCTTGTTACATAGACACTACTAATAATAAAGTTTGGATTAGGTTGCCACATTTTTCAGGTACTTCTCCTAGTATAAGCGGAAGTGCAGTTACTGTTGTAGCTGCATCTACTCCTGCTGCATCAAGCAGTAGCAGTTCAAGTAGCAGTTTATCTGGAGGGGCTGCTTCGCCTTCAAATATTTTTAAGGTTGCAAAGATGAATGCTGGAGATAAAAAAACAGTTAATATTAATAATGAAAAAACTGGCATTGTTAATATAATTTTTCAAGTTAAATCTTTAGCAGCTGCAATTAAATTTGAAATTATAAACTATGAAAGCATACCTGACACTGTTGAAGAGAATAATGATGTTGAAGTCTATAAATATTTTGAAGTTGAAACAACTAATTTGCCTAGTAACAATATTGAGTTTGCAAGTATTAAATTTGAAGTTGACAAGGATTGGTTCAAAAATAAAAGTTATGAAGCTAAAGAAGTAAATTTAATGCGTTATATTGGAAGATGGCAGGAATTAGAAACACAAATGGTTTCAGAAAGTACAACTAAAGTGATTTATGAAGCAACAACTCCTGGATTCAGTGTATTTGCAATAAGTGTAAAGACTGCTGTTGCAAAAGAAGAGCAAAAAGTTGTAGAAGAAACCAAGCCTGCTGTTATCGAAGAACTAGTTAAAGAACAAGAAAAGAGCAGTTCTTGGTTATTAATAACTATGATATTTTTAGCTTTAGTATTAGTTGGAGTTATTTTTTATTTCAACAAAGGAAAATTCTTGTCTAAAGACAAGAAATAATTTTTTTATTTTTTATAATATTTATCACTTTGAAAAAGAAATATTTATATAAGAAGAAAATCAATTAAAATACATATATCTTGGGGATATATTATTAAAAGAGGTGCTATAAATGAAAAAATTATTTAATATTTTATTAGTTATGCTAACTACTATGGTTTTTGCTTACTTTGTCTATGCTGCAGTTGATTCTGTTTCTTTGGACAGCCCTGCTGACAATTACTGGTCAAGTTCAGCAAATGTAAGCTTTAATTGTACTGCTGTGATGAATGATAGCGAGGAAATACCTGGAAACATAAGCCTGTTCTTTGGCTTGACAAGTGATTATTCCCTAACGTTTAATTCAACAAACCAAAGTGCACTAGAAAATGCAACAACTACGCAAATTGACGTAACAAACATTCCTGATGGAAATTATACATGGACTTGTTATGCTGCCAATGAATCATTTGATGAAACAAGGGCTACAGAGAATAGGACATTCTTTGTTGATACTACTGTTCCTAATACAGTTACATTGAATGAACCTGCAAATAATAATTATTCTTCAGGAAGAAACTTGACATTTAATTGGACTGTTGCAGATAATTTGGATGTTAACTTGTCTTGTAATATATCCATTGATAGTGTTTATAATCTAACAGATGGATATGGTGTATTGTCTGGTGCAGATGGTGTTGTAGAAGTTCTTAACATGCCTGAAGGAACGCACACTTGGAGCGTGACCTGCTGGGATGAAGTCTTGAATTATAATACTTCAGAAACAAGAAACTTTACAATTGACTTGAGCAATCCTTCGGTAACTTTAGGAATTAGTAATTTAACATGGTTTAGTTCTGGAACTAGTTTAATACTAAATGCTACTGCTGATGATTATTCATTAGAACAGTGCCATCTTTATGGTGACTTTAACGGCACATACTTGTTTAATCAAACTGTTAATGCCACTGATGATGTAAAAGTTAATTTTGGTGCATTAAATTTGGCGCAAGGAACTTATGTGTGGAACGTGAAATGCAATGATACTTTTAATAATGAGGCGTTTGCATCTACAAACAGGACATTTTATGTTGACTTGACAAATCCTTCACCTAGTATTAGTTTGTCTTCCGCATCAATAAGCACTTATGGCGGAGTAACTGTAACCTGCGGCGCTACTGATACGCCTTCTGCTTCTACGCCTACAACTTCGTGGAGCGTAAGTTTGCCTGATGGAACTGTTTCAGCTGACAATACAGGAGAATTTACAGATACTTCAGTAACTGGAACTTATACTGCGACTTGTACTGCAACTGATAATTCAGGAAGAACTGGAACAAGAACAGATACTTTTGTTGTTTCAGTAGCTTCAAGTTCTGGCGGTTCTTCTTCCAGCAGCAATGGTCCGTCATCAACAGAAAGTCATATTATAACTTTGTCATCAAGCCCTGTAACAATTTCAATAACCAACCCTGAGAATGTAGGGGTAAGGGAAATTGAGATAGAAGCAAAAGAAGATGTTAATAATGTGAAAGTAACAGTTAAGAAATACAGCAATCAGCCTTCTGATGTGGATGATTTGTCTGGAGAAGTTTATAGTTATTTGAACATTGAAGCTCCATTGGCACAAGGAAAAATTAAAGAAGCCAAAATTCGGTTTGGTGTTTCTAAAACTTGGCTGAGCGATAATGACCTTTCTTCAGATGAGATTATTTTAATGAGGTTTGCTGACAAATGGGAAGAGCTTGAAACTAAAAAAATAGGCGGCACTGAAGATGATGAAATTTTTGAAGCTGTTACAAAAGGATTTAGTTATTTTGCAGTAACTTCCAAGGCAATAGAAGTTCAAGAGCAAACTGAAGAAACAGAAGAAGAAGAAACTAAACCTGCAATTGTTTCAGAAGAATCAAAGCCTGCTGAAGAAACTAAAGAAGGAAGCAATGCATGGATATTGATAACAGTAGTTATCCTGGCTTTATTAATAGTTGGGTTTCTTCTTTACACAAAAAAGGATTGGCTGATGAACCTTTTTTCAGGCAATGAAGAAGATGTAAATTCAGGCTTGAGAAGAAAGCTTAAGAAAAGATTAAAATAAATTCTTTTTTTCTTTATTTTTTTATTCTAAATCTTTAAATAGTTGAAAATTCTTAATAATTTTAATAAATGAGGTGGTGAAAATTAAATTGGTACATAAATCTTTATTAATATTAGGATCTTTATTAGGCGTGGCAGCAGTAATGGCGGCTATTATGGTAATTGCAGTAAATGCAGTTCCAACAGCTCCGACTGAAATGCTTTGTAATGGTGAAAGTTGCAGTTCTAAAACTTATTTTGATTCTATTGAGTTAAGCTGTTCTGGGGCTATTGATGATGATGGTGATGAAATTTCTTATAGTTATGAAGTGCAATTTAAGAATCTTGGAGAAGAATGTGGGGATAAATTTTGCGTTCCCGGTGAAAACTGTTTGAATGAAAATTGCGCTTGCGGAGGAACAGGACCAGATTGTGGCATGACCAAAGATATCTGTTGCGGTGTTTTTTGTGTTGATTATAAGTCTGATGCAAATAATTGCGGTGGTTGTGGCATTGCCTGCAATCCTGGAGATATGTGCGTAAATGGGATGTGCACAAATGATATTTCAGCCTGCTCAAGTGTTAGTACAGATAATCCTTGGACAGTATTAGGAGAGAGTTCTTCTTCACAAACTTGGAATATTGCTGGTATTGTTGCTCAAGAAAATGTTAATTTCAGGTGCAGGGCAATAGACAGAGCTGGAAGCAATACTTGGAGCCAGTATTTGTTTATAGGAGCTAATTCTAAAGTCAATATGGTCTTAGATGAAGATAATGATGGTGTTGAAGATGATTTGGACAGATGTCCTGGAACAGTATTGCCTGAAGCTGTCGTGAACAAATAATTAATTTAACTAGACTTAATGAAACTTTTGAAGGTTATTTTTTGATAACTAAAGATTTAGAAAAGAAAACTTATGATGTTAAAGTAACTGCTTTTGATTCTAAAGGTAATTCTTCT
>Ga0210057_1008618_pt1 | contig 12023 bp, 10 predicted proteins | sample CryGeyCG2114_010_2_FD_183968 | JGI IMG/M metagenome (GOLD analysis project Ga0210057, IMG submission 183968) | Groundwater microbial communities from aquifer - Crystal Geyser CG10_big_fil_rev_8/21/14_0.10 (SPAdes) (version 2) | ecosystem: Environmental > Aquatic > Deep subsurface > Groundwater ...
AATACCGAGGGAAGTCTTCCGACAAGTGTTGGAGGACCCCCGTAGAGACTACCAGACAGCCATTTACACATATCAGTGTAAATGAAAGTATAGTCCGTCCCATCTAGTAATAGATGACAAGGAGCGTAAGACAGGTTGGTCTCCTATCTGCTGCAGGCGTTGATTCTTGAGAAGATCTGCTTCTAGTACGAGAGGACCGAAGTGGACTGACCTCTGGTCTACCTGCTGTCGTGCCAACGGCACCGCAGGGTAGCTATGTCGGGAATGGATAACCTCTGAAAGCATCTAAGAGGGAAGCCAACTTCAAGATTAGGAATCATTTGAGACCCCTAGGAGATGACTAGGTTGATAGGCTTTAAGTGTAAGTACGGAGACGTATTTAGCTGAGAAGTACTAATTGGTCGATCTTATTGGGAAGATTTAAAAATCACAATTTGTTTGCAATAACAAAGAATAGAGATTAAGTGTTTTGTACATTTTATTCTGGTGGTTTGGCGGCAGGGTCACACCTGTTCTCATTCCGAACACAGAAGTTAAGCTTGCTTGCGCCGATGATACTCCTTGTGGGGAAAGTAGGTAGCCGCCAGAACAAAGTGCACAATCACTTAATCTCAAATATTGAACAAAAGCCCACGTAAGTGGGCTTTTGGTTTAATTCTATAAAGTTGATATTATTTAATGGATAAGTCTAAGAAAGTTTATGATTAAGATTTTGTAACAAGATGTGGGCACTAAAACAAAGGGCTATATATATACTTATATTACTGGTTATTCTTTTGATCCTTTTTGGATTACCGATTTATAGATCTTTAAACAAAGCCCCAACTTGTTCTGACGGCAAAAAAAATGGTACTGAGCTGGGAGTCGATTGTGGAGGGAGTTGCAGTAGAGCCTGTTCCTCAGAAACCGAAGATCCTATTGTTTTATGGTCAAGAAGCTTAAAGGTTAAGGATGGTTATTATAGTTCTGTGGCGATGATAGAAAACCCGAACATTGGGGTTGAGGCTCTAAATGTTCCTTATGTTTTTAGGCTTTTTGATGAGAATAATATTTTAGTTTACGAGAGAAAGGGTCGAATTGATATTGCCCCCCAGACAAGGTTTCCTGTTTTTGAGGTAGCTATTTTTACTGGTGAACGAATACCAAAAAGGACATTTTTTGAATTTGTTGGAGATATCACATGGTTTTCGAGTCAAAAAAAGGTAAGTGATATAATTGTGTCTGAACAGAGACTCGTAGAAGGGGAGACACCGCGAATTGAGGCTCTCATACAAAATAAATCTGCAATTAAAGTTGAAGGTTTAGAGGTTTTTGCTTTAGTTTACAACAAGGATGGTACTGCTATTGCCGCTTCAAGTACTTTTATAGACCGATTGGAGGCAGATCAAAGTAAGTCAGTAGTTTTTACTTGGCCGGAGAATTTTATTGAAAAGCCGAGTCGTATTGAAATATTACCAAAAGTATCAGGGGCCAAGTAAGAAATTAGTTAAGTTGGCTCTTTCACAAAACTCTCATTAAATAGTGAATGTATTTAGAAACTCAAAAATTTCAATAGACTGGATTCTTGTTGGAAGTGTACTTCCCCTTTTGGGAGCAGGTCTAGTAACAATGCATTCTTTTGTTGGTGAAAGTATTTTTTTTCAGAGACAAAGCCTTTGGATAATTGTAAGTCTCCTTACTTTTTTTATTGCCAGTCTGATTGACTGGAGATTTTTAAAAAGGACCTGGGTTTCAGTTTTTTTATTTTTGTTCTCAATCGCTACACTCCTCATTTTGTTTTTTGTGGGGCAAGCTACAAAAGGAGCAATTAGCTGGTTTGATCTTGGAGGTTTCTCGCTTCAGCCGTCTGACCCCATAAAGATTTTCCTCATAATTGTTCTCTCAAAATATTTTTCTAGGCGGCACGTTGAAATCGCAAATTTTCGCCATATTTTGGTTTCAGGTTTTTATGCTGGCTCTATCTTCTTACTCGTGTTTCTTCAGCCAGACTTTGGTTCGGCCATTATTATTTTCATGATTTGGTTTGGAATGGTCTTGGTTTCAGGTATTTCCAAGAAACACTTATTTCTAGTCATTTTTGCAGGGTTAATTGTGTTTTCATTGTTATGGGGTTTTGTTTTTGCTCCTTATCAGAAAGCAAGAATAATAACCTTTCTGAATCCATTAACTGATATTCGTGGGGCTGGTTACAATGCATTCCAGTCGACTGTGGCGATTGGATCGGGGCAGATAATTGGCAAAGGTATTGGTTACGGAACACAGTCTCGCTTAGAGTTTTTACCGGAATACGAAACAGACTTTATTTTTGCAGCTTTTGCTGAAGAATGGGGCTTGTTGGGTGTCGTGGTTTTATTTTCACTCTTTGGAATCTTATTTTGGAGGATTTTAGTAAATGCCATGCATGGAGCAACAAATTTCGAAATATTGTTTGGTTTGGGAGTTGCTATGTACTTGATGAGTCACTTTATTGTTCATGTGGGGATGAACATTGGTTTATTGCCGGTGACTGGAACAACAATTCCATTTCTTTCCTATGGGGGGTCTCACCTTTTTACGGAATTTTTAGCTCTAGGTATATTAATGGGGATGAGGAGATATGGAAAAGCCTATCACAAAGATGACACCAAAAATGAATTTTTAGGATTGGAGAGATCTCTCTAGTATAACTTTAAAGTTTTTCTCAGCATTTTATCAAACAAAAATTTTCTTTCTATAGTTGCTCCCAAACTAGAGCCCAGTTGGGCCATTTTTCCTTGGTTTTGTGACAAGCTTTTAATACTCTCTGCAATATCTTTACTGCTCCTAGCTTTCACCAATATCCCGTTTTCGTTGTCTAAAATGTCGGTAATCCCTGGAATATTGCTCCCAATTACTGGAAGCCTTGCTAGTCCTGCTTCCAAGATTGTATATGGCAGACCTTCTTTAATTGAAGTTAGGGTAAATATGTCAAAGGCTTTTAAATAACTACCTGCATCCTCGATAGATCCCATCAAAAAAATATATTTATCCAGGTCGAGACTTTTGATTAACAACTCCAAATTATCTCGTTCCTCACCTTCACCAATGACAAAGACTATTGGCTTCTCATCAAGAATGCCGATAGCCTCGATTAAATATTTCAGGCCTTTGTTTTGGTGTAGTTCGGAGATGGTTACGAGCCATATTTTGTTTTTATCTGCATGCGTAATTTCCGCAATAAAGTTTCGTGATGATTCTCTGTCTCGAAAATCAAAGTTCATTATTCCGTTGTAAATTAGTTGAAACTTGTTTTTTGTCAGGGGCCATCTCCTGGTTTGCTCAAGGTTTTGTCGCGAAATGACAATAGTTTTTGTTGAAAAAAATACTGTTAGCCAACTAAAAAAACGTGTTATTTTATTATCAAACCTAGGCTCATTAAATGGCCAGCCGTGGACTGTAAATATTATTTTTGGTACCAAGAGGATGCGGGCAGCAAAAGCACCCAGGCCTCCAGCCTTTGAGCTGTTTACATGGACGACGTCTGGCCTCTCATTAAAAAATATCTTTAAAAGTCTAAATAAAATTATGGATTCGAGAAAGATATTAACGTCTCTGCCCATCTCTTTTATTTTTTCTACGCGGATTTTGGCCTTAGCCAGTCTTTTGTCGAGAGAATTACCTTCGCCGACTACGACCAATACATCAAACTTGTCTCTAGGGAGTGATGTAGCCAAGTCGTAAACATATTTTTGAGCGCCACCAATGCCGGCTTTTGTTACCAAGTATATTATCTTTGTCTTTTTGTTTTTTGTCACTTATTATCTGAAACTAAGGTTAAATAAAATAAGTCATTGACCATAATATCAATTTATTGTTTAATAATCTAGTGCTAGGCTATATATTACACATATGAATATTCAGAGCAAAAAAGAGCCCATAGTACTTCTTTTAGGAGATATTTTTTTCTTGTATATATCTCTTGTTCTGATGCTGATACTAAACTACTCAGGTTTACCAGATCGATATTTTATTATTGAACACTTTCGTGCTTTTAGCTTTGTTTTCATTATATGGATATTTGTTTTCTTTGTTGCTGGCCTTTATGAAAAACACACTGTTCTTTTTAAAAACAAGTTACCGAGTATTATCCTTAACGCACAACTAGTCAACTCATCTGTTGCTGTTTTGTTTTTCTACTTGATTCCATTTTTTTCAATTACTCCCAAAACAAATCTTTTTATTTATCTGATTATTTCTTTTATATTAATGCTCTCCTGGAGAATCTATGGGTATTCTAATATTGGCGTGGGGAAGAAAGAGAAAGCCCTAATAATTGGGAGTGGACAAGAGCTTTCAGATTTAATTAACGAAGTTAATAATAACTCTCGATATGAATTCTCATTTATTACCTCCATTAATTTGGATACGGATTCGGACGTGGGTGCGTTGATAAGTAAATCCTTAGAGTCAGGGGTTTCTTATGTAGTGGCTGATTTAGATGATCAAAGAATAGAGCCCTTTTTGCCAAAGCTATACTCCATGATTTATTCGGATATAAGATTCATAGACAAATACAAACTTTACGAAGAAATCTTCGATAAAATTCCACTTTCACTTATTGGATATACTTGGTTCCTAGAGAATATGTCTCTTTCTCCAAAGTATTTATTTGATCTATTTAAGAGGGTAGCGGACATAGTTATCTCTCTTGTCTTAGGAGTCTTCGCCCTGATTATTACCCCGTTTGTAATTCTTGCTATAAAAATTGATAGCCGTGGCAAAGCTTTTATTGTTCAGAAAAGGATAGGCCAAAATAACAACCAAATTGATGTGATAAAGTTTCGAACTATGGAGAAAGACGATGCGGGGGAAATGGTAAGAAAGACAAAAGAAAAAAATAAAATTACAAGAGTTGGGGCAGTTCTTAGAAAGACGAGAATCGACGAGCTACCACAGCTTTGGAGTATATTGAGGGGCCATCTTTCTTTGATTGGACCGCGACCAGAGCTGCCGAGTCTTGCAAAGATTTATACAGAGGAGGTTCCTTATTACAATGTTCGACACATTGTAAAGCCAGGCCTCTCTGGCTGGGCACAACTATATCAAGAGAATCCTCCTAAGTTTGAAACAAGGCATGATGACACCAAAACCAAGCTTTCGTATGATCTCTATTACATCAAAAATCGCTCAATAATGCTGGATTTAAAAATTGCTCTAAGGACAATAAAAACTCTTCTATCAAGAAGCGGGGTTTAACTGAGGGATGTCAAATGTGGTACGGTAGGGAGTTTTGATATAGTATACTCATCGATAATGAATAAAATTAGAATTACAGCAATTATTTTAATATTGGTTGGGGGAGTCTTTAGCTACCTTGTTCTAAATACTGGCTCTTTTAAGCTAGGACTAGATCTTTCTGGGGGGACTCAGTTGGCATACAAGGCAGATGTTTCAGAGGTTGATAGGGGGGAAATAAAAGATTTGATGAATGCTTTGAGGGACGTTATTGAAAGGAGGGTTAATCTTTTTGGTGTCGGCGAACCAATTGTTCAAGTTGAGGAGGGAGGCTTAACAGGGAATATTAACGACCAAAGACTCATTGTTGAGCTCCCCGGTATTAGTGATGTAGATGAGGCCATAAAACTGATTGGGCAAACTCCGCTTTTGGAATTTCGTTTATTTGATCCCTCGCTTCAGGGTGAAAGTCTTGAAGAGGGCCAAGACCTTACCGAGGCTTTAATCTCTACTGGTCTTACGGGAAGAATGGTTAAAAGGGCAACATTACAATTTAGTTCTGGACAATCTGGAGTTGGTTTGAGTGAACCAACAGTAGGGATTCAATTTAATGATGAGGGTTCAGATTTGTTCCAAACAATTACAAAAGAAAACATAGGAGAGCCCCTGGCCATTATTTTAGATGGAGTTGTTATTTCTGCCCCAATAATAAACACAGAGATTGGGGGGGGATCCGCCGTTATTACTGGCAACTTCACACCAGAGGAAGCCCGAACACTAGTTAGAGATTTAAATTTTGGTGCTCTACCCGTGCCAATTGAAATCATTGGGACACAATCGATTGGTCCATCTTTGGGAGCCCAAACAGCGGAGGCGGGAGTCAAGGCTGGTTTTTGGGGAATACTTCTGGTAGCCTTTTTTATGATTCTTTGGTATCGCTTACCAGGATTTGTCTCTGTTGTGGCGCTTCTGATATATATTTCTGTAGTGCTTCTTCTCTTTAAATTAATACCTGTGACATTAACAGCCGCGGGGATCGCTGGTTTTATCATGTCTATTGGTATGGCAGTTGATGCTAATATTCTTATTTTTGAACGAGTGCGGGAAGAGCTATATGATGGTACCCCCAACATGGAGGAAGCAATAAAGAACGGCTTCTCTCGGGCGTGGTTGTCTATCAGGGATGCAAATATTTCAAGTATCATTACAGCCGTGATTTTGTTCTGGTTTGGGACATCCCTGATAAAGGGTTTTGCCTTAACTTTTGGTTTGGGGGTTTTGGTTAGTATGATTAGTGCGATATCGGTTTCCAGAACACTTCTTTTGGCCGTCGCCCCAAAAGAACCTAATAAGCTATTTGGCATTGGCTTCAAATAATATGTTTGTTATCAAATACAGAAAAATATTTTTTATCTTATCTAGCATTATGGTAATAGCGGCTCTAGCTCTGGTCGTTTTTAGCGGGTTAACTTTTGGCATTGATTTTACAGGAGGTTCTATCTTAGAGGTTGAATATGTCGGAGTTAGGCCAGAGGCTTCTCTTTTGAGAGAGCGGATAAATAGCCTACCAATTGGGGAATACAGACTTCAGCCGACAGGAGAAAGTGGATTTGTAATAAGAACCAAGGAATTGAGCGAGAGCGAAAGGGTTGGTGTTTTGGAGCTTTTAAATGTTCCGGAGGCCGGGGAGATTGTTGAAAAAAGATTCAACACTGTGGGGCCTGTCATAGGCGAGGAATTAAAGCAAAAAGCTTATATTGCAATCATTATTGTTGTTCTGGCTATTATATTATTTATAGCCTTTTCCTTTAGAAAAGTTTCTAAACCCGTTTCAAGTTGGAAATATGGCTTGGCAGCGATAGTCGCTCTTATTCATGACATCATTATCCCTACAGGATTTTTTGTTATTCTTGGGCACATAGCTGGTGCAGAGATAGATATCCTTTTTGTTACAGCACTTTTAGCTATTCTGGGTTTTTCGGTAAACGATACAATTATCGTTTTTGACAGAGTGAGAGAGAACTTGAGTTTAAATCAAGAAAGCCGAAACCAGGAACCATTTGAGACAACAGTTGGAAGGAGCTTGAACCAAACCTTTGCGAGGTCTATAAACACGTCGTTTACGACATTAATTGTTTTGCTAGCGTTGTATATTATTGGGGGAGATGCTACTAAATATTTTGCATTAACTTTAATAATTGGGGTTATTGCTGGAACATATTCCTCTATATTTTTAGCTAGCCCACTGTTGGTGTTTTTTGGTCCTAAAAAAGAATAGTTGACTTTAAAAATGAGTGGGGTAATATGTATATAAAGAGCCCCGGAAGGGGTTTTAAAAATACCAAAAAGATGAATCCCGATAGTAATCACGGGTACCAGAACAATATATGAATGAAATTTTAATTATTAGTTTTAACATAAGAATGACACGCGGGTAATACCAGTCCGTGTTCTATTACTATCAGGATGAAAATTGTAGATTACATTAGAGATACAAAAGGAGAGATGAAGCATGTGAGCTGGCCAACACGGGCTCAATCTATTGCTTATACTACTGTGGTTATTGTGATTTCTATTATTACAGCCCTCTATCTTGGTCTTTTTGATTTTATCTTTCAAAAAGTTTTACAACTATTCATATAATTTAAATAAGTATGTCAAAGCAACAAACGGACGGACAAAGGCATTGGTATGCCATCCACACATATTCGGGCTATGAAAACGCTGTGGCTCACAACTTAAAACAAAGAGTAGAGTCTTTGGGATACGAAGGTTCAATTTTTGATGTCGTTGTTCCTACTGAAAAGAAAATCAAAATTAAGAGAGGGAAGCGTGTAGTTGAAGAGGAAAAAGTTTATCCAGGCTATGTCCTGGTAGACATGATTGTGACAGATGATTCTTGGTATATCGTCAGAAATACTCCAAGGGTTACTGGTTTCGTGGGTTCAGGAATTCATCCAATCCCACTAAAGCAAGAGGAAGTAGACGAGTTATTTGGTCGCATGGAGACAGACACTCTAAAACACAAGATTGATTTGCAAATTGATGACCATGTGTCTATAATCGACGGGCCTTTTAAAGAATTAGAAGGCAAGATCGGAGAAGTTGATGAAGCCAGAGGAAAGGTTAAGGTCTTGGTTTCAATGTTCGGTAGAGAAACCCCTGTTGAACTAGACTATCTTCAGGTTAAGAAAATTTAGGAGTATCAGTGAATATTTTAAGACTATGTTTTAAAATATGACCATGATCTCCTTAACCCCGCCCTCTCTGCGCTTTGTATATGTTCTTGAGGTTGACAGAAAAGACTTTTACATAGGATATACGAAAGATTAAGAGCGTAGACTAGAGGAGCATCAAAATATAAAGAATTGCAAATTATTATATTTTGAGGCATACTCATCAAGTAATTTGGCAAGAGAAAGAGAGAGAAAGCTGAAACATTATGGCAGTGCCTGGCGTGCTCTAAGGAAGAGGATAAAGGCTTAGAGGGCGGGGTGCTCAAAAATTATATTCATAATAATTCATTAATTTTTGGCATGGCAAAAAAAGTAATAAAAAAAGTTAAAGCTATAGTCCAAGGTGGAGCCGCAACACCCGCTCCTCCTTTGGGTCCAATTTTGGGTCAAGCCGGTATTAACATTGGAGAATTCGTTACTCGTTTTAACGAACAGACTGCAAGCATGAGGGGAAATTTGGTCCCAGTTGTTATTTCTGTTTATGAAGATAGAAGTTTTCATTTTGTTACAAAAACCCCGCCAGCCTCTAGCCTTATATTGAAGGCTGCCGGAGTCAGCAAGGGTTCCGGAAAAAATGTTTCTAAGAAGGAAGGTAGTATTACCAAAGCTCAGGTCAGGGAAATTGCCGAACAAAAGATGGCAGACCTAAGTGCCAATGATATTGAAGCAGGGGCAAAGATTATTGAAGGTTCTGCCCGTTCAATGGGTATAGAGGTTAAATAGGCTCTACCCCGAATGCGCGAGCACCGCGCGTTTTAGGGGGCATAAACATCACTCCGTGATGTCGCCCGATCATCGCCTGTATGGCGATGATTTAGGGGATTGAGGTAAAGTAAAGTTAGATTACAACAAAAATTTCAAAGCCCGGCGCTGACGCGCCGGGCTTTGGTTGTCTCGGTTTAATCCTCTAAGAGGGGTTTGACCAGCAACCAAATTTCCTTGTGTACTTCTTCGATCGGTTGGTTAGTGTTGACGATATGCCAGCCGAACATTTCTGCCAGCTCAATATGTGCCCGGCGTACTCGCTCAGTCAGCTCGTCGTTCTCCTCATGGGCGTGATTTTTCTCTCGCGCCTTTAGGAAACGCTCTCCGTCCATAAGGATGGCCAGATCTTCCTTGGCGAGCGAAGCGTTTAGACCGATGAGAAAATCTTGGTCTACACCCGCTCCAACTCCCCAGGCGACACCGGTTCCCCAGTAATCTTCTGCGACGATGATGTCTCCAAAACCAAGCCCCTGACGAAGCCTAGCGTCAGATTCTAGACGGTTGAGCGTTTGGATTATCTGGAAGTCCCTAGGAGTTAGGCCGCGAGGGTTTTTCTTCCGCAGATATTCGTTGATGAGTGGCCCGGTGGGTTCCAGATCGTAAAGCGGATACTTACGTGGACGAACTCTAAGACCCAGTTCTCGCATTGCTCGCTCTACCAGAAGAGCAACTTGTGTGCTTTTACCGAGATTGTTGATGCCGTAAAGGGCAATCAACTTTCCGGGTTTCCAAGGTTTCTGCGACATGGCAACTCTTTCCTTTATTTGTGGACGCTACTCCTTCTATCTATTCCGAAAGTGATACTAACATGATTTTTATATTTAAAACATTCCTAATATTGCAGTCAATGCCTTAATTTAGGTATTCTTAAAATAGGCGTTCTTTAAACAGCAACAAAAAAGGGCAAGGGGCCTAGAAGGATAACGGCAATGCGACAGTATCTGGATCTACTTCAGAGAATCAAGGCCGAGGGGGTTTTCAAGGGGGACAGGACTGGGGTTGGCACACAAAGTCTCTTCGGGTATCAGATGCGGTTTGATTTGTCGGCGGGTTTTCCGCTTTTGACGACTAAGAAGGTGCATCTGCGCTCTGTCATCTATGAGCTTCTTTGGCTTTTGAGTGGTAAGACCAACATTCAATATTTACAGGAGCACGGTGTTACCATTTGGGATGAGTGGGCAGACAAGGATGGCAACCTTGGTCCGGTTTACGGGGAGCAGTGGCGTAGTTGGCCAAACTGGGTCAAGGAGAGGGCTTACGCTGAAGGCACGGAGTGGCTTCCAGAGAGAATGGTCTTGAGGCCGATAGATCAGGTTGCAATTCTTATTGAGGGAATTCGGAAGAATCCGGATTCTCGTCGTCATATTGTTACCGCTTGGAATCCAAGCGTGGTAGAAGATATGGCCCTTCCGCCATGCCACGCCTTTTTTCAGTTTTGGACCAAGGAGAACGAGGATGGCACTCGGTCTTTGAGTTGCCAGATGTATCAGCGTAGCGCCGATGTTTTTCTGGGCGTACCCTTTAACATCGCGTCCTACGCGCTCCTGACAATGATGGTTGCTCAAGTTGTGGGCATGAAGCCGGGGGAGTTCATTCATTCCTTTGGCGATGTTCACATCTACAACAACCATCGTGAGCAGGTGGATTTGCAACTCACTCGTCTGCCACGGCCGTTGCCGAGGATGGTTCTAAATCCCAAGGTTTCGTCGATTGACGATTTTCAGTATGAAGACTTCGCTCTTTTTGGCTATAACCCACATCCGGCGATTAAGGCGCCGGTAGCTGTTTGAGACGAACTCTGTTTCCGGACCCCGCGTCGCGCAAGAGCGCGACGCGGGGGGCTGGGGCAGGGTTCTTTTTTTTGCTAATATTACTCTTATGGTTCGCTATATTTTAAGAAAAAAGATAGAAAAAGCGCTTACTGAGCTAGGCCTTGAAAAAGCCGACTTCTCTATTGAACATCCTTTATTAAAAGAGCATGGAGATTATTCTACAAATGTAGCTTTGATTTTAGGTAAGAAAAACAAAAAAAATCCAAAAGAATTGGCGGAAAAGATTGTAAAAAATATAAAAAAACTGAAAGAAGTTGAAAAGATTGAAGTTGCCGGTCCCGGATTTATAAACTTCTCTCTATCAAAAGACTTTTTTGAGGAGTCTGTTAAAGAGGCGGGTAAAGAGGATTTCGGGGAGCATAATTTTCTAAAAGGTAAAAAAGTCCTTATAGAGCACTCTAGCCCAAACCTATTTAAACCATTTCACATCGGCCATGTAATGAATAATGCAATTGGAGAGTCTCTTTTCAGGATTGCCGGATATACAGGGGCAGAAGTCGTGCCAATGTCTTATCCATCAGATTTTTCTATTGGCATTGCTAAATCTGTTTGGGCAATACTCGACAAGGGCTCGGAAAGGATAAAAGAATTTAAGACAACAGAGGAAAAAATTCAATTTCTTGGAGGGTGTTATATTGACGGGGTTAAAGCCTATGAATCAAGTAATGAAATTCAGAAGAGGGTAGAAGAAATTGCTCAAAAAATTGAGAACAAGGAAGAAGGTCCGGAACTTGATGCTTATAATATGGGGAAAGAAATAAATCTTGAATATTTTAAAAATGTTACAGAAAGACTGGGTAGTGATTTTACTGGTAATTATATTTTTGAATCTGAGGCCGGAGAGGTTGGTAAAGAGATTGTTCTCGGAAATCTTGGAAAAGTCTTTGAAGAGAGTGATGGTGCGGTAATCTATAGAGGAGAAAAAAGGGGATTGCATACCCGGGTTTTTATAAACAGCCAGGGCAGACCGGTTTATGAAGCAAAAGACCTGGGTCTT
>Ga0210057_1008619_pt1 | contig 12021 bp, 8 predicted proteins | sample CryGeyCG2114_010_2_FD_183968 | JGI IMG/M metagenome (GOLD analysis project Ga0210057, IMG submission 183968) | Groundwater microbial communities from aquifer - Crystal Geyser CG10_big_fil_rev_8/21/14_0.10 (SPAdes) (version 2) | ecosystem: Environmental > Aquatic > Deep subsurface > Groundwater ...
CTAGATCTCTTCTCAGTTCCATCACGGGGAGCTTCCCTTTCAGATCGGTCAAAACGGCCTCGACTGGATCTGTTCTCACTTGCATCACGAGGAGCTTCTCTTTCAAAACGGTCAAAACGACTTCGGTTTGGCTTTTTACCTTTTTTACCTTTTGAAAACTCTCTAGCAAATCCTGGTGTTACACCTTTAAGATCTACTCCCTGAATTTTATATTTTTTAGTTAGAACCATCCAAGTTCTATGCTCCTCTGGAGTCACAAAACTCACGGCCTCACCCTTGGCCCCGTTTCGAGCCGTTCTACCAATACGGTGAACGTAATCTTCATCCATCATAGGCAAGTCAAAGTTAATAACATGCTCTACTTGTGGAACATCAATACCTCGAGCAGCAATATCAGTGGCGCACAAAATTCGACTGGCGCCCGTTCTGAAATTTTGAATGGCTCTATTTCTTTGACCTTGAGTTCTTCCACCATGAATGAGGTCTACAGAAAAACCATAATCCATAAGTACTTGTGCCAAAGAGTCAGTTCTTTGTTTTGTTCTTGCAAAAATAATAACTGAGCCTTGTCTTTGATTTAGCTCATCTACAATACGATTATTTTTTTCTTTTGCAGTCACCTGAACAACATGTTGCTTAATGGAAGCCACAGGCAAAGATACGCGACCGACATTAATTTTTGTTGGGTTTTGCAGGTATTTTTCTGCAAGCCTTCTTACTTTCTCTGGAAGAGTTGCCGTAAAAAGAGATGTTTGTCTTTGTTGTGGGAGGTACCTTAAAACTTCCTCTAACTGCGGGGCAAAACCCATGTCTAACATGCGATCGCCTTCATCTAAAATAAGCATTGAGGTTTTATCTAAACGTAAAGAGCCTCTACTAAGGTGATCTATCAATCGACCAGGAGTTGCGACAATAATTCTTGGGTTTCTCTTGAGCGACATAAACTGCTTTCGCATGTCTGCTCCGCCCACAAGTGGACTGATCTTAAGATTCTTGCAATGGGCTGTTAAGTTTCTGAGAAAATCTGCAATCTGATACACCAACTCTCGAGTCGGAGCCATAATCAAAGCTTGCGTATTTTCTTCTTCTAATAATTGTGAAACCATCGGAATTCCATAGGCCGCTGTTTTACCAGAGCCTGTTTCCGCACATGCCATAAGATCCACTCTCTTCATGGCTACAGGAATCACAGCCCTTTGAATTTCAGTGGGTTCGCTAAATTGTAACTGTTGTAGAGCTTTTTGTAGCTCCAATGCCAAAGGCATTTCTTGAAATGTTTTCATGCTTATCCTCTTCTTTTTAAGCGTTGATCGCCCGAAGAGGATTCAGCCAATAAAAGTGCCGTTCTCTCAAAACGATGGGCATAAGTACCAGACCATTGTGCGCGATGTCAACCGCCTTTATCTAGGCTATGTTTTTAAAGCTTTTAAGCCTCAAACAGAATACAAGGGCACCATGAATCATCTCGCCCATGAAAAAAGTCCTTATTTGCTCCAACACAAAAACAATCCTGTGGATTGGTTTCCCTGGGGACAAGAAGTTTTTGGAAAAGCACAAAAAGAAAACAAACCCATTTTTCTATCTATTGGTTATTCCACATGCCATTGGTACCACGTGATGGAACATGAATCTTTTGAAGACGCCGAAGTAGCATCTTTACTGAATCAATTTTTTATCAACATAAAAGTAGATCGCGAAGAAAGACCTGACATTGATCATGTCTATATGAGTGTTTGCCAGGCAATGACAGGCACCGGCGGCTGGCCACTCACCGTACTTATGACCCCCGATCAAAAACTATTTTTTGCAGGCACTTATTTTCCTAAAGTTGGGCGCCATGGACGTACTGGTTTAATGGAACTGCTCCCACGAATACATCACCTGTGGATAACCCAAGGTGCCGAGGTTGAAAAGTCAGCCAAAGGAATTGTGGAGTTTCTAAAAAAGGAAAAACTTGAAACCAAAGATATCAACGAATCCACGCTATTATCCTCAATGACTCACCTAAAAGAACATTATGATTCTGAGTTTCCCGGGTTTGGTGAAGCGCCCAAGTTTCCCACTCCGCACAACCTGCTCTTTCTAATGAGAAGCGCCCAGCGCTTTAAAGACCCTCAGGTGATGGAAATGGTCATGTCCACACTCAAAAGCATGAGGTCTGGAGGCATCTATGATCAAGTTGGAAACGGCTTCCATCGCTATTCCGTTGATCGCGAGTGGAAAGTCCCGCATTTTGAAAAAATGCTCTACGATCAAGCGCTTCTCGCCTATGCCTACACAGAGGCCTATCAAATAAGCAAAGAACAAATTTTTTCTCAGACGGTTCACGATATTTTTAAATACGTGTTGCGAGACTTGCTGGCGCCCGAAGGCGCCTTCTATTCAGCAGAAGACGCCGACAGTGAGGGAGAAGAAGGCAAGTTCTATGTGTGGTCGTACGAGGAGCTTACCTCCATACTGAATAAAGAGGAGCTTGAAGACTTAAAGCCACTTTTCTCTTTAAGTCCTAATGGTAATTTCATAGATATGGGAGAGCCCAGTCCTTACAATATTTTTCATACTCAAAATATCGAGCACGCCAGCGCCTCCTGGAAGGGCATTAAACAAAAGCTTTTTGAAAAAAGATTGCAACGTGTTCGCCCACACCGTGATGAAAAAATACTGACAGACTGGAACGGCCTAATGATTGCCGCTCTAGCTAAGGCAGCGCAAAGTTGTGAGGCCAATGCGGAGACTTACCTCCAGGCAGCAGAAAAAGCCTACGCTTTTATTATTAAAAATATGTTTCAAGATGGCTCAATCCTTCATCGTTATTGCCAGAAAGAAGCCGCTATTGAGGGATTTGCCGACGATTATGCGGCCCTACTATGGGCTTCGCTAGAACTCTATTGGGCCACCTTTGACTCTAAATATATTGCTGAGGCGCAACGTTGGTCACAACTTCTTATTGAAAAATTTTGGGATCAAAAAAGTGGCGGTTTTTTCTTTACACCCAAAGATGGAGAAGCCCTTATCACACGCAAAAAAGAAGTGTACGATGGGGCAACACCTTCTGCTAACGGTTTAGCGCTTTGGAACCTCGCACGCTTGGCAAAACTCACCGCCAATGATGATTTAGAAAAAAAGAGCTCTGAGATTGCTAAAAGTTTTTCTTCGGTGATTCACGAATTCCCAGTGGCCCATAATATGTCTTTAATTGGTCTCGATTTTTTATTGGGCCCAACAACAGAACTCGTTGTTGTTACTCCCACGGCCACCTCAATGAGCCGCAAGGAATTGAGGTTGTTTACAGAAAAATTTCAGCCGCACCATATACCACGGCAAACCACAGCTGGTGATCTGAACTCTTCAGAAAATACTTTTTTGAAGAACTTAAAATCTCTAGATGGAAAAACAACATACTATGTTTGCCAGAACTATCAGTGCAAAGCCCCAACGACTGATATAGGAGAACTACAAAAACAAGGGTTTATTTAGCTTTCGATCAATATCAAAGGCTGCATTGATCAACCCCACATGGCTGTAGGTTTGAACAAAGTTACCCCACTGAGACTTTGTTTTAGGATCAATGTCTTCACTATATAGTCCGACATGATTACTAAAGCCCAAAAGCCTTTCATAGGTACTCAAAGCCTCATCAATCTTTCCTGTTGCTACAAGAGCGCTCACATACCAAAACCCACAAACTAAAAAAGCCACATCAGGTTTTCCAAAATCATCAACATGAAGGTACCTATAAAACAAACCTTCACCGTCAGCACTCAAACCTTTTCTCAAGGCCTCTACATGCTCACTGGCTCGCTCTGTGTTTTGCCCAAGGTACTGCATGGTGACCAATTGAAACAAAGAGGCATCCAGATCTTCAAGACCTACAGCCGATGTGTAACACTTCAACTTAGGATTATAACACTTTTCAATTTGTTCAGCAGCCATAGCTTTGAGCTTTCTTGCATAATCCACCAACTCATTTTTTTGAAAAGCGGTGGCAATTTTTTGTGCAGCAGAAGCCCCAGCCCAATGAAACAAAAATGTGTAGCAGTGCTTACGACTCATTCCTCGAAACTCCCAAAGACCAGCATCGGGTGTATCCATTGTTTGCTCAATACAACCAAGCAGCTTGTATATAAGGTCAAAATTGCTTAGTCGGCGCTGACTTATCATTCTTTCATCTATGTACAAGGGCAGCAAGGAAAGTAAAATTTGTCCATAGACATCATTTTGCACCTGTTTGTAAGCAGCATTACCCAACCTCACAGGAGAGTTTCCTAAATAACCTTTTAAATCTAATGTTTTTTCAGTGAGGTCTTTGGCTCCAGAAATTGAATAAACGGGCTGTCCCAAGTTGGAGTTATTTGCCACAATATTTTGCAAAAAATGTGAGTAAGAATCTAATTCTTGAAAATGTCCTAGTTGATTAAAGGCGTTCAGAGTGTAGTAGGTGTCACGGACCCAAAAATATCGGTAGTCCCAGTTTCTACCACTACCCGGAGACTCCGGCAGAGAGGTTGTGCCTGAAGCAATAATGGCACCTGTATCTTCGTATTGATGTAACTTTAAAACAAGGCCCGAACGTACAACAGATTTTTGAAAAATATTAGGAATATTACAGTGCTCAACCCAGACTCGCCAATAATCGATGGTTTGATGCAAAAACTTTTCAGCAGTTTCTTCAATAGGAGCTTCAAGTGGAACTCCGAAAGTTAAAATTAAATACTTTGTTTCTGTCAAAGTGAATGGCTGTAGATTAGTAACATAGTTTAGAGGAATATTTGTTGTTAATCTTAACTGATCCTCAAGCCCGCGATAGCGAATATGATTACTGCCAAAGGAAACATTGGGAGTGATGTTGCCATAATCACCCTTAGGCTCGCAGCGAACTATAACAGAAGGATTACCACTTATTTTTTCAATTTTTCTTACCAACATGAGAGGCTTAAAGTAACGTCCATACTGTGAAAACCGTGGCGCATAATCCGTCACTCGATATACGCCATCCGGAGCTGTCACCGTGGTCGCTAGTACATTTGTATTCTCAATATAATGTTGCTCAGAACTTGTGATGCCATTTGTCGGCAAAATACTAAAATGACCCCCTTTTTCATCATCAAGGAGATCACCAAAAACAAAACTAGAATCAAACCTAGGCCAACAAAGCCAGCGGATGTTTGTATTTTTGCCAACGTAAGCAAGATAAGCACAATTTCCGACTAGACCAAGGTCATATGCATGGCGTTTGGACACAACCAAGAATAACGTATATAACACTTTTGTGTCATTAAAGAATCGTTGGATCATTGTAAGTAATAGACTTCCAGTCACCACAGCCTCTGCGGGACAAAGTCTTAAGCAGAGTACGGGTGGACTTGTCACTGCCATTAAGGGCATTCGCTCTGACAACCCCTTGGTTTGGCTTGGCTGCGCGCCCCCTGAGGTGAGCCCAAAAAAATGGAAATCACTAATGGCCAATTGGAAAAGCACTGAGGAGCTAGTGCCCGTTTTTATAGATCAGAAGCTCTACAATAAATATTATAATGGCTTTGGCAACGATCTTTTGTGGCCCTTGCTACACTACGAGACTGGCCGAACAATTTATCGTGAAGACGACTGGGCCGCTTATGAAAAAGTAAATCAAATATTCTGTGACAAAGTATTAGAAGTTGCCAAATCGGGAGACGTTATTTGGATACAAGATTTTCACTTATTTCTTTTACCAGAACTTCTTAAAAAGAAAAACCCTTCACTCAAGTTGGGGTTTTTCTTACACGTCCCCTTTCCTAGTTCTGAAATTTTTAGACAACTTCCTCATCGCGAAGAAATACTACGATCCGTTCTTCACGCTGACCTTATTGGGTTTCATGATTACTCCTACTTAAGACACTTTTGCAGCTCTGCCCTTAGGATTTTAGGCTTAGATACATCAGAGTTAGAAATCAATATTTCTGGCCATACAGCACGCCTAGGCGTTTTTCCAGTTAGCATTGACACACAAATGGTAGTTCAAAAATCTAAACTCGCCACCACTGAAGCTTATGCTAAAAAATTTAAAAGTGATCGCTTTACCTTTCTTGGAGTTGACCGCTTAGACTATACAAAGGGCATTGAGTTAAAACTCTTAGCATTCAAGCAGCTTTTAAAAAAATATCCCGAATTCAGAAAAAAAGTGCGACTTATACAAGTGGCCATCCCCACGCGAAGTGAAGTGCCCGAGTACCAAGCCCTAAAGCAGCAAATCGAGCAGATGGTCGGTGAAATTAATGGTGAATTTGCCACCTTTAACTGGGTTCCGGTTCGGTACATTTATAATACGGTGGCATTAGGACCGCTCATTGGGCTTTACCGCGCCTCTGACGCCTTACTTGTAACCAGCAAAAGAGATGGAATGAACTTAGTGGCCCTAGAGTACGTTGCTAGCCAAAATGAAAAGTCACCGGGCATGGTATTGCTGAGCGAGTTTGCGGGCGCCTTATCACTTTTAAATCAAACCTTACCATTGAATCCGTGGAATGCAGATGAAACGGCTGATCGTATGCAAGAGGCACTCAAGATGCCTCGTCAAGAGCGCCAGAATCGTTGGAAACAAATGTCCAACTTTCTGAATAAATACACAGCCACAGATTGGGCTCGCAGTTTTATGAACCAACTTCAGCTAGAAAAAGGTGGATTCCGACCTGGTCCTGCGAAGCTTGAGGTTTCCAAAAGTTCTATCCAAATGATCAAAGAGCATATTGATCGAAAAGGAAAAGAAACTCTGCACATTTTTATTGATTATGATGGCACTCTTGTACCCATACAAGATGCTCCAGAAAAAGCAATTATTGATCCATCAATATTGGAGCTATTAAAAAAGCTGAATGGAAAAAATCGAGAGATCACTATTGTTAGTGGCCGTAGCGCAGACTTTTTGGCCAAACAATTTGAGAACTCCGGCATACGACTGGTGGCAGAGCACGGTGCCCGAGTCTTTGAACCAAGTAAAAAAAGGTGGGAGCAAAGAATTACCACTGGCCGTCAGCACTGGTACACAACAGCCCTTAAAATTATGAATGACTACGCCCTTCGAGTACAAGGAAGCCATGTAGAAAAAAAGTCATACTCAATTGCTTGGCACTATCGCCAGGCCCAACCGGAGTATAGCCTATACCAGTCCCTTAAACTCCAAGAAGAGCTTGAACTAGTTCTTTCCAATGAACCAACAACTATTCTTAGAGGAAAAAAAGTATTAGAGGTTCGCTCTGTAGAGGCAAATAAGGGCTTCTACATATCTCACTATTTAGATGCTCTCGAACATCCCGCTGCTTCTATTGCCATTGGAGATGATGCCACTGATGAGGATATGTTTGCAGCCCTTAAGGGGCGTGGGCTTTCAATAAAGGTTGGAAAAGGAGCCACTGCTGCCGATTATTATTTAAGTGATCAAAAAGATGTTATTCCATTTATTAAGCTTTTAAAAAAAGAGCTGGCTTTATAAAAAAATTTTAAAAATGAGATCCCAGCTCTAATAAAAAGGCCTCTTCTTCTGAGGTGCTTGCGCGACCCAAAACGGCATTTCTGTGAGGATACCGACCAAAACGATCTATGATATTTTTGTGAAGCAACTCGAACTTCAGATTACCCTCTAAACCTGGAATACTAAACAGTCTTACGGCCCGCTCATGAATAAGCTTTGATTCACTATGCATGTAGGGCATGTAAAGAAATGAACGCTTCTTAATATCTAACTTTTGATCTTCTTTAAATCGCACAGCCTCTTGCGCTAAAACTAATGCTAAAGAGTCACTAGCAAAAGCTTCGGGCTGATCACGAAACATATTCCTGGAAAACTGATCCAACAATATGATTTCCGCCAGGCGCCCCTCGGCCGAGCTACGCCAATCAAAGAGCTCACCACAGGTAGCCTGCTGGTGGAGATTAAAAAACCTTTTCTTGATCTCCTGATCAAAGGCCAAGTCCTTCACAAACCAAAATTTTGACTCTATTTCTTCAAACCAAAAATGAAGTACTTTTTCAAAGCTCATTCTAATACAACCAATCTTATCCAAGCGTAGATATTTAAAACTGAAAGTAACAAAAGTGGCCAAAGCGTTAAGTGCATGCCCACCACCCTTTGTTTAAAGTTCGTCTTTTCTGCGGAAACTCCCCAGTAATGCAAAAGACGACCCAAGAAAATAGTAACTCCAAACATGTATATTAAAAAAGTTGGAAAGAGGGCTGATCTCTCAAAAAGATATAGTAACACAAGAAGAATGGGCACATAGGCCATGAAGTTTCCATGAGCACTGACTGGCCCAATAATTTCATTGTTTGACCCATAACCATAGGAAATTTTATGTTTCTTTCTTAATCTAATGACATTTAAAGACATACGAAAATATAAAACAGATAACAGGGCTGCAAACAAGGATGTGATCATGATGTACAATAGTTATATGGAGCTTCTACTAAATCAAACAAAAAGTAGGCATGAATGATGAGGGAAACCCCAGATGGCCTACGGCTTCAGGTGCACATACAGCCTAACGGAAAGAAAAATGAAGTTTTAGGTGAATATAATGGTGCCCTAAAAATTCGCATACATGCACCACCTCTTGAAGGAAAAGCCAACGAAGAATTGGTGAAATTTCTTGCTAAAGTCTTTCTAGTTAAAAGATCTGATATAAAAATAATTCGTGGAGATCAATCGAGATCTAAACTTATGGAAATTAAAAACATCGGCCTTTTACAAGCCCAAGATTGCCTTCAAAAAATCTACTGATAACAGAAAAGCCACCTACTTGAGGTCCATTTTTATCATAAAGACATTCCAACAATCTCTAGAGAGATTTTTTTCTCAATATGAAACATCTCAAATTAATATTTTCATTTCAAAATAAGAATCCTTTAAGACCTTGGTCTGTCCCGTCGATAAGATCGGAGTATGAGATTTTATTTTCTGATCACAACCATTCTAGCGTCCTCTTTAGTTATTAATTGCACTCGCAAAGAGGATGAAGCTGGAGTACAAAGCGCTCTTTATATAACCGCCCCTAGCGGGGGAACTATCTATAGTGCGAGCTCTGTTGGCACACTCACAACCGGTGGAGGCTGGGGCCTGAATGATCCAACCACCAACGCTCAGCTCAATTGTTTTGGCGTCTTAGTTGGCGGGCCAGATCTAAACCAAATGGGATGTTATAACAGTGCAGGCGCCGAAGTGGCTCGCGTTGGCACTTTTGCGGGCCTTGTTGCTACTGGGGGCACCTTACAGGTCACTGTACCTAAGGGTCCCGCCCGACAAATTATCCTGATTGGAATGTCAGCAACGGCTGCAGCAGATTGTAAAAACCTTGGAACATTAACATCTGCAATGAAGGCAAACCTTTCAGCACCACATATTATTGGTAGCGCAACAAAAGATCTTGTTGGCGACCAAGAGGTGGTCACGATCAATGCCTCCATCACTGGAGCTACGAAATTTCTAGGATGTAATGGTTTATTAGGCGGCTATACTCCTGGAGCTGTTTCTGCCGGAGAGATTGTTGGTACACTGGACACCTCTTTTAATGGCCTAGGTTACAAACAAGAAAATATTGTTTCTGGCGACTACGACAAGGGATTTGCTATTGGAGTCCAATCCACTGGCAACATCCTTACTGCGGGCGGCGGCGGCATCACCAATTATGATTCTATTTTGGCACGCTTTACTGCCACTGGCACACTGGACACTAGTTTTAATTCTACAGGACTCGTCGTAGATGACATTTACTCTGGTGCCAGTGATGAATTCAAAGCTATGTTTGTACTCCCTGACGATAAAATATTAACACTATCAAAAAAATATAGCGGTTCCTACGACTCTCTATTAGTTAAAAAATATCTAGCTAATGGCGCCGTAGACACAAGCTTTGGCACCTCTGGCGAAACAATGATCACCTATACAAGCAACGTCATCCCTGCAGCGCTGGCGGTGGACAGTGGTGGTAAAGTGGTGGCTGTTGGTTACTCCACTGCTGATCTTGTCATCGCCCGCTTAACACCCTCTGGGGCTTTAGATTCTTCTTTTAATGGTGCAGGTAAGGTGCAGGTTGCCACGACTGCTATCAGTGGCGTTCATGCTGTTAAAATTCAACCCGACAACAAAATCATTATTCTTGGTGACCAGACAGATTACTCCACGTATTGGAAATCATTTTTGACACGTTATACATCTAGCGGAACGATAGATACCTCTTTCAGCGGAGGCACCGTCACAATCGATACAACCGCGGGAAGTGTTGCAGAGATTGCCTATGATGCACAGCTGATGAGCGATGGACGAATTGTGATAGCTGGCGATGACAATGGAGATGTTTTTGTTGAAAGATATTTATCCACCGGGGCCATTGATACAGGGTTCGGCAGCGGTGGACGCCTCAGTTTTGATGCTGGTGGGAATGACAAAGCTTTTTCACTTGTTCTTCAGCCCAATGACAAAATAATTATTGGGGGCATCTCCGATGCTAATGCACTTTTTGCCAAAGTGACCATCCAAGGGGCTTTGGATACAAGCTTTGACGGCGATGGCATATTACATGTCATTGGTGGGGATTCAGAAATCCAACGCATGAAGTACTACAACGGTAAAATTTATTTTACGGGCAAAAGCGGGTCCACTACTGCGGTAACGGACACTTTGGTGGGCGTACTGCAGTAGACGATACTTACTTTGGTGGCATTTCAGCCCTTCCTTGTGCACACAAGGTCTTTGTGGACGCACTTTGACTACCTTTATCTAAATAACATTGTTCCTTTCTCCCCTCTCCACTATTCATTAGAATTGTCATTACATGAGCTTTTTGTTTAAATACAAACTGCACACAACAATTTTAGAGGGGAACATATGGCTAAAAATCAACAACAGGTTGTCAGCGAGCTGACGGTTTCGTCTATCTTGATTGGCATCATCATTGGCGTGATCATGACTGCTGCCAACGTTTACTTAGGTCTCTATGCGGGCATGACTGTGTCAGCATCTATTCCCGCCGCCGTCATCGGCTTGGGAATCTACCGAGGGATTTTACGAAAATCTGGAGTTCTTGAAAGTAATATCGTCCAAACTATGGCGAGCTCTGGAGAATCATTGGCTGCTGGCGTGATCTTTACTATTCCAGCATTGATACTTGTTGGCGCTTGGGAGAATTTTAAGTTTTGGCCCACCACCTTAATCGCCATTGCCGGTGGACTTTTAGGAATTGTGTTTATGATTCCTATGCGCAAAGCTCTTATTATTAACGATAAAAATCTCACCTACCCAGAAGGTGTCGCCTGTGCCGCAGTTCTTGAAGCAGGAGAAGAGGGCGCGAGCAAAAAGGGTCTTTTCACAATCTTGAAAGGCCTCATGATTGGCGGCCTGTTTAAGTTTCTTTCCACAGGTATTGGTTTTTTAAAAGGCAGTGTTGAAGTGGCTGGCCTGTTCAGTGGGCGGGCCTTTTTTGCTGGAAGTGATATCTCTCCAGCGCTGTTGGCTGTTGGTTATATCGTTAACCTTGAAGTGGCCACCCTTGTCTTTGCCGGCGGATTGATTGGCTGGCTTGTGGGAATTCCTTTATTGGGCGTGCCCGCTGATATGACCGATGCCTCGGCCTTAGATATCGCGTGGACTCTTTGGTCCACCCAAGTGAGATACCTTGGTGTTGGAGCCATGATTGTAGGCGGTCTATGGTCTATTTACTCTGTACGTAGTGGGATTGCTCAAGGCCTTAAAGAAGTAAAAGGTAATTATTCCCAAGCCGGCGGCAAAGTCACTGATCGCCGAGATCGAGACCTAGGCATCTCTAGCATCATGACTATTTTGGCTGTGGCTTTTATGATTATGGTGGGGGTCTATGATTCTTTAATTGGATCTTTAGGCCTTTCCATCATGACAGCCGCAATTATGGTTGTATTAGCTTTTATTTTTGTATATACGCTAATGGTTACTTTTGCATTAAATTCAAATTCTTCCATTTTTTAGTAAATTTATATTTCTTTTAATTGAACTCCATAAAAATAGTAACCGTGATGGTC
>Ga0210057_1008620_pt1 | contig 12019 bp, 9 predicted proteins | sample CryGeyCG2114_010_2_FD_183968 | JGI IMG/M metagenome (GOLD analysis project Ga0210057, IMG submission 183968) | Groundwater microbial communities from aquifer - Crystal Geyser CG10_big_fil_rev_8/21/14_0.10 (SPAdes) (version 2) | ecosystem: Environmental > Aquatic > Deep subsurface > Groundwater ...
ATCGTCCCCAGACTAACGGAAAAATAGAACGCTTGTGGAGAACCATACAGAATGATCTGCTTCACGAAATGGTATTTGATTCACTCGACCACCTGAAAAACGAAGTCTTCGAGTATATGACTTACTATAGTGCTTTTGCTTTTATTTTACGCTAGGCAGCCGAGGCAAGTAAAATTCCAGCGTAGCCTTACTACGTGAATTTTACTAGTCCGAAGGATAACGACGCGTAAGATAAAATGAAAAGCACTATAGTATGGATACCGCGATCAAGTCGCGGTATGACGGGCTGTGGAAAGAAAAACATATAACCCTATTTCTTCGCCACTGCATTAACGTTAAAGGCCACACTTACCTCATCCTGCAGGTTGGTGGTGTCGGACCAGCCGATAAGGAAATCATTGCGTTTTATGGTAACTTCTCCGCTGGCAGATGCGGATGTTTTGCTGAATTTATCAAGCGTGAAAGAAAGGGTAATGGGCTTTTTGATGTCTGTTATAGTAAGGGTACCAGAGGCTTCATATTGTTTGCCACCAAGAGACTTAAATGATTCTGCCTCAAACACGGCTTTAGGAAAATTTTCTATATTAAACCAATCCTTAGTTTTTAATGTGGTTTCTGCATCTTCATAACTGGCTGTCAGGCTGGTCATATCAACGGTTATTACAATCCGGCTTTGTTCCAGAGCATCAGGACTGAAGATTATATCACCGGAAAATTTCCTGAATTCACCTCTGACCGGCGCGTTATTTTGTGTGGCTGTAAAGTTCAGGCTGCTGCCAGAAGGTTTTATTTTGAATTTGATAGGTTCTGCCGCTATTGCCGTAACGGGAATGGCAATAGAAATAGCCAGCAAAAGAATTAAGGTGGATTGCCCTATAATCTGCTTAAGCAAATTCAGGCAATGACGTGAAGTTGATTTTACCATGGCAGCATCCTCCGCAGCACAGAATCTTTCTTATAAAAATGGTGGAAAAGTGCGGCACTAACATGAAGACAGATCAGGCCAATAAGCAGAAATCCGCCAATTTCATGCATTTCTTTGAATAGTTTTACATATTCTTTATTGGCATCCATCAGGTTTGGCAATGTAAACCAACCGAAAACTGAAACAGGGAAACCTGCAGCTGAAGACATAAGCCAGCCAACCATCGGCATATATAGCATCATAATATAAAGGAAAGCATGGCTGGCATGAGCGCCGAGTTTTTCAAAAGCTTTCATGTTTAAAGGCAATTCAGGCGTTTTATTGGCAAAGCGCCATAACAGACGCAAAATCACAAAAATAAGAATCAACGCACCAGTTGCCTTGTGCCAGCCATAAACTTTCAACTTCCATGGGTCAAGCTTCAGGTCACTCATATAAATTCCAAGAGCGAGCATGCCAATTATGGCAAGTGCCATAACCCAATGAAAAGATTTAGCAATAATTCCGTATGAATTTTCTGTGTTACGCCATGAAGCCATAAAGTTTAACAAACTCCAAAACTATGTTATTCTACTTACCTACTCAACAAACACTTACACTATTATGCGGTCTGAAGCATCAGAAAGAATAAAATATATCAAAAACCTGTTTGCTCAGGAAGACAGTTTACTTACTGAAATTCGGGAAAACCTGTCCTCAGATAAATCTGTTATGCAGCTTGGTGCAGAAGAAGCGAAGATTCTGCAATTCCTGATCCATATTGGTAATGTAAAAAAAGTAGTAGAGCTTGGAACTCTGGCGGGCTATTCGGCAATATGGATGGCACGTGCTTTGCCGGAAGATGGAAAAATCTTCACAATCGAAATGACAGAAGAACATGCCAACATGGCCAGAAGGAATTTCAGCCAGTCTGAAGTTGCCGGAAAGATCGAACTGATTTTTGGCAAGGCACAGGAGAAACTCTCAGAGCTTTCTGACAAAGCGCCATTTGATATGATTTTTATTGATGCTGATAAAATCAGCTATCCGAAATATCTGGATTGGGCTGAGAAGAATATCAGAAAAGGCGGGCTGATTGTTGCCGATAACACATTTCTTTTTAACACAGTTTATAAAGAAAAAACTGATAATGAAAATATCAGCCCCGAAGCACATAAGGCAATGCGTGAATTTAACAAACGCCTTTCTGATGATAAAAAATATATGTCGATTATGATTCCTTCCGAGGAAGGCATGACAATCTCGATTAAATTGTTTTAGTCTCCGTTTATAAAGGCCCTGTCATACTGCGACTTGATCGCAGTATGACAGCTCTATGGTTTTACTTGTTAATTATTACCTGCAGGGGAATAACAATAACTATAGTGCTTTTGCTTTTATTTTACGCTAGGCAGCCGAGGCAAGTAAAATTCCAGCGTAGCCTTACTACGTGAATTTTACTAGTCCGAAGGATAACGACGCGTAAGATAAAATGAAAAGCACTATATTATATTTTTTTAGTGGCTTTCTTCAGCCAGTTTTTTGCTTTTGCATTTAGAAGCGGGGAAATTGTTTTAAAAATTCTGGCGTGATAATCATTGAGCCATTTTTTCTCTTCAGCAGTTAAAAGTGATTTTTCTATTAATGTAATATCTATGGGAACCAGAGTAATTGTTTCTAATTCATAGAATTTTTTTGTTTCTCCCTGAGACGATTCTTTTACCGCAACAAGATTTTCTATCCTGATACCATATTCCCCGGTTTTGTAATAACCCGGTTCATTGGAAATTATCATTCCAGGTTGCAACGCAACATTCCATGCGCGCTTGTTTATCCCCTGAGGACCTTCATGAACATTTAGAAAACTACCAACACCATGCCCTGTTCCGTGGTCATAATCCAGACCTCTCTGCCAGAGATGAAAACGAGCAAGCCCATCTAAAGTTGCGCCAGCAGTGCCAGCAGGAAATTTTGCCATGGCAATTGCTATATGACCTTTTAATACCAGAGTGAAATTTTCTCTCTGCTCTTTCGTTGGTTTGCCAGTGGCAAGTGTGCGCGTGATATCTGTTGTGCCGTCATAATATTGCGCACCGGAATCTAAGAGATAAATGGAATCGGGCAGAATTTTTTTCTTAGATTTTTCATCAGGGCGATAATGAACAATCGCACCATTGGAACCTGAAGCAGAAATTGTTTCGAAGCTGAGTGAATAAAACAATTTTTGCTCCTTGCGAAATTCACGTAATTTATCCGCAGCAGAAATTTCCGTATGTTTTGCCGAAGAAATATTTTCATAAAACCACGACAGAAAATTGCACATTGCAGCAGCATCACGTTTATGCGCTTCCTTCATTCCCTTCAGTTCAGTTTTATTTTTGCAGGCTTTTGGCAAAATGCATGGGTCAGTAATTTCAATAATTCTGGCTTTAATTTCATGCAATATATCAAAGAACACTGATGGTGAACTAACCGGGTCCAGTTCTATGGTTTTTGCTTTGCAAAGTTTTTTTATATCTTTTTCAATTTTTGAAATTAAGTGAGTGCTGACATTTTTGCCAAGATGCTCAACAACTTCTTTTGATAGTTTTTTCTTATCAACATAAAATCTGACTTTGCCGGTTTTAGTTAAAATTGCATAACCCATAACAAAAGGAGTAACTGGCAAATCATTACCACGAATATTAAGCAGCCAGCAGATTGATTCAGGCATTGTCAGAATCAGAAAATCTGATTTTGTTTTTTTTAAACCAGCAGCAATGTTTTTGATTTTCTCTTCATGATGTTGGCCGGAATATTTTATTTCATGCACAAATATTTTGCCTGCTGATGCAGCCGGTTTGTTCTTCCATATTCTATCAATCAGATTTTCCGTTCTTGATAAAATGAAGCCACCTTCTGATGCAGAGTGTCTAAGATTTCTGATCTCATTTTCAGTATGAAGTTTTGCGTCATAAGCAATTGTTGATTTTTTACCGGAATTGTTTTTCAGCCATTTTGCCGGTGAAGTTTCAACAATATTGCAAAGCTCATAACCTTTTGGCAATTCTTTCTTTGCTTGCAAGATGTATCTGCCATCAGTAAAAAATACTGCCTTATTCGCAAGCACTATCGCAGTTCCTGCAGAGCCTTTGAAACCTGTCAGCCACTCCAACCTTCTGGCATGAGCAGGAACAAACTCATTGCCGAATTCATCACTCATCGGCACAATAAAGCCGCTGGCTTTTTGCCTTTTTAATTCTTCTCTGAGCTTTTTCAATTTATCCATTTATCAGTTTCAACCATTCTTCTTCAGTTAGTATTCTGACGCCAAGCTCCTTCGCTTTTTTAAGTTTAGATCCGGCATCTTCACCGGCAACAACATAATCTGTTTTTGATGATACAGAACCTGCAACTTTTGCGCCAAGACTTTCAGCACGTGATTTTGCTTCACTACGTGCCAGAGTCCCAAGACTTCCTGTAAACACGATAGTTTTACCTGCAATAGGAGAATTCATTTTTAATTTTTCAGCATCCAGGACTTTTACATGGGAAGTCAATTTTTCTAACATTTCCAGGTTATGTGGCTCACTGAAGAAATCTATTATTCCTTCAGCAACTATTTCTCCTATACCTTCAATGTTAAGCAAATCCTGCCATTCCTGTGATTGTTTATCCCGCGCTGCAAGCATGGTGCCTTTCCAAAGCTGATATGAGCCATAGATACGCGCCAGAAGTTTTGCTGTTGTCTCTCCAATATGCCTGATGCCAAGTGCATATATAAACCTCTCCAGTGAAATTTCACGCCTTGCATCTATGGCAGCAAATAAATTGGAAGCAGATTTATCTCCCCAGCCTTCCCAATCTTTTATCTGGTCTTTGGATTTCTCATCTCTTTCCTGCAAGGTGAATATATCAGCTGGTTCTTTTATCAGCCCCCTCTCCCAGAATTCCTCAATCTGCTTTTTGCCTAAGCCTTCAATGTCAAAAGCATTACGCGATACAAAATGCTTCATCCTCTCAACTAATTGAGCGTTGCAAATCAACCCACCAGTGCAGCGGATAATAGCTTCGCCATCTTCTGCTACTGCAAGGCTTCCGCATATCGGGCAATGGTCTGGAAATTTATAGGCTTTGGAATTTTTTGGCCTAACTGATAATTCCACTTTTACCACCTGTGGGATTACATCACCAGCACGCTGAATTATCACTGTATCGCCCACTCTTATATCTTTGCGCTCAATTTCATCCTTATTATGCAAAGTGGCGTTGGCGACAACCACTCCACCAACTGTTATTGGTTTAAGACGCGCAACCGGAGTCAGTGCACCAGTGCGGCCAACCTGCACATCGATATGTTCGATTGTGGTTTTTGCCTGCTCTGCCGGAAATTTATGCGCCAATGCCCAGCGCGGAGCACGGCTAACAAAACCAAGTCTTTCCTGCAGATCAAGCCTGTTAACTTTATAAACCGTGCCGTCAATGTCATATTCCAAATTAGGCCGCTTATTATAAATTTCATTATAATAATCCATTACATCTTCAAGCGTTGCCGCCAGCTTTATGTTTTTGTTAACGCTCAGGCCAAACTCTTTTATTTTGTGCATGCACTCTTCCTGAGTTGCACCCAAAGTTGTGCTGACTTCCCCCCAGCCATATATGAAATAACGCAGTTTTCTGCTGGCTGTTATGCTGCTATCAAGCTGGCGCAAACTGCCAGCAGCAGCATTGCGTGGATTGGCAAAAATCTTGCCACCTTCTTTTTCATTATTTTTATTAAGAGCAGCAAAATCTTCATGTGCCATATAAACTTCGCCGCGAACTTCCAGAACATCCGGCACTTTGCCTTTTAATTTTTTGATAATAAAAGTTGAAAGATTGGCAGTTATATCTTCACCTGTTGTTCCGTCTCCTCTTGTTGCGCCCTGAATAAAAGTGCCTTTCTCATAACGCGCAGAAAATGATAAGCCATCAATTTTTGGTTCGCATAAAACTTCTATTTTATCTTCTTCACCAATCTTAAGAAAACGACGGATACGCTTAAAAAACTCTTCAACATCATCACTGCTAAATCCATTATTCAGTGAAAGCATTGGTTTTTTATGAACTACTTTGGAAAATTTCTCGACAGGAGCAGCTCCAACTTTTTTTGAAGGACTGTCTCCCCTTACCAAATTTGGAAATAGTTTTTCAATTTCTGCATTACGCTTTTGTAGCGAATCATATTCATAATCGCTTATTACCGGAGCATCCTGTTGGTAATAATGCCTGTCATGCTCTGCTATTTCTTCTGCAAGTCTTTTTAGTTCAGATGCAGCTTCTTTCTCATTCAGCTCTTTAGGCATTAATTTTTTTATGTCACGATGCTCAAATAAATCTCTCATCATGTTCCCATTAATTTTACTGCAGCTGCTCTTGCCTCGTCGCTGATAGTTGCACCTGAAAGCATGCGGGCAATTTCTTCACTACGCGCTTTATCTGATAATTTCTCAACAAATGTTTTTACTTCACCATTCTTTGTTTTTTTATCAACACGCAGGTGAAAATCAGATAGTGAAGCAACTTGCGGCTGATGAGTGACGCATAAAACCTGGGCTAACTCTGAAAGTTTTTTTAATCTTCTGCCAACTGCATCTGCAACTGCCCCACCTATTCCAGTATCAATTTCGTCAAAAATTAGAGTAGGCAATGATTTATTTCCGGAAAGAACAACTTTAAGCGCCAGCATAAAACGGGAAAGTTCACCACCAGAAGCTATTTTGCCAAGCGGGCCGTATGGAGAACCTGGGTTTGTGCTGACCATAAAGCTTATTTTATCCCAACCCTTTTCACTCCATTTTTCTTCAGCAAGATTTTCTATTTCCACCTTAAGACTGGCATTAGCCATTTTGAGAGGTGTTAGTTCTTTCTTAAGGGCATCTTCCAGTTTTGTGGCAAATTTCTGACGTTTTTCACTTATTAACATTGCAATTTTGCTATAATCTTTTTTAGCCTCAATCACCTGTTTTTCCAGCTCTGCCAGTAATTCTTCCTGCGATTCAATCAAACCAATTTGTTTCTCAACTTCTTCCAGATAGGCAGGTAGATCATCCACTGTTCTGTTATGTTTGCGGGCAGCAGCACGAAGAGCAAAAAGTCTTTCTTCCAGTTTGTCTAAGCTATTATCGTCCATGTCTATATTGCTACCTATCTCTTCTATTTTTGCAGTAGCTTCTGAAAGTTCAGTCGCGGCTCTATCTAACGCTTCAATCGCCGGCGTAAAAATATCTCCGGATTTTTCAGAGTTGCGCTCTAATATACGGCTGGCACTTCTTATGGCAGAAGCTACGTCAATATTCCCCGAAATTTCTGCCATTGAAGAATTGAGTGCTTCAATAATTTTTTCCCGGTTCATCATAACACTGCGCTGTTCTGCCAGTTTTTCTTCCTCACCAGCAACAGGAGCAAGCTTTTCTAATTCATCTTTTACATGGCGGAGATAATCTTCTTCTTTGCGAGCTTTTTCTTCTTTCTGCCTGGTTTTATTTAACTCAGATTCAGCCTTACGCCAATTTGCATAAACAGATTTAATTTTATCCAGTTCTTTCACAAGACCTGCATATTCATCCAGAACCAACCCATGGGTTGATGAACTTAGCAACCCCCGCTGATCGTGCTGCCCGTGCACTTCTATCAACATATCAGCCAGATTCTGCAACAGGTTTTGACCAACCGGACAATCATTTATAAAGGCTTTGCTTTTACCATCTGCATAGACAACACGACGCAGAAATAAATTCCCATCCGTTCCTACAGCCTGCTCTGCCAAAATATTGTTAATTTCAGAATCAGGTGAAATACTAAATTCTGCCGTTACAGAGCCAAAATTTTTACCTGAGCGCACAAGCCGTGATTCAGCTCTTTTACCAAGCGCCAGTGAAAGAGCGTCCAGAAGAATTGATTTGCCAGCTCCTGTCTCACCAGTAAGCACACAAAAGCCACTCCCGAAAGGAATATCAAGAGATTCCACAAGAACTATGTCACGAATTGAAAGTGAAAGAAGCATATAACTGATCTGCCTATTTAAGCCAGATGTGAAGAATAATTGCCACGTTTTAGAATAAACTTCTCAAATCATCAAACCATGAATCAGCTTCATTAGTTTTTGGCAAATCTCCATCACCCTTACCTTCAAAGGTAAACATTTCTTTTAACCAGGATTTCTTTTCCTCAGGTGTTGGTGAATCTTTACCTTCCTGCACTAAACGATATGCAAATTTATACCATTTGCTTTCGGGGTAATTGTGCCCCAGAACAGCTGCATTCTTTTTAGCTTCATCAACTATACCAATAGAGAGATACGTCTCTGTAAGGCGGTAAAGAGCCTCAGGAACATGGCTGGTTGTCTGGAAGTTTTTTATAACTTCCTGAAAACGATTAATTGCTGCGATGAATTTTTTCTTTTTCAGATAGAATCTGCCAATTTCCATTTCTTTACCGGCAAGATGGTCGCGAACCAGATCTATTTTTAAGCGAGCATCACGGGCATATTTGCTGTTTGGGTAGCGTTTTTCTAATTCAATTAATGATTCCAGAGCATTTTCAGTAATTTTTTGATCACGCTTAACATCTGCAATGCGATCATAATATGAAAGTGCCTTCAGGTAATACATGTATGGCACATCCGAATTTCCCGGATTGAATTTTATGTAGTTTTCTATAGTTGCAATAGCATCTTCAAATTCTTCATCTTTATAACTGGCATAGGCTGACATAACCTGAGATTTTCCAGCAAGTTTAGAGAATGGATAAAGCCTTTCAATTTCTTTAAAATTTTCAATGGCTTTTTTGTAATGGCCTTCATCCAGCTCTTTTTTACCTGCATCATAAAGTTCTTCAGCCGGAGGATCTTTTTTATTTGCATCTATCGCTTTGTCTGAATTACAGGAAACAACAAGCAGCACAAAGAAAAGCAGAATGATTTTATGAAGATTTTTATACATAATATTTAAGTCAGATAATGAATGACGCGTCATTATCCTGCAATAATAAATGATAATCAACAATTATAGTCGTTTGAATAATATCAAAAGGAAGCAGATTTATGGGTTATTAATTGGGAATAACAGAATTAGGCTGGTAGAGCCACTTTCTCGCTTTCACTGCTCAAGCGCCAGGCGCTTTTATCAGCAAAAAATTTGCGCAATAAACGGTTATTTAATTCATGGCCAGAACGATAGCCAGAAAAATGACCTTTAAGCATGGCACCGGTTAGATAAAAATCGCCGATACAATCAAGAATTTTATGGCGAACGAATTCATTCTGATAACGCAAGCCACCTTCATTAAGTATTTTGTCGCCACTAACTACTATGGCGTTTTCAAGTGAACCACCTCTGGCAAGGCCAAGAGAGCACAATTTGGAAACTTCATGCTCAAAGCCGAATGTTCTGGCGCGGCAAAGGTCAGTCTTAAAAGAAACATAAGAAGAATTAAACACTCCGCGCTGGCTCGATATGATTGGGCTATCAAAATCAATCTCCAGACTAACAGAGAAAGAATCAGCCGGGTCAACGGAAACACGACGTGGACCATCTTCAATGGTAACATTACGTAGAACCTCAATAATTCTGCGAGGCTTAACTTGCCCTGTAACGCCTGCGCATTCTATGAGAAACACGAAAGGCTCAGCACTACCATCCATTATTGGAACTTCCGGGCCATCCAGCTCAACTATGGCATTGTCTATGTTGCAGCCCCAGAAAGCAGCCATTAAATGCTCAATAGTGCTAACTATAGTGCCGTCTTCATTGGAAATAGTAGTGCCCAGATTAGTATTTGTTACATTAAGGTAATCAGCAACGACTTCAGGATTAAAACCAGAAATATCCTTACGAATGAATCGGATACCAGTGCCTTCTTCTGCTGGAAGAATAGACATTCTGACCTTTTCACCACTATGTAAGCCAACTCCTACGCATCCAACTTTTTTGGTAAGAGTATGTTGATTTAATGAACTCACGTGAATTTCCTTAAAAATATATTACGGCCAGATTTTAGCAAACTGGTGAAAAATCAGCAAAATAATCTTTGTTACAAATTGTTACATGGTTGCGTGTGGTCATTATAGCCTAAGATTTATACACATGCAGAGAAATGGATACTGGATATTCTTGTTTTACGAGAATCGGAAGCAAATGTACAAAAATAGTATATGAGCACAGAATGCGCAGGAAAATAAAAATTTATAAAGAAAAGAAGCGTTTTTTTAATTAGCTTGATTTGCGACGCAAGAATGCCGGTATATCAAGCTCATCTTCCAGGTTTAGTATGTCCCTTTCCTGGTTTTTAGGCCGGACTTCTTTTTTTTGAACAGCAGGCTCTTCGTTTTGTTCTGGAGCTATCTGCTCTTCTTCGATCTGAGTTTTCCTGCCAAAAAGACTACCAAGAATGCCACGGGATGGTTTATTTGGGCTCACACCGAAAACTGCGCCTGAAACTGCTGCACGGGCTTTCATGGCAGATTCCATACCTTCCTGATGTGCACCAAGAAAACCGTTTTTCTGCTCATAGTTTTTTGGCTCTACAGGCTCTGGTGATATAAAGCTATCTTCATTTTTTACTTCTTCCGAAGCGGAGGATGCATTATATATGCCGCCAAAAGAACCGGACATGCCAGATGACTCCCAGCTAACGGTTTGGTCAGTTTCCTCTTCGGCCACAGCAAATGATGCATGACTTTCAGGAGCAGATTCTATTTCTTCCTTCACAGGTTCAGAATAAATACGAGTGTTGGCTCTCTCTTCCAGCGTAGAATCTATGCCTGTTGCAACAACAGAAACTCTGATTTTACCTTGCATTTCCTTGTCATAAGTAGAGCCGAAAATTATATTTGCATCCTGGTCAACTTCTTCACGGATACGGTTTGCAGATTCATCAACTTCAAACAAAGTCATATCTGCACCACCAGTAATATTTATCAGAACACCTCTTGCCCCCTTCATCGAAACATTATCAAGGAGTGGGTTGGCAATTGCTGCTTCCGCAGCTTCTATAGAACGCTTTTCACCTTCAGCTTCCCCAGTTCCCATCATGGCTTTTCCCATTTCACCCATAATTGAGCGCACATCGGAAAAATCAAGATTTATCATACCAGGCATAATCATCAGATCTGTAATGCCACGCACACCAGAATAAAGAACATCATCAGCCATTTTGAATGCATCAAGGAAGGTGGTGTTTTTATCGGCAACGCGGAACAAATTCTGGTTAGGAATAACTATTAAAGTATCAACATATTTCTGCAGTTCCTGAACGCCAAGTTCAGCAACACGCATTCTGTGTGAACCTTCGAAGTGGAAAGGTTTTGTGACAACTGCAACTGTAAGGATGCCCCTTTCACGGGCAAGCCTTGCCACAACTGGAGCTGCCCCTGTTCCAGTTCCACCGCCAAGACCAGCAGTTATAAAAACCATATTTTTATCTTCAAGATGTTCTAATATTTCGTCAACAGATTCTTCAGCGGCTGCCTTACCAACTTCAGGATATGAACCGGCACCAAGGCCTTGTGTAACTGTATCTCCAAGCTGAACTCTGTTTTCACATAGCGATTCTTCAAGTGATTGAGAATCTGTATTAGCAACGACAAAAGTAACGCCTTCAAGATTAGAAGCTATCATATTACTGACAGCATTACCGCCTGCGCCTCCAACTCCGAAAACGGTTATTGTTGGTCTGAAATTCTGTTTTTTTGGCAGCTGGAGATTTATTGTCATGCTTTCCTCCTGGAATTATTAATACAACCTATTTGGTTGCTGGCCCACGATATAACACTAAATATAACATACTCAAAAAATAGTACATAATAAATTTAGAGATTTTTTTTCAGTTTGCCAATTGTTTTTATGCATCTGTTAAATATCATATTCTCAAAAATTTTCCTGAAACCATCTGACCATACAGTTTATAGTTCCTTTTTTATCAATATTCTGAGAATCAGAAGACTGGTTATTGAAGGTTTTTCTCTTATCTGAAGCATATTGCAACATACCAACACAGGTTGAAAATGCCGGGCCTTTTGTAGATTCCGCCAAACCTTCAATTTGACTTGGCCGACCAACACGGACATGTTTATTGAATATATGACCCGCCAGTTCT
>Ga0210057_1008621_pt1 | contig 12018 bp, 12 predicted proteins | sample CryGeyCG2114_010_2_FD_183968 | JGI IMG/M metagenome (GOLD analysis project Ga0210057, IMG submission 183968) | Groundwater microbial communities from aquifer - Crystal Geyser CG10_big_fil_rev_8/21/14_0.10 (SPAdes) (version 2) | ecosystem: Environmental > Aquatic > Deep subsurface > Groundwater ...
TCCATAAATTTTATAAGTTCCTCAAAATTTTCATCAAAAATAACAGTATCTGGATTAAGTAAAAAAATATATTTTCCGTCAGCTTTTTTTATGGTTTGATTATTGGCTTTCGCAAAACCAACATTTTTTTCGTTAGCGATAATTTTTACTTTCGGAAATTCCTTTCTTAACATCTCTAAACTCCCGTCTGAAGAAGAGTTATCTATCAACCAAACTTCAAAATCTACATTTTTAACCTTCTCAAAAACTGATTTTAAGCAATTTTGTAAAAGTTTTTTAGCATTATAATTAACAATGATAATAGATAAATCAATTTTATTCATGTCAAAACTCTATTTTTTTATTGTTTTTTTTATATGACTCGATCGTATTTTTTGCTAATCTTTCTTCTGAAAAATCTTTTGCTCTTTTTAATCCCTTCTCTCTGAGTTCTTGTCGTAATTTTTCATTAATTAATATTTCATGCATTGCCCGACAAAGCTCTTCAATACTATGAGGATTCACCAAAATACCAGCATCACCCACTACTTCAGGTATAGAAGAAATATTTGATGCAATAGTTGGCGTTCCGCAAGCCAATGCCTCTAAGGGAGGAATTCCAAATCCTTCATAAAATGATGGATATACAAAAAAATCTGCAGCGTTATATAGAAAAACTAATTCACTTTTTGAAACGTATCCTGTAAATATTATTTTTTTCTTTAGGTTGAGATTTTTAACAGTTTTGAATATTTCTTGATACCCCCACCCTTTCTTGCCCACGAGAACCAATTGGTGTTTTATGCACTTTTGGGAAATTAATTTATGGTAAGCCCTGATTAAACTAACAATATTTTTCCTAGGCTCAAGAGTGCCCACATAAAGAATGAATTTGTTCTGGATTCTATATTTGTTTTTAATCTTGGTAACTTCATCAATATCTTCTACGGGACGATAAATTGGATCTATGGTTCCATAAACAACATCTATTTTTCTCGGGGAGATTCTCAAAATTTTCTCCATGTCATTTTTAGTATTTTTAGAATCAGCAATTAATCTATCTGCTTTTTGGGCTGAAAAAGGAATAATTAGCCGGAAAAAGAGTTTTTTTATAAGTAAATGTTTTTCTGGAAAAAGAAAAAAAGTCATATCGTGAAAGGTAACAACGCGCCTACATGGCGCAAACAACGGTATTGTATAATGTATGGAATGTAGCACTTTAATTTTTTTTCTAAAAAGATGAATTGGTAAAATAAACTGTTCCCAGAGAATCCTTAGTAATCTATTTTCCAAAATATTGCTACACAAAATAATATGGAAATTAACCTTTTTAGGATCGAAATCCTGAGAGTGATATTTTTTAACAAATATCCAGTATGAATTTTCATCATCGAATTTTCCTAAAGCTCCGATAAGAACCTGAGCATATTTTCCAACACCTGTTTTCTGAGATGGAATTGGGGTTAAATCAATTGCTATATTCATAATTTTTTGAATCGGCTTTAAGTAAAATTTGTGGTAGGGCTACCATTAGAGCAAAAATAAACCATATATAAGAGAAATTGTAACCTTCGCTAAAAAGCCAAACAACAAGAATAGAAAAGAAGGCAAGAAACAAACCTTGAATAAATTTTTCTATTTCAGAATTTTTTATTTGTCTAATCATTATCTGACTCTTAAGTAATACTTGGAGAAGAAAACCTAAAAATAATAAAAATATCAAAAAACCCAGTATCCCTGTTTCTGCTAGCATTCGAAGATAAAAATTATGGGTAACAAGAAGAGAAAAATCAGGCCTTTGTGTAAGATAATACTCGGCAAAATTTTCAAAATTACCAAATCCAACCCCTAAAATTGGATTAGTAGAAAAGATTTCCAGTGCAGCTTTTTCTGCATATAGACGATGCTGGAAAGAAAGGTCAGAAAAAATTGGGATTTTAAAAAAATTTCCTATTACGCCTCCAAAAATAATAGTAATTGAAATTAAAATTATTAGAAAATAAGAAATTTTTAATATGGAAGGTGTCTTTATAATAAGAGGGGAAATTAATAAAATAAGAGCGAAGGTAATCCATCCGCTTCGGCCAAAAGTTAAAATCAACGAAATAAAAAAAAGAAAGAAAATAATTTTTTTAATCCAGAATTTTCCGAACGAAAACAAATAAGGAATAAGAAAAGCTAATGGAATTAATAGATAGGAGGCCCAGAAGGTTGGCTCAGGTGCTACACCGTAAGCCCTATAGGTACCTGACCATCCTTCTATCCCTGAGCCTTTATATATAGAATATATCTCAGCATTCCGCAAAATATCTATTTTAGGCAAAAAATGAAAAAAATAAGTAGAATATTGATAAAAAGTATAAAGAACTAAAATAAAGGTAGAAAAAATCAATACATTTATCAGTTTTTTTATTTCTTTAAAAGTTTTATCTTTAAAAATCACATAAAGAACAGGTAGATGAACCATCATTCCAACCATAGTTAATAGTTGGGTAAATCCTTTTACTGGAATGGAGCCTTGTAAAAATCCTAATTTGACTGTCGTTAAAAATAGAATAAAAAACCACACATAAAGAATTGTAATCACTTTACCTGATTTATGTAATTTCGGAAAATTTAAAAGTGCTAACAAAAAAATCAAGAACCAAGAAAAAATGATGTCTTTTTCTCCTATTTTTAAAACAGAAAAGGCAGTAAAAGGAAGGGAGAAAACAAATAAAAATAATAAGAAATTATTAATTTTTTTAAGTAACATTTTAATGAATCACAAAATTCATCATCTGCCAATAAGTAAGATTAAACCGGCCTCATTCCTCCTCTACCCGCAATACCGTCTTTGAAGGCAATAAATGTAGTCTTTATTAGACCCAGTTTTCCCGTCAGAACCCATTCAAAAAAACGCAGCAACCTGGAAGGAATAAAAAACAACCAAAAGATAAAGTGTTCTTTTGGATTTAATATTTTTTTTGCTAATAAAATTCTATTTCTTAAAATATAATAAACCGGAGTGGGTTTTATTCCTCCGCCATAAGATCTGCCTTCTTTGTGATAAACTTTTGATTTACCTGCTACTACAATTTTTAAACCGTGCTTTTTGGCTCGTATACACAGATCCATTTCATCGCAATAAAGAAACAAGTCTTCATCTAGAAATAGAGAATGCTTTAAAAGGTGTTCTACGCTTATTATCATTGATGCCCCACTTACTCCTTCTGTTTCCCACCAGTCTTTATTAAGGTTCAAATAATCTATCCTGCTCTCCATCTTCAGTTTTCTATCAATTTTTGCGTTTGTAAAAACAATTTTCTTTGTATAATAATCGGCTATTACTGAACCCACAATTGCAATCTTATTATCCTTGAGAGCGACTCTGACCAATTCATCAAGAAAATTTGGCTCAATTACCGTATCATTATTTAATAACAATATATATTCCGCACTTCTTTTTATAGCTTCCTTTATTCCTATATTATTTCCCCCGCAAAAACCCAAATTTTCTTTATTCCTAATTACCTTAATATAATCTTTATATCTTTCTTCTAAAACATCGGGGTCATTTCCTGAAGAACCATTATCAACAATAATCACCTCATAATTTGGGTAGGTAATTTTTCTTAAAGATTCCAAACATTCAATTGTGTCTTTTAACCCATTCCAATTAAGAACTATTATTGAAACTTTTGGGCGACTCAACATAGATATTTGAGGGGTCGGGGAGTTTTTTAGTATAAATTAAGAAAAAAAGTTGGTATAATTGAGGTATAGGTCGACCTTTCAAAAAAGAATTAAATTAAATCTATGCCTCAACAAACCCAAAAACTAAACCCCCAATGGGTCAAAGAAACCTGTGATTACTTTCTTAAATTTTTAAAAGTAACCAAATTTCCTCATCCGGAAAGACACGGCTCCAGAGGTAGCAAATTCGATTATCCAGAATGGTTGATTATGCTTATTGCTATATTGTCAGTTAAAGCTAAAGTAAAGAGCTATCTAGCAATGCATCGATTAGCTGTCCAATACTGGGAAATCCTTGCTAAGGGATTAAACCAAAAACCTATCTTAGAACGTCAATTAAGGGATCGATTAAAAAAAATCAGCCATCAGCCTAGAAAACCTGCAGGTTTCATTTTTCAGATATTTTCTGAAAAATACCTCAATTAAAAAGGTTTCTACTGATAAGATGTCAATCCGGGCTAAAGGTCCTGCTTGGCATAAGAAATATAAGAAAAAAGGAATTATTCCTAAAGGATTAAGAGGTATTGATAAAGAAGCAACTTGGGGATTTTCTAAGCTAAAAGGTTGGATTTATGGTCACGGAACATTCAGCCTCACCTCTTACAAAATACCTATCGTTGGTATATTTCAATGGATGCAGAATTCAGCCCACGAAGTCAAAAGAATGGAGAAAGAAGTGATCAAATATACCAGGTTTATCAAGAAAGTATTTATGGACAGCAAGGCTGATGATCAGAAAATATACTTTAAACTAAAAAGAGAAAACAATGTCCAATTATTGACACCACCCCGAAAAGGTAAAGATAAGTCGGAATCTCGTAGAAGAATGATTAAAGAGATGTGGACTAAATCAAACAGAAAACAGTTTAGAAAACGAAGCATCACTGTTGAGCCAATGCAGGGATTAATCAAAGACATATTTGAGCTTGAAAGGTGCTGGATGAGAGGCGATGAAAACAATCGATGGATCTTTGCTGCTATGGGTACTGCTGTTCAAATGGCTCAATGGAAAGCTTATCAAGAAAAAAGGTCAACTTGGGACATTAAATCTGATGTCTTAGGAGTATGAAAACTCCCCGACCCCTCAGATATTTACGTTAATAGTTTACGTTAAAAACAAGCTTATCTTTATTATTAATCAACTTTTGTTTTAACTTCTTATGAAAATTGAGCAGTCGATCATTTCCCCACTTTTCTGCAATGAAAATAGCTCTATCTGAATAAATCGGCATTACTTGAACAAAATCCCTGGGATCTATTTTAAACATATTACAGTATTTCCGAAAAATCTCATTAACCTCTTTCGAAAGGTAATTTTCTTCAAAAAACGGTTTAATAATGGCTTTCTCGGTCAACCCGAAAAGAGTTGTTGATGTGCTGACTATAATCCCCAAAAGATCTGCTTCGGGGAAACCTTTTAGGGTAAAACTCTCAAAATCTATCACCCCCGTAATACCCGAATCATCTACTAAAAAATTGGAAACCACCAAATCGCTATGGCTGGGAGCCAAGAAAAAAGATTCTTTTTCTATCCAGCATTTTGCGTACCCAGAAAAAGAATTTTCTGATATTTTAGTTATAGTCGCCCTTTTTTCGTCTATTTTGTTAATGCGGCGACTCATTGTTTCCCTGAGAAATTCACTCAACCAATCGGTACTGTAACGCAAAAACTTGCGTACATTTTTTTTATTTTTAGAAAGGTAAACATCCCCTGGCACACCATCTTTGTATTCTTTAAACAATACTTTCCCGCCTGACAGATCCTCAAAAGAAAATGGATACTCCACAGTCTTTTGGGGCATAGAACCTCTCAAAATATCGTGGACTATCCTCAAGTTTTGATATTCCCGCTCTAGGTTACTTTCTCCGCCCCTCGCAATCTTTGCCACCACCACTGGTTTCTTTTTGGAATAAAAAACAATACTAACAAAACCCGCTTCCCCTCTTCCCCCGCTGTGTAAAACAAAATCTAGGGAAGAATTTTTATCTTTCAAAAAATTATTTTTAACGTAAGAATAGAAAGTATTCTCCATAAGAGGGTCATCTGACCGATTTTTTAGCCCTGATAAAAAAGCTTGGGGCAAAGAAGCCTGCTAAATTTAGTTTATCCAGCATCCTAATGGCCTTCGTCCCAATCCTCGTTTTAATCCCACCTCTTTCCCATTTTCTCCTTTCTAAATAATTAGAAATTATTTTTGTTTTATCGCTCGAAGATATAAATTTTACATTCTTGTAATTTGGGAAGGCGTAATAGAATTCGATGTCTTTAAATCCGATCCTTTTTAGCAAACTAGAATATCCCGCTTTTGTTCGTAATTGAGTTTCCAGAGGTTTGCCCCTTACAATCCTATGAAGTAGTCCTGCAAACAGCCGAGGGAGAAGGGGTTCAAATGGGAGTTCGCTCTCGTGATAGGTCCCCCCAAAAAAGTGAACTGGGCTTAATTTATTTTCAATTCCTACCCACACCTCTCCTTCTGGTTTTAAGAATTGGCGAAGATAATTTAAAAATTGTTCTTGTTTGTTACTAAAATATTCTAATAAACCTATCATAATAAAACTATCAATTGAATTTTTTTTAAAAGGTAGATTTATTACATCCCCATGTATTGGAAGTATATTTTGAATGTTTTTTAATTTAGCAATAAGAGAAAGAAACTTGATTCTTTCTAGGCAAGCCTCTACAGGAATTACTAATTTTGATTTTTTTGCTATCGGAATTGAACAACTACCATAGCCTGCGCCTAAATCAACTATAATCTTATCAGAAAAATTACCAATGAATGTCCAATCTGCTCTTTTCGGATTTAAACAATAATCGTAGTTAAAATCTGAATATTTTTTCTCCAACTCGGAAATTTTTTCTTTGAATTTCTGCCAAGAAAGAATTTTTCTAATCTCAGAAAGTAATACATTCATTTCTTCTTGATTGTTACCGAAGAAAACATTATCTTCTCTTAATCTTATTATACCATCTGAATCAACTGACCACACTCTTGAACAATTAAAACACCTCCAGCCATCTCCAACGATTTTTATTTCTCCCTGACAATACGGGCATTGAACAACTTTTAAAAATTCCTCCATATTTTAATTTGCGTTAAAGTTTAAAATTATTATTGAAACTTTTGGATGATTCATTTTTTATTAAATTTTTTCTAAATAAAATACAGCTTGGTCACCTCTTCCTTCGAAATTTAATCTTTTAGCTTTTTCTTCAAAGATTCTTATTTCTTTTTTTGAAAAAATTGATTTTGGAGGATTAACACTATAAGAATTCTCTGACTTAAGCGGAATATCTTTTTTACATTGTTCGCTTCCCCAAAATTGAAATTCTGTAGAATCACAAATTATTTCTTTAATTTTAAATCCAGCACTTTTTGCCAATATTTTCATACTTTTTTGAGAGTGAAGAAAAAAATGCCTGGGAGCATCAATTTGTACCCAATTCACTCCATAATTTTCCCAAGCCCAAGAATCTACAACTGGAATTCTTATTAGACAAGTTCCATTAGGAGATAGTAGTTTCTTAACAAAATAAAGAGTTTCAAGGGGATCTGCAACATGTTCAAATGAATGATGAAACATAATTAAGTCATGCTCACCCGAAATTTCGTGAACTGTCTTCTTTAGGATATCCAAACCATTTTGATAATTTATATCTTTTTCAATATATGGATCGACGCCAAGTAAATTTTTAAAACCGAGTTTTTTTAGTACATACAAAAGATTGCCAGAACCACAACCCACATCTAATATCTTTGAATCCTTTGTTAGTTTTACTCTCGATAAACTTCGCCACGATTCGCTAGTAGGAAACTTACTATAAATTAATTTACCAATGACTCCCTCGTTAAGAATCGCATAGCAGTCTCTTAACCGTTTAGCAACTCGTTTAATTAGATTTTTAGATCCATTATACGCAACATTAAAACTATAATAATCTGATGGATAATATTTAGACACATCTCCCGGTATCTCTTTAATTTGAAGGCATCCACAATTAGCACATTTAAAATAAATAAATTCCTCTCGAACTCCAAACATCATTTCTCTTACTTTAAATTCTTTATTCTCTTTTTCATTTCCACATATTTTGCATTTCATAAAAACTTAGGAATATTTTTGGTTATAAATAAAAATAATAAAGAGGTTTCTAAAACTTCGGTTATTGTTGCAGATATGCTTAATCCAATATAAGAATATTTGGGAATGAATATAAGACATAGTAAAATATTTGCCACTAAACATATTCCTGTAACATTTGTATAAATTATTTGTCTATTCATCGCATTAAGAGTGTACATAAACACACAACTTAAAAAGGAACAAAATCCTACTAAAAGCAAGATGTTAAAAGGTAAAATTGATTCAGTATAAGCCGAACCATAAAGGAGTAAAATTATTGGTTTAGAGAATATGAATAAAAGAGGGAATAAAATAATGCTAATTAAAAATATAAATTTAAAACTCTTTTTATAAATTTCTATAAATTTTGAAATAGACTCTTTATAGAATATAGAAAGTTTAGGATATACAGAAAACATAAATAAACTAGGCAAAATAGTAAAAGTTAAAATCAAATTAAAGGCAGCATTATACCAGCCTACTGCTTGATATGTTTTCATAATAGAGAGCAATATAATTCCTATTCTTAAATATCCAACAACGATTAATCCACTTAAAGCAAAAGGCCAAACTTCTTTTAAAATCTCCTTGCAAAGTTTTAAATCAATTTTTAAAAAGAACTTTGAGAAGTAACGCCAGATAGCTCCAAAAGAAACAATAACTCCAATCAAAGCTGCTCCAATATATGCATGACTTATGGTTAAAATTGAACTTTTACTTAATATAAAAAATGCTACTAATCCTAATAAGCTTAAACTTTGAATTACTCGGCAGGCGGTTTCGTATTGCATCTTCTCATTAGCCCGGAAAATCGATTGAAGAAATGTAGCAAAAGTATTAATGACGGCATAAATTCCCAAGAAATAAACTAATTTTACCACTTCTGGCTCTTTCCCTAAAAACTGAATAACTAAAGCAATTAATCCTAAAGTAATTAATCCTAAAATCAACTTCATTGCTACAATATTGTCAATATATTGAGAGGTTCTTGATTTATCTCTAGCAATTTCTCTTACTGTCAAAGTACTAAATCCAAAATCAGCAAGAACCGCAAAAAGAGCTACAAAACTTAAAGCAAATGCCCACTGACCGTAAGTAGCTGGACCGAAGTGCCGAGCCAACCAAACAACTATCAAAAAACCTACTCCTTTTTGAACCACTTCAGCTACTCCTAACCAAAAAGTGTTTTTAAAAATAGTTTGCTTGATAGTTTTATTGTCAAAGAGCAATGATTTGATATTCATAAGTGTCTGGATTTTTACGGTTATGAATGGTATTTTGGGCACTTACTAAATAAATGATTTCCTTGTGACTTCTATCTATACTTTGAAAATAACTTTAGTATTGTTTCGCCCACAATCAATTTCTTTTATGATTAAAGAATTTTCACTTCAGGGACAGGGATAATAAATTTCACTCCTTCGTCTCTCAAGCTCCTCTCTTTATTTAAAATTGATTCAGCATAATTCCAGGCAAGGAGCAACATATAATCTGGTTTATCTTCTTTTAATCTATTTACTGAAAAAATAGGAATATGAGTACCCGGAGTATATAATCCTTGCTTTAGTGGAGAGTCATCAACAATAAAATCTAAAATTTTATTGTCTATTTGAAAATAATTTAGTAAAGTATTGCCTTTTGCCGTCGCACCATAACCAATAATTTTTTTATTTTCTTTTTTTAATTTTGAAAGTAAATTTCTTAATTCACTTTTATTTCTCTCGACTTTTTTAACGAAATTCAGGTAGGTTTCCATTTTATCTAAACCCAAGCTCTTTTCTTGTTCTATCAACTCATTAACTGATTCTGAAATTTCACGATTTTTACTTACATAAACTTGCAAGGATTGGCCATGTATTGGAATTAATTTAACATCAAAAATTTTTAAGTCGAATTGATTAAATAACTGCACAAGTGTCAATAAAGAAAAATAAGAAAGGTGTTCATGATAAATCTGATCAAAACCGCCAACATCAACTAATCCCAATAAATTAGCAACCCAATGAACTTCAATAATAAAAATTCCTTTATCGCCTATCAAAATTTTTACTCCCGCAATTACATCTTCTAAATTATCAATGTGAGCAAATACGTTAGAAGCGGTGATGACTTTTGTTGAACCATAATCTTTGAGGATTCTTTTTGCTAATTCTTTATTAAAAAACTCCTCTTTCGTATCCACGCTTTTTTCTCTCGATATTTTTGCTACGTTTTTTGCCGGTTCAATATTCAAGACTCGGCATTTATTTTTGATACTGTTTAATAATACACCATCATTTCCACCAATGTCTATCACTAAATCATCTTTTGATTTAATAAATCTATTTACTATACTTTTACCTAATTCAACAAAATGATCTGTTAAAGGTTTGCTCGTAGAAGTTAGGTAATAATAATGTCTAAAAAGTTTTTCTGGATTGACGATATCTAAAAGTTGTAAAAGTTTACATTTCTCACAAAAATAAACTACTAAAGGAAATTTCAGTTCCTTTTTATCTAAGTCTTCTTTCTTTAAAAAAAAATTTGCTAAAGGTGTTTCGCCTAAATCTAAAATTTTTATCAAGTTAGAACCCTTACAAATTCGGCAATTTTTCTTATGGGCAAAATCCTTTTCCATAATCTTTATTGAATCATCCAAGGAACAGCGTCCGGCTTTTTATGATTGTAAATTTCACTCTGAGCACTTACTAAATAAACCGTTTCTTTCCCTATATTTCTCACTGTATGAGCTACATAGGGGAAAATAGTTATTACTCGTAGATTCTCTGAGGAAAGTCGAAATCGAACTTTTTCTTTAGTCCCCACGTCTTGAAGAATGAGCTCAACCCTTCCCCCGAATACGAAAGTCCACTCCATCATTTTCGAATGATAGTGGTTACCCCTTACCCACCCAGGCTTAATAGAAGCGACATGAATTTGTTTCACTGGCTTTTCGAGCTGATAGGCCTTTAACAGCTCAACTAACCAACCTCGTTTCTCTGTATGGGGTTTCAATTTTTTTATTTTGTATTTAATCTTTTTCTTCATAAAGTTAGCCATTTTTGGTGTTCTAAAGTCCATTTTACGGTTTTTTTAAGAGATTCTTCTAAATTTTTAGGCGGTCTCCATCCCATTTTTGCCAATTTTTCTCCTGAAAGAGCGTAACGTTTATCGTAACCAGGTCTTTCAACAGGATATTCAACAAACTTAATTTCATCGTCTTTTAATTTTCTTCTCTTAATTGCTTCACAAACCCAATCGGCTATTTCTAAAACTGTTTTTTCTTCCCCAACAATATGATAAAATTCTCCTCTTTCAACTCTATCAAACAAAAAAAGTAGTGCGTCGGAAACATTTCTGGCATGAATCCAGCACCTTGAAGCTACATCATTTCTGTTCCTTCCATGTAAGATTACTTTATTTCCATTTAAGATTGCTTTAATTGTCTTTGGAACAAATTTTTCCGGATATTGTCTTTCTCCAATGATATTCATTGAACGAACAATTGAAATCGGTAAACCAAAAGCATGAGCAAAAGAATAAGCAATCATTTCTTCCCCTGCTTTACTGGCTGAATAGGGATTGGAAGGTTTAAATCCATCATCTTCTTTGAAATAAACTCCCTCTGGAGCGGAGCCAAAAACTTCATCAGTAGAAAAAATTAAAATTTTACATTGGGGTTGGAAATGTTTAAAGTATTCAAGCAAATTTGCTGTCCCCACAACATTTGACATTACAAAAGGAACACTGTCTTCCAAGCTTTTATCCACATGCGATTCCGCTGCAAAATGAATACAGTAATCTAATTTCCCTAATAATTTATGGGTCATTTCTGAAATCGGAGCTCTTAAATCATGCCAGACAAATTTTACACTTTCAGGGGTGAAAATTTCGCTGTCAGTAATTCTATTCATATTGCCAGCATAATTTAAAGAGTCCAGAACTATAATATTCCAGTCAGTGTTTTTGAGTAGGTGCTCTATGCAATGATGACCAACAAATCCTGCTCCACCTGTGACTAAAATTGTTTTTGGCATAGTTTTAAAAAACTACCATTTCTCAATAGTCTTTCTGGTTTTGTCTTTTACTTTTTTATAGATTTTATAAACCTTTGATTCAACTTGGGGAGAAACTAATTTCAAAATTTCGCTGCCCCAAATTCGGTAAGTTCCGCCGACTTTATAGGCTTTGATTATTCCC
>Ga0210057_1008622_pt1 | contig 12016 bp, 8 predicted proteins | sample CryGeyCG2114_010_2_FD_183968 | JGI IMG/M metagenome (GOLD analysis project Ga0210057, IMG submission 183968) | Groundwater microbial communities from aquifer - Crystal Geyser CG10_big_fil_rev_8/21/14_0.10 (SPAdes) (version 2) | ecosystem: Environmental > Aquatic > Deep subsurface > Groundwater ...
CAGCCTTAAGTCTTGTCAAAATAGCTTCGATGGCCTTTTTATCCAATGTCTTAAGATCCCTATGTGCTTTGATGGCCTCAATGGCCATGCCTGCCAAAATATTTTCCTTTAGAGCTAAATAACGTCGAGAGCCCACATCCACACTGTTATAACTTCGAGAATCACCGGCACTAAGTGACCGAAATACTTGGAACAAATCCAACATCGCCTCAGCATTTTGGGTTTCTACTCGACTGGGAGACAGCTCTTGAATGGATCGTAGCAGATAATCATCTATGCCAATATCTGTTTCAGGAAGCCCTAAGACCTTTTGCACACTGGCGTTGATGTTTCTAGGAATCAGATGCGTGTCTTCTAAAAATACAGGCACAGTGGCCACTTGGGTTTGTCCATCTTTGAATCGAATCTCTGTTTGTGTTTGTAAGGAGTCTGTGAGTATTCCCACAAAGGCCTCCAAAATAAACCCGGCATAGCGATTGTACTGCGTGTAGTTGGTTTGGTACTTATCAAAACTGAGAATATTTAACTCACGACTCAGTAAGTATTTTGTAGCCAAGGCCTTGTCCATCCAAATGCCTCGAACATCAATCTGATCAGCATATGCGTTTTCACTGTCAGGAGATTTTTTGGATTGGAAGGACTTTCCAAACTCCGCCACAATGATGTAAGCAGGGTTCAGAGCTTGCTCCGTTGCTTGATCAAAACAACTCATAGCATTGGAACTCAGGCGATGGAGTGGGAGCACCCCTACAATCTTCTCGGGACTATTCTTAGGAGCTACCACGCAAGTCACATCTGGTGTTTTTAGAACATTTATGTAAAAAGACACTGATATATCCGTAGCCTCCCTTAAATCCTTCAAAAACTCTATCTGATTGTAATTATCCTCAGTGGGCTGAAACTGCTGATCAATGCGCTCAAACACTTCAAAGAAAACGCGCATGGAACCAAAGGTATTGTTCAGACGAGACACAGCGCCTTTATCTCCAAAGAGGCTAAAGTTACGAGCTCCATTCCGAAAGTTGCGGTAGCTATAATCCTTTTCGTAGGATTTCCAGAGATGAGTGGCGATCTCTGTATAGGTGGTACCCTCATCAAAGCGGTTACAGCCAGCATTCACACTCACGTGCTCATCAGAACAGTATTGGTAGTCACGTCGACGCAGAGTTTTTCCTTCTTTGGTGCCTTTTTCGCCGATTTTTGCATCCGCAGACTTCAATGTAGTAGCTACACTTTGAACTCCTACAGGCATAACAACATCTTTGCCATCAGTATCTGTTTTTACTTCTTCAACATTCACTTGGCGAGCATAGCCAAACTGTAGGGCAGCAATATCATACTTTCCCATGCTTCGGAGTTCATTGAGATTGGAGTAGGAGTAGTCCATTACAGAGGAGTAAGTGATGGGACTATCGCGTTCTACGCCTTGTTCTTTTAACTCATCCAAACTATAAAAGTTGGCTTTATCTTCTGATCCTGCAAAGTTATGGCGCAGGCCTAGGTTGTGACCAAGTTCATGCACAAGTGTGGGCACCCACACATAAGGTACTACAATATCAACAATGGCCGCCTTTTGATTGTCACTGAGACTCTCCCATGGGTCTAACTTATTATTGAGTACTTTTTTTATAGCCTCAGCCACTCCGCTCTCAAAATTCACAAGTTCTGCAGGATAGGCGCAGTGTTCAGACAGTGCTTCGATTTGATCTTGAAGTCGTTCGCTGCCAGCTTTTCGAGCTGTATAGTCATGAAGCTCTGATTTTGCCTTAGCCATATTTAGTTTCACAGGAGATGGCCTTCTTGATGAATTTGAAGATTTGTCTGCAACAGTTTTTACCATGTTAGCAATAGGGTTTGCTACTTTTGTGTGTTGGTTTAAGAGTTGCCCACCGACCGTTTGCTGAAAACTCACTGGCAATTTCATGCCTTCAGTGAGTTCGGGAAGTGTCATAGGATCACTTCTCCCTTTTTCTCTGGCTACAAATTCTTCGTATGTGCGACGAATAAATTTTTTAACTGTTCCTAAGTACATAATTGTTTTGGCAGAAACAATCTCCCCTGTAAGTGGGTTTGCCACTGAGGGTCCATAGCCAATCACATTTTGCGCAAGAGGATCTTCCACAAGAACAATCATATTATTACGAATATCACCAGCTTGGCGTCCATTGGCCTTTTCAAGGGATATTTGAATGCCCGACTGAGCAGAGCTCAGAGCTGTATTAATATGTTCAACACTTTCTTGGGTTGCTTTGAGCACAGCGCTGTTTTCTGGCTTATAAAAGTTATCAGAAAGCAGGTAGGAGATGGTGCCACGATGGGGCTTCCAACGGTTCATGTAAACTATCTTATTCGTTTCATCATCTCTATTGTCAGAACTTAAGTTGTGTAGCTCTGTGGTAAAGAAACCAAAGGCCCTTTCATCATAGTCAGGGTACTCTATGGGTTGGTAGTTACTGCTGGTTAACTGATCGGTGCGAACAATGGAGTAGTGGTAAACACTTGAAAAGTTAAGATCTGATAAAGATTCAATATTATCACCTAAACATTTAACTTCTACTCGAAAGCTTTTCTCTATAGCAATATTGATGGCCTCAGGCGTAAAACTATAGTCCACAAGTTTATGGGCTGTTTCTGTGTAGCACTGACTGCCAAAGTAGTTATCTAGTTCTACAGGCAATAGACTCAACTCAGAAACACTGAGGTCATTAATCTTAGGAATAAAGTAAGCTCTATCTTTCCAAGAGAGATCGGCGTTTTCTTCTTCTTTATTTGTACATTCTCCAAAACGATCTTTTGCACACTGGTAATCCACATGTGTCACTGGAATTTCTAGGAGAACCTTGCTGTTGGTTGGATTATCGTCAAAGCGGCCATCTTTTTCGATCTCTAAAACCTGCAAAGAGTTTTTAGTAAACTCTAACTTAACTAGTTTTTCAGAACCAAACCAAAAAGGGCGAGCCGCAGGGCTTGTTCGTGAGGCCTCAGCGTTAGAGGCAACATAAATATATGTGCCCTTGGTATCAACAAGAGCCTTTGTAGTGAGCTGCTCATCTTTAGGCGCACTTTCCATGGGTGCTTCTTTGGTACAACCCATGGCTGCCACAGCCATCACTAAAAATAGTCGTTTTAAAAATTGATTCATATTCACCCCCAATTTAAAATAAATAATCTAAGCCCAAATAAAATAGTGACGTATATCCATTGTAGAGCTCCAAGTTCGAGTCTTTCCCATTGGCTTTAAATAGTGCACCCCCTGTTTGATGCCCCATTTTCGCTACAAGATTATTTTGAAATTCATAGGCCATTTCCTGAGAAAATTCGTACCTCTCTATCCAATGCTGGTGATAGGTTCTTTGCTGCACAAACAGAGCTCCTAAGCCCAAAGTGATGTTCTTATGGATGCTAAGGTTCTCACTGATGGCATGTTGAAGTTGGTATTCAATGTTGGCAGTGCCTTCAGCATTACGATCAAACTCATGACTATTTTTTTGCACAGAAAATCCGTAAGAATTGGAGTTTGTCAGTCCAAAAATATGAGATCTAGCTGTGAGTGTGTTTTCAACTCCGGCAGAGACTTGTAGTCGATCTCTTTTTCGAGAAGTCTCATTTGTGGGGAATCTTACAAAGGTAGACGGATGGGTGCTCAGCCAAGATAAAATTGGAGTTTCTTTGTAGGCTAAAGCAAATTTTGTATTTATGGCTTCTAAAGTTTCTTCACCCACATGAGACTTTATTAGCCCCAAGGTAGCTCCCACAGAGAGGTCTTCAGAGATTTTAAAAGTAGGACGAACTTCAATATTTGTTGAACGGTCTTGCCCTGCCTCATCGCTGGCTGTGGAGATAAGGTTGCTTGCTGTAGAAACACTGAGCAGCACAAGGATGGGTTTTTCTGTATTTTTTTCTAAATTCTCAGTTATTTCTGGGTTTGAAGAGACGCTGTTAACGATATCTTGGGCCCAGCCAGAAACAACTCCAAGAGTTAGGCTCAGCTCTATGAGAACCAATATAAGTATATGCCCTAATAATTTCATCTTCCCCCTCCCCAAATGCCCCTATGCCTAGGAGTCACTAGTGTCTATGCAAGGACTGGACACAGAACCATCAGGCTGAGGTTAAAATAAAATGTATTTGAGCACTTGCTTGTGGTCATTTTGACACTATGGTATGTTTCTGCCCCAGATGATGAAGGTAGAAACTGCAAGTCTCTTAAAAGAAAAAGTCTATTTAGATAATAACGCCACAACGTTTTTACACCCACGTTTGCGTGAGATGGTTCCCCTATGGTTAGAGCACTCTGGAAACCCTAGTTCCATTCATTGGGGTGGCCGTGGTCCAAAAAATTTAATTCGTGAGGCCCGACAAAATGTGGCTCATATGATTGGCTCTGATATCTTAGAAGTTGTTTTTACAGCCAGTGGTAGTGAATCAAACAATACAATACTAAAGGGCGTATACTTTCAGCAAATGAAGGCACCAAAGCCCCGCCGCCATTATCTTATTGGGGCAGTTGAACATCCCAGTGTCTTAGTGACATCCAAGTTTTTAGAATCTTTGGGCGCTGAAATTGATTATATTCCAGTAACTCCTGAAGGCTCCATTGATCTCGATGTTTTTAAATCTAAGCTACGTCCTGATACGGCTCTTGTTTCTTGTATGCTGGCCAATAACGAAACAGGCAGTATTTTTCCTATAAAAAAAATGGCAGCTCTCGCTCATGATGTAGGAGCACTTTTTCATACTGATGCTGTTCAAGCTTTAGGAAAAATTCCTGTGAATGTGAAAGACTTAGGTGTGGATTTTGCCTCTTTGGCAGGCCATAAGTTTTACTCATTAAGGGGGGTGGGGGTTCTCTATCAAAAGCGAGGAACTTCTTTTGAGTCTTTGATTCATGGTGGGGGTCAAGAAAGACATCGTCGTGCAGGGACGGAAAATACTTTGGCTATCGCTTCTTTAGGTTTTATGGCTGGAGAGATTAAAAATCTACAGAGTTATTATGAAAATATGAAATCTCTGAGAGACCACTTTGAATCTCAAGTTCTTGAACGAATTCCTAATGTGAGTATTACAGGAAGTCTCTCACCTCGTTTACCTAATACTTCTAGTTTGGTGATTGAGGGTGTTGAAGGCGAAACACTTTTGATGAATTTGGATATGGAAGGTTTTGCTATCAGTACAGGAGCAGCTTGTAGCTCTGGCAATCCGGAACCCAGCTCCACATTGATGGCTATGGGGCTCACGCGAAGACAGGCACAGTCGAGTTTAAGGGTGAGCTTAGGTTGGCAGACTCGTCGTGAAGAGATAGAAGCTTTTATTCTGTGTTTAGAAGATGTTGTTCAAAGACTTCGTAGTTTTCAGAACACAGGAAATTATGGAGAAGGAGAGTATGCCTAAAACTTCAAAAGGACGAGTCCTAGTAGCGATGAGTGGTGGAGTGGATAGCTCTGTGGCGGCAGTGCTTTTACAAGAGCAAGGCTACGATGTTGTAGGTATCACTATGCAAGTTTGGGATTATACAGAGTGTGATATCGAAGAGGGAGCTGGCACATGCTGCTCTAGTATAGATGTGGATGATGCTAGAGCTGTCGCTGATCGCTATGATTTTCCGTTTTACGTAATGAACTGTGAGGCAAAATTTAAAGCCTATGTGATAGATGATTTTGTAAATCAGTATCTTCAAGGCAAAACACCCTCACCATGTGTGAACTGTAATACCTATTTAAAATTTGATCATCTCATCCAGAAAATGAAAGAGTTGAATTGTGATTACTTGGCTACGGGCCATTATGCAAAAATGACCAAGGACTCAGAGGGAAGATCTCAAATTGTGGTGAGCCATGATACTTGGAAAGATCAAACTTACTTTTTATTTACTATGAGAAAAGAAGTCCTTCCGTATTTGTTGTTTCCTCTTGGAGATATGACCAAAGACGAAGTGAGAAAGTACGCCGAAGATAAAAAACTAGTGAATGCTAGAAAAAAGGACTCCGTAGGGATTTGTTTTGTGGGCAACCAGGGCTACTCAAACTTTATTGAATCTCAAGTGTCTAAGGATGTTCTCGTTCCTGGTGTGATCAAGCGGTATCCCACAGGTGAAACCCTAGGAGAACATAAAGGCATTCATTTATTTACTTATGGGCAAAGAAAAGGTTTAGGCCTTGATCATCATGAACCTCTTTTTGTTTTAAAAATTGATCCAGAATCACATGTCGTTTGGGTGGGTGATGAGTCTTATTTATTTTCGCAGGAGATGGAGTTGGTGCAAACCAGCTGGCTAGACATTGTGAAGCCAGAGGAGAAGGTGCGATTAAAAATTCGTGCTCACCATGAAGGGGCTTGGGCTCATCTAGAGCAAAAGGGTGATCGTACTGTTGTGAAATTTGAAATTCCCCAAAGGGCTATTACACCAGGACAGGCTGCCGTTGTGTATCGTGATAACCAGTTGGTGGGTGGCGGATGGATTCTTTAAAATATCAGCTGCACACTTTTGGTTGTAAGGTAAACACTTACGACTCCGGTTTGTTAGAAAAGCGTCTGGATCGTTCAGGTTTTCAACACGTCAAAGATAAAAAACCCAAAATTCATATTCTTAATACCTGTGCTGTAACCGCTGAGGCCACAAAAGAGGCTCTGCGTTTTGTACGCAAATTAAAAGTTCAAAACCCTTTGAACACTATTGTGGTGACAGGCTGCGGAGCTCAGGTAGATACAGAGAAGTTTCAAAATTGGCCAGGAGTTGATTTGATTGTAGCCAACTCACACAAAGGTCAGTTGGAAGATCTTATTCAAAAATATTTTCGAAATGAATTAGAAACTCGGGTCTTTCGCTCTAACATTTTTAAAAAAGAAGATCTCGAATCCGGTGGTGGTTTAGAAAGTGACCACACTCGGAGTTTTTTAAAAATCCAAGATGGCTGTAATAGTTTTTGCACTTACTGCGTAATTCCTTTTGCTCGGGGTAAAAGCCGTTCTATACCGATTGCAGATCTTACCCGTCGTGTACAAGAACTTTATGAGCATGGTCTTCGTGAGGTGGTTTTAACTGGTGTCCACATTGGGGATTATGAGGATGGTGATAAGAGGCTAGAAGATCTTATTGAGACTTTGATTCTCAAAACTAATATGCCACGTTTTCGTTTAACAAGCTTGGAACCTGTGGAGTTAAACCCTCGGCTTTTGGACTTATACCAGTCAGGGGCTATTTGTCCTCATTTTCACATGAGCATACAAAGCGCCAACACACGAGTTCTTAAGAGTATGAAGCGTAACTATGGGCACAAAGAGGTTGAGGAGGCATTTCATACCATCTCCCAGCTTGTTCCTGGCGCATTTGTAGGTATGGATGTCATTGTAGGATTTCCCGGAGAAACTGATGAAGAATTTCTCGACACCTATCAACGCTTAGAAAATCTTCCGTGGACACGCATTCATGTATTTCCTTACAGCCCACGACCAGGAACTCTTGCTAACCGCTTGGAAGAGCAATGGGGCCGTCACCTTATTAAAGAGCGTGCAAAGACCCTAAATCAACTCAGTCTAGAGCGTTACTCTCAAGAGGCTCTTCGACAAGTGGGAAGTACCAAAAAAGTTCTCATTCTTGGAAAGCAGCAGACTCAGGGTGCGAATCATGTGAGGGCTTTGAGTCGCGATTATTGGAACATTCAGTGTATGAATCACAATACTGACCAATTCATCAACACTCAGCAAGAGGTAGAAGTGAAAATTATTGGCTGCTCAGGATTTGAGCGATCAGGGTTTTTACCTCACTTGACCGCTGAAAGGGTTTCCTCTATTCTCCCCTCGGCTGATATTTAAGTCCCACTTTACAGCAGTGGGAGATAACCTAAGGAGCGCCTCTATGAAGTGGCTTAGATCCCTATTAATTTCTCCACCAGAAAATTCTTCTGGGCAAGAAGAAGAGCTTCAATCTCAAGAATACCCACAAAAAAAACCTACGGAAGACTTGGGCCCCCATCCAGCAATGTTTGGTCATCGCTTTGCCCAACCACAATTATTAGAACAAGCTTTAACCCATAAAAGTTTTCATAACGAAAATAGCAATAGAGAATTGGGACATAATGAAGTTTTAGAACTTCTGGGTGATTCTGTTTTAGGTTTGGTTTTAACAGAACTTTTGATGTCGAAATTTCCTGAAGATGCAGAGGGCAAGCTCTCAAAAAAGCGCGCCAGTCTTGTGAATGAGTCCACTCTGAGTGAGATTGCCTTGAGAATGAAGCTTGATGTGCGTATTAAGTTAGGGCGTGGGGAGCAGTCCACAGGCGTGGCGAAAAATCCACGTATTTTGGCTTCCGCCTTTGAAGCTATTCTTGGCGCCATTTATAAAGATGGTGGCTTTGTGATTGCTAAAGGTATCGTGACAGATATTTTTAATGATGTGATTGATCAGCGTAATTGGTCACATGATTTTCACTTAGATTATAAATCACGATTACAAGAGATCACACAAGAACGTTATGGTGCTGTGCCTATGTACAAGCTTCAAGAAGAACTGGGTCCAGAGCATAATAAGCGTTTTGAGGTTTCAGTACGAGTGAATGGCCGAGTTTTGGGTTTAGGTTGGGGCGGTAATAAAAAACAGGCGGAGCAAGAATCTGCACGCATGGCCCTTGAAAATTTATAAATTAATATAGGAAGTAGTATATGAAAAAAGCTGGTTTTATTGCACTTGTAGGTTTACCAAACGCGGGTAAAAGTACTTTATTAAACTCTATCATTGGAGAAAAGGTTTCTATTGTGACTCCAAAACCTCAAACCACACGTCGCCGAATTCTAGGAATTCATAATGACACTGAACTTGGCCAAGTTGTTTTTGTAGACACGCCAGGGATCGTACGAGGGGATCGCAGTGAGATGGATATTTTTTTATTAGAAGAGCTAAAAGATGTGATGGCTGAAAGCGATGCACTTTTGGTTGTGCTTGCCGCAGATCAGGTAGAACAGCAGCAGAAAGTTTTAGAATTGGCAAAATCTTCAGGGCAACCCTACTTTGTTGTTCTTAATAAGTGTGATCAAGTGAATCCGGTAGAAGTAGATGTTCAGTTGGCTAATTTAAAAGAAAAAGATATTGTAGCACTGCCTATTTCTGCTTTGGAATCTCACCAGAGTAAAGACTGGGTGAAAGAGCTATTTCATCTTTTACCAGACTCTCATCCCCTTTATGATGAAGAAACTTATACCACACAAACAATGAGAGACATGGCTGCCGAAATTGTCAGGGAAAAATGTTTTCTTCATTTAGAGCAGGAGATTCCTTATTCCATGGCAGTGCAGGTGAGAAGTTTTGTTGAAGACAAAAAAATGATTCGTATTGAATCAGATGTTTTGGTTTCTCGAGATAATCATAAAAAAATTGTTATTGGTCATGGTGCTCAAAAAATCAAACGTATTGGAATGGAAGCTAGAAAAGATCTCGAAAAGGTTTTAGGCCAAAAGGTCTATTTAGGGCTTTATGTGTCTGCACGTCCCGATTGGATGAAGTCAAAGACTTATATGAGGGAGTTGGGTTATGTCGCAGATAGAAAGTAATGCTCTTGAGTCTGCTCTAGGAACAGTAGCTATTATTGGACGACCTAACGTAGGCAAATCCACTCTATTTAATATTTTAACAAATACACGAAGAGCTGTGGTGAAAGACCAGCCTGGTGTGACTCGCGATATACAAATTCTTCCTGGGGAGTGGTGTAGTCGACATTTCAACTTAATGGATACCGGTGGCTTAACAGATCAGCAAGACAGTTTTTCACCGCTCATCAAGCGTCAGGTGGAAGAGGCATTGAGCTTTGCGGATCTTGTTTTAGTTGTGGTCGACGGTCGTGTTGGATTATGCCCAGAAGATCGAGATGTAGTTCGTATGGTGCAGAAACTAGAAAAGCCCTACCGACTCATTGTGAATAAGGTGGATAGTCGTGTTTTAGATACCGAATATACCATGGAATTTTATGAATTAGACTCTCAACCAATTGCAGCCTCTTTTGAGAATCGTCGTGGCTTAGATGATATTTTAGAGTGGGTAATAGCCCATCTGCCAAAACAAACAGCGGCTCGTGAAAAACGCCTGACTTTGGCTGTAGTTGGTAAACCCAATGTTGGTAAAAGTTCTTTTTGCAATTTTCTGTCTGGCTATAGTCGTATGATTGTGTCTGAGATTGCCGGCACCACTGTGGATGCCATTGACATGGAAATTCAATATAAAGACCAGGTCTATCATTTAGTAGATACAGCTGGTTTGCGAAAAAAAGCAAAGCGCAAAGAAGATGTTGAAATTCTATCAGCCTTCAAGTCTCAAGAGGCTCTTCGTAAGGCTGATATTATCTTATTATTTGTTGATGCCACTGAAGGCCCTACAGAGCAGGATGCTAAAATCGTTGAGATGGTTCTTGAAAAGCATAAAGGCGTTATACTTGTGGCTAATAAGTCTGATCTAGCGCAAAAGGAAATTCCTGCTTTTCGTTCTAAATTTCATGAGAAAAAAGAGATAGATCTACATTTCTTTGATGATATTCCTACGGTTTTTATTAGCGCCAAGACAGGTGGTGGAATTGAAGAGCTTTTTAAAACCATTAATACAGTTTGGGAAAAGTTAAATTTTCGTATTGGTACTGGTGAGTTAAATCGCTTTTTTATGGAGGCAATCCGACGTGCTCCTTCGCCTGTGCATGGTACAAAAAACGTCTCTTTTTATTACCTAACTCAAACGCAGCAACGTCCACCGAGTTTCATTGCTTTTGCTAACTATCCAGAGGGTGTTAACCCTGCATATCGTCGGTTTTTAGCCCGCCAGATCAAGAAGGAATGGAAGTTAGAAGGAATACCTATTCGTATTTTTGCCATGAGACGTGGTGGAAATTCCTTAAGTCGGTAAGCAATAATCTAGAAGTTTACACCTAAGAGAACAGACCCGTGAAAGAGGTCTCCCTTGGGGTAGTAGCCTGTGCTTCGAAGGGTATTGGAGTTGTCGCGATAGGTGAACTCAGTGCCCTCATCTTGAAAATTAACAAGTTGATAGACAGCCTGTAAACCGATGAACATTTTATTTCTGAAAACAGGAATTTCTATACCACCGCCAAGATCAAATGAAACCGCATTGTCTCTAGCATAGGCATCGTTACCAGAGATACGAGTAGTACGGTAGACTTGAGAAAAACCACCAAGAAGATAAGGGTTCAAGTTTGCAAGCCCGCGAGTCACATTTTGAGTGTTAAAGAAATATTTTAAGTGGAAGGCTGTGGCAGCCACAGTTGTGTTACCACGAAGACCTCCTCCGTAATTTAAATTGAGAGAGTGGTCGCCTGTGATGTAACCCACTTGAAGAGCAAAGCGCAGGTCAAAAAAGTAACTGATATAACCACCAAAATAGGTGCTGGGATCATAGGCATCCCGAAGGCTATCGGTGAAACTACGGTAACCAAAGGCAAAGGCAAGAGTGAAGAAGCGACCATGCTTGAAAAAGTTAATGTCTGCTTCTTCTTCGCCATTATCATCAAACTCACTGTAATCAGCAAAAGGATCGTAACTGTCATCACCTTGTTCAAATTGCGCTACTAACTTTCTTTCTTCACTGGTACTGACATCTGCGACGGCTCTTAGAGGAGATACAAAAAGACCTATAATGACTAAAATAAGAATTCTAAAGAGCATGGATCTATTCTAGGTGTTTCCCAGTGGGAGAGCAAAACGACTTTAGACTAAAGGCTGGGCCCACAAGGACCAGAGTTTCTGAAGAGCACCATAACCATGAATGGAGATGTAAAACAGCGCCCAAAGGTTAAAGGCGAAGACAAGGTATGAGAGAAAAATAACAATGCCATCCTCTTCTAATAGGCCGATGGCTAGGAGGATGATGCCAAGGGCTGGGGGAAAGTTGGTTCCTGGCGGTAAGGGAAGGGAAAGGATGAGGCCTAAAATAACAAAGACAAGAGTATTGAAAAGTTTAAAGGCGGCTTGGTTTCTGAAAAGATGAAAGCGGGGTCTGGTGACGATTTCAATTTTTTTAAGGGCT
>Ga0210057_1008623_pt1 | contig 12016 bp, 8 predicted proteins | sample CryGeyCG2114_010_2_FD_183968 | JGI IMG/M metagenome (GOLD analysis project Ga0210057, IMG submission 183968) | Groundwater microbial communities from aquifer - Crystal Geyser CG10_big_fil_rev_8/21/14_0.10 (SPAdes) (version 2) | ecosystem: Environmental > Aquatic > Deep subsurface > Groundwater ...
ATCACTGTTATATACCCACAGCGTGATATTCACATGATCATTCTCAGGCTCAACAACGTCCACAGTATACATGAACTGTGTCCCCCAGACAGCTGGATCCGGAACAAGGGACTCATTCTCCACTATGGGCCTGGTGTTTGTTTCACCACCAACCTCGTAACTAATGGATCCGTTTGTATATGGCTGCACCCATTTGAAGTAGTCCACAATTCGGTTCTGGTTCACATCCTTTTTACACACATCAAAAACAACAGGACCACATGCAATCTGTGTGTACGTGGGGCTAGATGTATCGCAGTCAGAAGTTCCTGCAGAAGGCGTGAGTGTGCAGTTTTGCCCTTTCCAGTTAACCATCAAGAACGATCCACCGTTTATATAATTTTCATCCAGCACGAAGGAGCTTGTTACGCGTGTAAATATAGTGCTTGAAGTGTTGGTGATCTCCAAAGGCTGTTTCCAGTAGTAGTTGTTTATGCCTGTTGTGGTGTAAGGCACGAGTTCATACATGACTACAGGCATGCCTGTGGTGAGAGTGTCATCCCATAACAGAGCTTGAGAGGGTAGTGTGCCTGTAGAAGGCACAGTAAAGTCAGGAACATCACACACTTCATTCCCATTTACCGTGATAACACTTTCCCTGCTCAGGTTGAAGTCACATATACCTGCAGTCTCTGGCACATCTACATACTGGACAAGCACGTTGTTTGCAGTGTGATCAAATGTTATCTCTCTTGCCTGGTTACCAACAGACTCATTCACATCTATATCAGACGTCCTAGACCATGCAGACACAAGCTGGTACGTAATATCAGAGGAAGCAGAGTAGTTATACTTAACATACACGTCAGATATGTTCAACCTCCCTGGACTGTCAGACAGGAACATGAATGGAACGTCGCAGTTGCCTGAAGCATCAGGGATGCATGAATTCAGGAAGGCCTGAACAGTAGCGTCAAAGCCCGTAGCTTGCTCGGTTTCTCTTAGTTTCATGTATCCAGACGACCAGTCAACTCCATCACCATTAACATCTATCTGCACATTCTCCGGGAAGTAGTCGAAGTTAAATGTGTAAAGGAATCCCAGGTTATCACCAGCAACAACCTCATCCCCATCATCTGGCGTGAGGTTTCCTATGGCTACTGTCTTCACAGGCTGCTCTGCAACAAAGTCCCATATAAGAGATCCAAAAGAATCAAGGGTATACACCCTGCCGTCATTTGAACCCACAACAATCTCATTTCCGCTAGCACCTGAAACAGTATCCCCTATGTATACACTTCCGACCTCTCCACCTGTTAGGTAATTCCATATGTCTGTCCCGTTAGCGTATATGGTATAAACCCTGCCATTACCTGCACCAATGGCTATCTCATTTCCTGCTGCTGTGACTATATCCCCCACGAAAACAGAGTTAATAGCAGTGCCCATGTTTTTATTTAGGATGACATTTCCCCTGAAACTGAGTATAATAAGGTTCGTGCCTGCACCAAGTATGACCTCTTTTCCTGCATAGAACGAATCAACATCACCGATAGCCACGGCCTTCACATCCGAACTCGTGACATAATCCCACTTCTTTGTCCCGTTATATTCAAGCGCATAGAGCTTGTCAGATCCTGCAACAACCTCATTCACTCCGTCCTCATCAAGGTCTCCCACATCCACGGAGAATACGTCCTGATCCACTTCAGACGTGAATTCCCACTCAGTTGCATAATCGTCAGGATCTAGGGATTCATCCCATTTTAGTACAGAGACCCTGTTGTTCTCACTACCCACAACTATTTCATTGCCTGGATCTGATGTGATATTACCTACATCAGTGGAAAGCACACGGTTAGGACCGAAGAAAGTGGCCCCTCTGAGGAATGTCCCATTAATACCATAGTACATCCACAGCCTGCCGTTCTGCGTGTTCGTTCCAGTAACTATCTCATTACCATAATCAGATGTCACATCACCAATGGAGAGGCCGAGTATTCCCCCTCTGGATTCATCATTCAACCCGTATATGGGGACAATCTTTCCTGTTATATTGAAGCTGATTCCCAGTATCGTGGAGTCCTTGGGCATCTTGATCCAGTACGTTACATTACCTGGAGAATCATAGTCATACTGCTGAGTCAGGTTAGAATCATTGAAATAACCCTCTATATACCCAAACCTAGGGGTGTCTAGGTTAAGAACAAAGTCCTGTTGTGTAGCTCCAAGTATGCCCGGGACCAATACAACCCCAAATAATAGCAAAACGACTATCAAAAGCCTATTCTCTAGCCCCATACATATAATATATAATAATAGATATATCAATGTTTTGCAGGGGAAATACTTATGACTGATATTGCTTTTTCTCCCCTTGAACACCAGAAAAAGTAATCTAAGCCTTCTTTGAAACAGCTGAAGGCTTATCTGATAGAACGTTCCTGAGCCTTGTTATCTCTTCTCTAAGCTCGCGCATCTCCACCCCAAGCTGGACCTCTTCTTCGTCAAACTTACGTGTGATGTTCCTGAGCTGCCTGAATTCAAACTCTAGAATTATAAGGTAGATAACCACGACTGTGGACAGGATTACTAACAGTTCTAGTATTGGAATGTCAACACCGAATATGTACATTATCTCTTACCTTCCTTCCTAGTCTCCCTGAGCCTTCTCACAGAGAAGAATAAGAGAGCTAGACCGATGATCATGATTATGGCAAAGTTCACAGTGCTTATTCCTGATCCCACGCCTGCCACATAGAACTGGCCTGTGTATGTGGATAATATCGTGTTGCTGTCTCTGAACCTAACTGTCATGATGTAGAATCCTGGATCAGCTATGGCTGGTATCACAAACTCACTGTACAAATCACTCTGTTCTAATGGGTCCAGTGTATCTAACTCAAGAATATCAGCATAGACAAGGCTGTATGTAGGTGTGTACACCTCGATCTCCAGGTATGGATGCTCTATTGTTTCAGGGCCATTGATGACCAGGATCTCTATGCCCACGGGAGAGTTAGGATCATATCTGTCCTTGTCTGGTGTTGCTATCACTGTCGGGAATCCCTGCTTGTATGTAATACTCACTGTTCTCAATCCACTTGCTTCCATGTTTGAAACCGTAATAGTGCTTGCATCAGTCCCGCCTGTGAATGCAAGCGTGTTGCCAAATTCATCCTTGACGTCAAGTATGTTATCAAAGCCAATTGGAACATTTAATATAACAACATCATAAGGATGGCTTCCAAGGTTCTTCAGGTAAACATCAAGCTTAAGCTTGACTGTATCATCATCTATCTGCCCCAGCACCTCAACATCCCTGTCTATCTCAGTCACAGGTGGCGTAAGGACCTTGATCTCATATCTTCTCGTCTCGAGAGGATTCATCACTGAGTTCCATCTAACAATTTGTACATCACCTCTTATATCCGTCTGTACAGATTCTGCAATCTCTACTCCAGCATTATCTATATAGGTCACATATACCTGCATGGCATCTGAGAATACCTCTGTTTGGAACGTGGATGGGATCTTATCTTGGTTTGGATTAAATACCTCGAATGTCTTCACCCATAGGCCCGGTTTAAAAACTACAGTTCTCTTAGCCAAACTTAGATACTCATCTGTTATCTCCAGAGGCAATGCCTCTTCAGGCACTTCTATTACAATAGAACCGAATGCACTGATTCCCATATCTAATCCGGTGTCTGGATCGAATGCGGAGATTATTGCCGGAAGCACATACACTCCACTTGATTTGACGAACATCTTGTATACAACACCTATCGTCTGGCCATTAGTTAATGACCATGTCCCTGGCGAGACAGATAACGAATAATTATAAACCCTTACTCCCTCCCCATTCGGAAGGGTAATAAGACCTAAGTCAGTTACCTGCCCGTTAGGTGATGTTCCACCATTCTCGAATATCTTTATTCCTCCAATTCCATCCAATACTTCAGCCCCTGCGGGAACGTAGTCCACGAAATATATGCCATTGATTGAACCTGAGTCTGATATTACAGTTAAATTAATTGCTACATCAATCTCTGACGCATTTGTTGGGTCAAATCCTACCATATCCTTGGATGCCCTAAGGATCTTTGCTGTGGCAGTCACGGTTTCCGGTTCAAACTCTTCTGTGATAGGTGTTCCTGATAAAGTGTTAAATGTTATATTACCTGTGAAGTTGTAAGCATCACCTGACTGGACTGCTGCATCTGATCTGACACTAAAATTGAATATTATCCACTGGTTTTGTAATAGGTTTGTAGAGTCTGATATATTAAGGTCGAGATTTCTAACATAAAAATGTACGAGACCGTCAGTATCTCCTACAATGTCAACATCTTCATATTCAACAGCTAAATCAGTAAGATTGTAATAATATGTGGAATTCCTAGCAACATAAACATTGAACGTATTTGGATCTATAACAAAACCATTTCCCCTTTCATCTGTAGCTAAGGTCTCTCGGGGAACGACAGCCCACGCCTCAAAATCATTAATTTCTAGATCTGCATGTCCTAAGTGGTGAGCTTTGTATTCTATTCCCATAAATGAAACTATTTCAGGTGTTATTGAAGCGTTTGCATCTATTATAGGGTAAGTATCAGTTGCTGAACCTCCACCACCAATGTCAATCATCTTCACGTATGGGAGATCCATGGTCTCGGTTATGAACCCGCTGAGGTTCTGGCTTTCTCCTGATGCTGTCTGCTGCCAGACGACAGACCAGTCGAACGATGCTGCGTAGAATGGTTTGTTTCCAGCTTCAGTACCTTCCTCAACTGGATTTTTATTATTTGATTCTGCAACAGGATTCGTTGCCGGAGAGTTCGTGTAAAGCCTGCCGTGTGATGGTTGTAAATAAACATTTGGATTCACATAAGTGTAAGTTCCTGATGCTTGTAAAGTCTGGGGTGATCCAGTTGCCGGATTCACATCATACATGTCCCACCCTGTTACATAATAACTTAGATTGTTTGATTGGTTCGTTGTATGATCCAAGTCTATGTTTTGTATGAAGCCTCTTATCCTCCATAATGGATTAGAACCACTATCATCTAGAGATAGCTCCACACCTTGTCTTGCAGATCCCTTTGTGTAATAACCGCTTAGCTCTCTGCTTGTTAATGTTGATCCGCTTTGGTCGTATAACATAGTCACCCCGTGGTCCTTTTGAGGACCGCTGGTTCCCCTATCAAAGTTAAGTGATAACATACTACCGTCATTTGGCAGATTGGTTCCCTCCAGCATGGTCATGGAGAATGTTATTGTTGCATTCGATGAGGCAGGAAGGTTGCCATTCCATGTGTAGTAATCATTTATTCCATCGGCATCACTATCACTTCCGCCTATAATATTAACAGAATCCTGGCCTGCAGGTCCTGTATTTCTTTCAAATTCAAGTGTTACATCAATGCCATTGTATGCTGTTGTTGTCGGGTTGTGTATGACCATTGTCACATCCAATGTGTTTGTTGATCCTGAACCGCCTATGTTATCAGAATCGTAAATATCTACTCCACCGTCTTGGTTTGAGAAATAAAGTGACAAATTAAGAACAGGTGCATTTGATGCATCCTTTATAACATAATAGGATGCATTGCCATTTGTTGAAGTATTCATCAAAACTCTGCTCAGAGAGCCTGCTGTCGGGGTTGCCGCAACAGCAACCCTCGCCATGCTGTGCATGTCAGTGTTAGCCACCAAATTTGTGTTTGTTATACTGGATAAGTTAAGCCTTACGTCCTGAAGAACGGATTCCTGGTTTGGCAGGGAAACAAACGCAGCACCAAACCTGCAGGCTCCTGGTGCTGGATTGCATGGAGTGTATAACTCAGCTGTATCCTCTGTACCATTATAATAATAATGAGCTCTCACATCTTCCATCAAGTGGCCTATAGGTCCGTGTATAGGTGCTACTAACGCATTTACAGATCCTACTGAAAATAAGAACATACTTATGATAAGTGTTGCAACCAGAGCATATTTCATTGTTATCTCCCTCTGAATCTGAGATCCCTATAACTTATAATTTGTTGGAACTCCCTTATAAAGAAATATAGGGAGTTATATTTTTAAGCCTTTATAGTCCCAGTCACAGTTTCTTTATCTCTTTTCTCAGCTCCTTCATCTCCTGCTGATACGTCTTTCTCGTGTATCTTGTGAAGAGGATGAAAACCACAAGCAGTACAGCTAGGACTATGAACAAGATGTAAGGCAGCAGTATTGCCAGCAGATCCGGATCCTTTATTACAAACTTCTTCTGGTCTGTGAGTATGGTGTCAAAATCCCTATTATATTTAGTATTAATAGTATAGTTACCTGACCTGAGGGATCCAAAGTTGAGATATCTCCTCATCTTGACCTCCTGCTGTCCCTCGACCACTCCGGTCTCTATTATGTCAGCATAAACAGTCTGAAGGTTATCATCAGGGCCTGTTATCTCCACCTCCAGATAGGGTTTGTATTCATTCTCAGAAGGAACCACCAATATGGTAAAGACGCCGGTTTCATTCCTCTCATATTCATCCTTGTCAAGGAAGGTTATCAGTATTGGAGGGGTCTCCACATATATCATGGACACATTGAGGCTCTCCCCAGCATCCATGGAAGGTACCAGTATCTCTGTCCCGTTCTCATGTTCTACCAGCAGGTTATGCATGTAATCGTTTATGGACCTTATGTTCTTCGGCTTCACATTGAAAAGGTATGAAATATTTGTATAAGCCTCGAGGGCAAAGTTCGTGATGGTTGAGTTGATTGCAAACGTGGCAGATGTATCATTGAAGTGTAGCACATCCGTCTCCTTGCTGACCTCTATAACAGGAGGTGTGGTAGCCTCTAATATATATCTCTTCCTTTCGCCTGCGCGCAGCTTTACATTCCACTCCACAAATGTTGTATCCTTCTTGTTAAGGGAAAGCTTTGACATGTCGCCATTGACATCCTTTAGGTAAACAGAGAGCACATCATCAAACACATCTGTCGCGATAAGATTCTCCACACCAACCTCATTCTGGTTGTACACGTCGAAGTATTTCTTCCATAGTACAGGTGTGTTCACATAAGCCTTTTCCTGCAACCATTCACCTTCAGTTATATCCAGGGGCTCGAGCTCTCCTTCCCTCCTTACAAGGTTATACACATCCTCAAACATGATCTTATCATCATAGTAATTCACGCCAGAAACGCGTGTAAGCAGGTAGCTTGTACCGAAAGGTATCTTGGTTATGTAGTTAATCTCAATCAAATCACCATTGTTTAATATAAGTCCTGTATCCAGCGGGTCATCCACAAGTCTGTTTATATGGTATTCGACAAACGCATTGTCTCCTATGAAGCTGGATCCCCTGGATTCTATGGTGTAGTCCACACCCCTTACCCAGTTATTCCATTTGCCTGAGGACGCATCATACAGCATTATATTTGTCCTTGACGTGTCCAGGCCTCCAGGCACGAATATGAAGATATTAACATCCCTGACACCCTTATCCCCAGTATCTATTATCTGGTCAAGCACTGTGATGTTGACCAGGTCTGATTCTACAAAATAGATGCTGTCCTCTATCTTCACTATGTCAGCATACAAACTCGGGGCTGGTCCTGGTGATCCTCCACCTCCCCCACCCCCTCCGCCCGGGGGCTCTCCAGGGGCAACACCTTCCAGGAAGACGAAGTATGGCCCTGAGAGTGTTATGGGAGTTCCAGATGCTGTCCACAGAGTGGACACAGCATTCAGATCATAGTTAAGGTTCGTGTTGTATGATGGCCCTGATAATGTGTAAGTGAGCCTGAATTTATCATTCTGTTTTATCACATGGCCAAGAGAAGACAAATCCCCTATATATGCATAGACAAACCCGTCAGATATTGCAGTCGCATCCACTGAGATAACAGTGGCGCCTGATGTTATCTCATACTGGCCTGATCCGTTAACATAGTAAACATGAACATCCGAAACACTCCATGCAGTAGTCACGCCTGATGCAGCCCTGTGCGCAAAGGTTGAGTTTATTGCAGCGCTGTTCACATTGAGCCTGGAATGTCCTATGTGTGTTATCTCATCATCTATAAACACACTCCTGGAGCTTCCTGTGTTAGACAGGATGTTTATAGTCTTGTCAGTCCATGCATCTATCTGGTAAAGCGTGGGCATGGTTAAACTGCTCTGGGTCGTCCCTACTGTGACAGCTTGAGGCGTCCAACGAACCTCCCAATCAAACTCAGCAGCATAGAACTGCTTCTCTCCAACCCCTGAATTGTATATATCTGTGTATGTGGAGTTTCCTGGCTGCAGTGTTATGAAAACGGTGTTTGAAACAAGAGGATTAAAAGCCATTCCAGTTATCCTGTACAAGCTCCAACCATTAACAATGTAAGTCAGATCAGCTATGTTACGTAGGAATCCCCTCACCATCCAATTCCCCTGTTGAAACATCTCAATACCCTGTCTTATAGGTCCCCTGCTGAACCTGTCAGAAAATGTCATTCCAGTATATGTAGATGTAGAGTCTGTGTTAGAGGCTGCGGTTTCCCCGGATTCTGTGTTGACGAAAAGGTACGTCTCATTATAGTTTACGCCAGGTATTATCAGCCCTGTAAAAGTAACGTTTGTATTCACACCTGGCTGCAGGTTGCCTGCCCATTCAACCCGGTCGAAAAAGCCATCTGAATCACTGTCAAAAAGGTTTGCATTACCGCTTGTCGAACCGACGGCAGAGATGTTCATCGAGTCATTTATGCCAAAGCTGTCCAGAGCAGTCTGGAATATCATCTGCGAGTTTGGAAGTTGCTGCGTGTAGTTCAGGTTCATCACAAAATTAAATGACAGCAGGCTTGTTCCGTTCAAATCACGTCCGGTCCCTAGATGCGAATATTCAAGCCTGATATTTATCACAGGCGTGAGGGATGTGTTTGTTATCCTATATCTTATATCCTGCGGGTTATCTGTTGTGTTCATGAACATAGGTGTCCTGTCACCCGGGCTCGTTGGAGAGCCTGCAACATTCTTGTACGTGAGCAAAGACTGCAGGTTTGTCCCGTCTGTCTGTGTTACATTCAGTATTATATACTGCAGCACATCACGCGTATTGCCGACGGACACCTCTATCATGCCTGTTCTTGATATACTGCCATCCAGGCTTCCGTTGGGAAAGAATGATGCCTGCACATTCTCGGTTATGTAGGATGTCGGATCAGCTAGAGCTGCAGGTAAGCAAGAAAGAAATAATAACAGACCTAAAACTGTCCAACCCTTTTCCATAATAAGAATTATGTGTTTGCCGGAATAAATTACTTAGGATTCTTGATTTTGAGTTTTCTTGTCAGGTATGAGAAGTCAAGTTCGTATTTACCGGCGCCGACCCTTATAACAATCGGGTTCTGCTCGAACAGGTTTGATACATCTATCCTGTATTTGCCAGGCTTTATCACTTGTATTGCTTCAAGATCAAGGACTACTGTCTCATCCTTTTTCACAGCCTCGGGTATGATGTCCCTGATATCCTGTTCTATCTCCTTTATCTCCTTTTGCGAGAGCTCAGCCACAGCCTGTTCCAGCTTCTCTGCAGCTTCCTCTCTTATGAAAAAGAAGAATTTTGATCCGCATTTATCGCATCCACTCAAGAGATAATTAGAGTCATCAGGATGAATTTTCCCACATTTGGTACATTTGCTTGGCATAATATCACATGATAATTAAAAAGAAGATTAATATGTGTTTCTCACATGAAAACCATCAGTTCTTCTGGGTTTTTCTTAATCTTGTGCACAACCTTTGCAGGCCCTATTATGGTGAAGCCGCGCTTCTTGCCTATGATTGTTTCAAATAGGGCATTCTTAAGCTTGTCAAAGCCTCCCATTTCAGCCTCATTCAAAACAGACAGTGAAGCGAGCTCTATTCCAGCAAATTTCTCACTCACCTGCTTCATTGTCTGCTCGATTATATAAGCCTCCTGTTCAGGCGTCAGCTTCGCGTCAATCATCACAATCTTGCTGTCCCTAAGATCATTTATCAAAGCATCAAAACCGTCCTTCTTGAATTTTTCGTATGCCAGAAGCTTGAATTTTACGTTCATATCATTTCAAAGCGTTAAATAACTCCTTATATAAACCGTCAACATTCTTCCCGCTTTTTGCACTCACGCCGATAGTGCTGTACGATGGGAATGCGGATTTGACACGGTCAAGATTAGCTGATTTCAGGTCTGTCTTGTTTCCAACTATCAGCAAAGGTATCTTCCTTGCATCAAGGTTTCCCAGGATAGTGATATTAACCTGATTTATCGGGTCTGCAGTGGAGTCTAAAACAACAAGAACCATGTCCATGTTATCAAGCCACTTGATTGACTCTATGACACCCTTGGTTGCCTCCTTAGCTCTTTTCTTGGATTCTACCTTATTCATTCCAGCCTTCACAAAATCCTCAAAGTCTATCTTCGTGGCTATACCAGGCGTGTCAACAAGATTGAAAGTGAGTGACTTTCCCTTGTTTTTAATCGTGACCTTCTCCTTCATTTGGATCTCTCTTGTTTCATGTGGAATTGATGATACAGTCCCAAGCTCCTCTCCAAGCCAGTCCATGCATATACGGTTTGCGAGTGTAGTCTTCCCAGAATTAACAGGTCCATAAAGGCCAAGCTTGATCTCCTTCTGTCTTTTAAACAAAGAACCAAATAATCTCGTCAACCAACTCATCATCCAACGACCCCTCTAAAACTTATTAAATATTTTTAGAACCAAGATATTTAAGCGTTATTTAATTCAATTTTCCTTACAGTATTCAATCAGTTCATCTGTAGTCATGACGCCTTTTGTCAGGCTCATTGGTGTATGTTCCTTTAAGGGTTCAGATGTATATATATCCTTCCCTCTGCCATATGCATAAAAAATCTCACCTGATACACTCAAACCAAAATATCCATCAACCGCGAGTATGTAAGTTATATCCGTCTTGTCAATCTTTGCCAGATGTTCATCAGCCATCCTCTTACAGTCTGCCAGTATATCCTCTGTAGTTGCAGAAGCAAAATCATCCGTGTACTCTCCAGGAGAATCAGATTTCCTATACTTAAAGTTAGTGCCTGGGATGTCACAATCTATACCTTCAGCCATCAGTCTTCTTTGTAGTTCCTTGCCGTATTCATGGAACTTGAAACTATAACATAAACAAACACTCTTCATGTTTGATAGAAACACCTAAATTTTAAAAATATATCTTGCCTATTTCTAGCATGAAAATTATGATCTGTGGAAGCATGACATTCGCGAAGGAGATGGTAGAAACCAAAAAGAAACTGGAAGGAATGGGCTACGAAGTTGAAGTCCCATGCGATACGCATGTGTTCATAGAGGATCCAAACTTCACAACTGACGATCATGTCGTAAATCATAAGCACTGCGTGGAGAATGATATCATGAGAAGATGCTTCAAACTAATAGAGAAAAGCGATGCTATTCTCGTCTTAAACCATGAAAAGAATGGAATTGAAGGTCATGTGGGTGCTTCCACGCTCATGGAGATCGGTCTGGCTTATTATCTAGGCAAGAAGATATTCCTTCTGAACCCACCTCCACATGTCAAGAAAGTAAAGTCATCCCATGAGATACTCATAACACAGCCAGTCATACTTGACGGAGATCTGGCGAAGATTGTATAATAAACTCTTTTTACCCAAAACCTTTAAGCAATCCCTACAAATATATTATCATGGTTGAGAACGGAAAGCTGAACATCGGGATATTCTCTTTCACAGGGGATGAGGGTTGCGTGATAACCCTGGTGGAGGCGCTGAATGATTACATATTCAAGTGGAAGGATTTCATAAACGTGAAATATGCGCGTGTCCTGCAGCGGAAAAACAAGCTTGAAGACATAGACGTGGCCATAGTCGAGGGAGCCATGTCATCCAAGAATGAGATTTCCAGGCTTGAGGAGATCAGGAAAAACTCCAAGAAGCTGGTTGCTCTCGGCTCCTGTGCCATAGACGGGACTCCTTCAAATCACAGGAACTTCTTTTTGGAGCCA
>Ga0210057_1008626_pt1 | contig 12014 bp, 17 predicted proteins | sample CryGeyCG2114_010_2_FD_183968 | JGI IMG/M metagenome (GOLD analysis project Ga0210057, IMG submission 183968) | Groundwater microbial communities from aquifer - Crystal Geyser CG10_big_fil_rev_8/21/14_0.10 (SPAdes) (version 2) | ecosystem: Environmental > Aquatic > Deep subsurface > Groundwater ...
CAATTGATTGACTATCCCTTTCGTTAGCCTGGCAACCTAGTGTTTCTATATGATATTTTTTTTCTGCAGTAGTGTTTTTCATGATTTCATATTGTACTACATTTAAGCATTCGGGTTAACTTTGTATCCTATTATATTCTTCATATTTGTGCTATAATTATCTAGTATCCACCCAATTAATATTTAATTTGCCCTTAAATTTATGGCTCGAACAAAAAAGGACAACGACGTAGATACTACTCCTAGACAGTCAAAAGAGGAGCTACAGAAAGCAACTGAATACTTTGCAAATCATACCTTACAAGAGTATGCAGGTAAATATGTAGCTTTAGTTGGTGAAGTTATAGTAGCATCAGGAAAAGATCCACGAGATGTTTACAAAAGAGCCGTACAAAAAGAAGAAAAAATTCCACTAATTGCAAGAGTTAGCCAGCCTGACGAACATGTTTGGTAATTTTATTTTTAATTTATTCTCAAAACCTGTACATAAAGTTTTTAAATATAAAAAAGAAGTTAATGCTTGGGGAAGAAAATTTTATAGACCAATTGCAACTTTATATATTAAACACAAAGATTCTAGCTGGCACCCTTACTCAATGTATATTGATTCTGGTGCTGATATTACAACAATAAATAAATCCTTTGGAAATTTAATTGGATTAAGACTTAAGCCTAAAGAGCAAAAACATGAGTTAAATGGTGTGGGAGGAAAAGAAGAATTTGTTTATCGAGATATTGAGATCAGAATTATTAAAAAAGTGTTTAACATTAAGGTAGCTTGGGTACAAAATGACAATATTCCCTTATTATTAGGTCGAGAAGGTGTTTTTGAAAAGTATACAATCTGTTTTAGAGAAAAACAGCAAGAAATTGAGTTTATTGAACATTAAGCTATCGTCCGATTATCAGCTAAAACCTCATCTTTTTTGATATCTTTAAAATGTTTTATTGCTTTTGAAACAGATTCCTTATCTGACAACATTAACTTTTTTACACTCATTACTGTGCCTGTTGACACGTTTGCAATACTTGCTACAGCTCTATATTCTAAACCTGCAGAGAGTAATATAGCTATATGCCATCTTCGATGCATCATTCTAATTTCCGACTCTGTAAACACTCCCTCTAAAAAACTAACCATCTCAGGTTTTGGTAATGAAGCTAAATAATAATACATGTCATCTATTATTTTTTCATATGAGTCATTTATTATCTCAGTTTTGGGTTTTGCCATAAATATAGTATATACCATGAAGAATAAAGATTGCCAATTCTAGATAATAAAAAATGTTGTAATTAGAAAGGTCTCGCAGATTGACACTCTCTTTTTAAAACTTATTTTTGGTCAATCGAGAGTCAAGCAGTAAGTGACCTAATATAAATGAATGTAGAGTTATCCTTAACTGCCGTTTTCGAATTATAATTTTTTTTATTATCTTTTAACACTAAAACAAAACACCCCCTATTAAGGGGGTGTTTTTCAAGTGTTAAGAGTAACTAAAAACTATTTAACAGCATCTTTAAGACCTTTACCGGCTCTAAATGCAGGAGTTTTAGTTGCAGGTATGCTTATAACCTCACCTGTTCTTGGATTTCTTCCTGTTCTTGCAGCTCTTTTTCTAACTTCGAATGTTCCGAATCCTGTAAGAGTAACCTTTTCACCCTTTGCAAGGGCTGATCTTACTGAATCAAGTAAAGCATTGATACTTTTATCTGAATCTGCTTTTGTCATTGAAGTTATAGAAGCTACGGAATTAACTAAATCTGTTTTTGTCATTATAAATCACCTCCTCTCAAATTGATTAATTTAATAATTAATTGCTATGACTTAATTTATACCAATAAATAGCGGTATGACAACAAAATCGTATTACAAAATATCCCAATAGTCCAGCCTAGTAATACTTTTAGCTTTCATACCAACGTTTTCAGTTTCAATCAAGACAGAATTAAAAACGGCCTTTCCCTCTTCAACCCATTCAGATTTTTGTGGAACAGGACTTTTCACTCTCTCAAAAGCAATAGCTTTAGAAACTCCTAATGATTCATTTTCAGCACCGACCATACCAACATCAGAAACATATGCCGTTCCCCCCTCTAAAATTCGATTATCAGCAGTTGGAACGTGCCAATGAGTTCCAAGTACTGCTGAGACTTTTTCATCTACATAATGCCCCATTAGAACCTTTTCACTAGATGCTTCTGCATGAAAGTCTAAAATAATTGCTTTATAATGTTCTGGATTGATTGAACTTAATATATTGTCTAAAAAGATAAAAGGGTTTAACGATACATTTGCTTGCATAAAGGCTATTCCAACAAGATTAATAACGAGTACTTTTCCTTTCCCTCCTAAATCAATTGTATCGTACCCCTTACCTGGAGAGTTAATATAGTTTGCAGGTCTAACCAAAGGCAGGTCATCCATTTGGTCAAGCAAACTTTTTTGCCAAAAAATATGATTTCCTCCTGTAAAAAAGTTTACACCGTAACCTTGAAGTTCTTTAATTACATCAGGTGTTGTACCTTTTCCATGTGCCGAATTCTCAGCATTTGCAATAACTAAATCAATATTATTTTTAATAATTAGATCAGGCAGTATTTTAGCTACAGTTTCCCTCCCCAACTTTGCTACTATATCTCCAATAAACAATATTTTCATAGTGATTTTTTATTTTACTCTGCATAAATTCCACTTACAAAACAGTAGTTTTGAATGTCATTTAGCTATCTTGTTCAGATTCATTTATTTCTACTTTTAACTTGTCTCTTTTCGTAATCGTGTTTACTTTGCATAAATTCCAATTTCTACTCGGTGTACCTCGCAGATTGTCATTTAGCTATCTTGTTCAGATTCATTTATTTCTACCTTTAACTTGTCTCTTTTCGTAATCGTGTTTACTTTGCATAAATTCCAATTTCTACTCGGTGTACCTCGCAGATTGTCATTTAGCTACATCAGAGTACCTAACCTCTCGAACAACATTTACCTTAACTGTTCCTGGGTAAGTTTGTTCTTTCTCTATTTTCTTAGCAATATCATGTGCTAAAGTTGCAGCCTGGTTGTCTGATATATTTTCTGGATTTACTATAACTCTAAGCTCTCGTCCTGCAGAAATTGCAAAAACCTTAGAAATTCCTTCAAAAGATTTAGCAGCATCTTCTAACTTTCCCATTCTCTTAACATATTCTGCAAAGTCTTCATATCTTGCTCCTGGTCTTGCTCCTGAAATAGAATCAGCAATATGAACAATTATTGACTCATTACTTGAAAATGCTCTATCTTCGTGATGTTCTGCTACACAGTCAATAACTTTTTTATCAATTTTAAACTTTTCTAAAAGCTCTACCCCTAAATCAACATGTGAACCTTCTTTATCATTTACAATCTTTCCAATATCATGCATTAGACAACCTAGCTTTACAATATTAACATCTGCACCAATTTCGTGTGCGATTTTCACTCCAAGCTTTGTTTCTTCTAAAGTATGCTTTAAAAGATTTTGGCCATATGAAAATCTATATCTAAATCGACCTAAGTACTCAATAAGTTCTCTAGGTAACGAATATATTTTAAGTGAATGTACTAATCTTTCACCTTCCTCAAACATTAATCTTTCAATATCTTTCTGAGTTTTTGCAACAATCTCTTCTATTTTTGCAGGCTGAATTCGACCATCTGTTAACAATCTGTTTAAAGCAACTCTTGCTATCTCTCTTCTGACTGAATCGTATGAAGAAATTATTACTTCATTCTCATTTTCCTCAGAACCAAGTTCAACATCAACTCCAGTTGCTGATTCAAAAGCTCTAATATTCCTTCCATCTTTTCCAATAATTCTACCTTTAACATCTGCATCAGGTAACTTAACCCTTGATACTGTATATTCCGCAACATAGTCAGTATCCGCATATCTCATCGCGTTAACTAATATATCCTTTGCTTTTTTATCAGACTCAGTCTTAATATCTTCTTCCATTTGCCTGATTCTAGTACCTTTTTCTTCTATTAGTTCCTTATCAAGCTCTACTAAAATTCTATCCTTTGCCTCATCTCTTGTTAAACCTGCTACCTCCTCTAATTTCTTAATTATCTCATTATGTAGGGTGCTAAATTTTTCTTCTTTTTCTTTTAAATTTTTCTCGTAGAGTTTTGTCTCAGCTTCCTTTTTTTCTAGGCTTTCTAGCTTTGCATCAAGCTTTGAAGAGCGTTCTTCTAACTTTTTCTCAATATTTATTGATTCTTCTCTTAACGTTCTAACCTCTTGTTCAGCAGAATTTTTAATTTTTAAGGCTTCATCTTTAGCCTCAATTAATATCTCACGCGATTTAGTATTAGCCTCCAGCTCCGCTTGTTTCAATACAGCAATACTTTTAGATGTATCTATTACTGCTTCTTTCTTATTTTTTGAGAGGGAATAATATACTACACCAACAATAACAATACTGAAGAATATAATTAAGTATTGAATTTCCATAACGAACTAATGCCGTTAAAGGTATTTAAGCCACAAGTATTCGCAAAAATTTTATCTTTCGTAACAATGAATTTGATAATAAATTAACTTTTAAATTGGCTATACCCATAACAAACTAACTAACTTTATACATTTAACATTAAAATACTGTGATTATTCTATATTTGATGGGTAAATTCGTCAACTTTCAGCTTAATCTCCTTAAAATCAAAACCCTTCGAGATTAGATAATTTATGACTTTCCCCTTTACCTTTTTTTCTGACAAATCATCTTTATACTTTCTTACCTGCTTTGCAAATGCTTTAGTTAAAGCATCTTGCACAAAATCTTCAGTCTCCTCTTTTAACTTATCAAACGCAATCTCAATATCATTTTTATTTACACCTTTTGAAAAAAGCTCAGACTTTATATATGATAACCCCTTTGGACTGCCACCAGTTAGTCTCTGTCTTGCAAACCAAACAGCAAATTTCTGATCATTAATATAACCTCGTTCATCTAAATATGTTATTAAAGAGTTAATCAGATCTTGATTATCATTTACACCTAATGACTTTGTTTCTTCGTTTTGATCCTCACTATCAGACTTGGTAAATTCTAATCCAGTTTCAATCTTTAGAGTTTTATATTTTAATAATTTAGTCTTGAGGTAATCTTCAATCTCCTTTTGAGACCTAGGCCTAATTGCAATAAAGTTTAATATTTTATCTATCCACTTTTGCCACCCTACCTCAGATTTAAGAGCTCTAAGGTCAATTTCTGTAATCTCATCACCACTTTTAAGTGACATACTAACTACAGAATCAACTAAAACAGATGCCTCAAATTTATCGTCTATAAATAGATTTACTAGGTTAGGGTTTTTCTTACTATATGTAAGTTTAGTTACTATCAACTTCTGGTGTTTCATCTTCAACCACACCCACCTCTAATGGTACTGTATTTGAATTTTTAAGAACTTCTCTAACCTTAAACTCTACCTCTCTTAGCATTTTTTGATCTGATTTTAAAACTGCCTTTGCAGACTCTCGACCTTGAGCAAAATTTTCACCATTATATTTATACCATGCACCAGACTTGTCTATTACATTCATCTCAACTGCCATATCAAGCACATTTCCCTCACGGCTAATTCCTTCGTTAAACATAATATCAAACTCAGCTTTTCTAAATGGAGGGGCAACTTTATTTTTTACTATCTTTACCCTTACTCTAATACCAGTTGAAACATCCCCTTCTGTCAAACTTTCAATTCTTCTAATCTCCATTCTAACCGAAGCATAAAATTTTAATGCTCTTCCACCTGGAGTTGTTTCTGGGTTACCAAACATTACCCCAATTTTTTCTCTTATCTGGTTAGTAAAAATAATTGTACAGTTTAGACGACTAGTAATACCTGTAATTTTTCGTAAAGCCTGACTCATAAGTCTTGCTTGCAAACCCATATGCGAATCACCCATCTCTCCTTCTATTTCAGCTCTTGGGGTAAGGGCTGCAACAGAATCAATAACAATTAAATCAACAGCACCTGATCTTATTAATGTTTCTGTTATCTCTAAACCTTGTTCACCTGTATCAGGCTGAGATAAAAGCAAACTATCTACATCAACACCTATTCTACCTGCATAAACAGGGTCTAGTGCATGTTCTGCATCAATAAATGCCACAGTCCCACCAGCTTTTTGACACTCTGCAATTGCATGTAAAGTTAAGGTAGTTTTTCCAGATGATTCTGGACCATAGATTTCTATGATTCTTCCCTTTGGTAATCCACCTATACCTAATGCTACATCAAGTGCAAGCGCCCCTGTTGAGATAGCATCTACCTCAGACATACCTTTAGTATCACCAAGTTTCATTATCGAACCCTTACCATAACTTTTTTCAATTTGTGAGATTGCAGACTTTAATGCCTGACTTCGTTGATTTTGAGGGTTTTCATTTGTTGCCATATAACACCTTTTTCTAATTTAGTAATTCTTAATATTCTCCTATAGTATCATTCCCACTGTCAATGTCATCCCCTATCTTCTGCATTATTTCCTCTTGTGTTGTTACAGGCTGAAAAAGTTCCATAGCATATTTATAATACTCCGAAAATTGAAATGTTGTAAATATTCTGTATGCTAAAAACCCTGTTAAAAGTATTACACCAATGAATATCATTACACCAGAAAAAACTGCCCCTTTAGATACAACCTTAGTATTAAAAAGCTCATCATGCCACGCAAATTTTCTAGGATTTTTAATAACTCTTAGAAATCCCCATCCTATAAATTGAGCTGAAAATGCATAACCTATAAAAACCCTATAAAATGCTCTCTTGTTACTTAGTAGCTCTTCTGTCTGATTATCAACAATCTTTAGATTAAAAATTAATTTTCCCAAAGATCCACCAAAGTGAGTAATAAAGTAGATAGTATAAAAAAGTCTTAAGAAACCAAAAAACAAGATGAAAGTTAAGATATACAATGCAAGATTTAAAGTTGAGGTAACAAAATTTTCAACAGATAGTAATGAAACAAATAAATATAATCCTAATACAAATAATAAAACTTCTATAAAAGAATCTGTTAATGTTGCAAATAATCTAACTGTAAAACCTGCATTATTATTCTGCATTTTGTCCTCCTTGTGTAACTTTATTTTCAGGGGTTGAAATAGGTGGTGTACCAAAAACATCAACTGTATCCTTAACTCTCCCTTTATCAATTCCCATTACAAATCTATATAATTTATGATAAGTAAACATTGTATATGTAGTAGTAAACCCGCTAACACCAGACATGACAACCATAAATCCTATCAAAAGTGGGACTCCAATTACTATGCCTAAAATTCCAAAGACAATCATTAATACTGGACTATTAGCAACCGCTACAATAATAGCTGGTACAAGCCCTATTGCTACTCCTCCAACAACCCCAATTAGTATTGCACCAATAATAATCATAAATACACAACCCACCAAACAATTAGCTAGTACTAATTTTAATGTTACTCCCATATTCTTTTTAAATGTCTCTATTCCATTTTTAAATGCGGTTTTATAATTTTCGCCATTAATAACAATGAATCTGACGGCAAACTGTCCACCAAACCCTATAAAATAGAAAAAGATAATCATTCCAATTACAGCAACAAACAGGGTTATTCCTCCTATAATTTCTAAGGCTGTATTACCTGTAGCAAACATAACTATAGGAATAATTAATCCAAAAAGAATAATAACAAATGAAATTATTGCAACATATAAATTATACTTAAACAGCTGTCTTACACTTTTTCTTCCCCAGTTTGCCAAACTAAATAATGTATATGGCTTATTATTTAACACATCATCAATCCCCCCAATTAATGCCCCAGTTGCCCAACTTTGTAAAAACATTACAAAACCAACGCTAAGTATAATTAAAACTAGAAATGAAATAGCAACAAAAACAATATATGGAATAGATTTATTTAAAGACTCATCTTTTAACGAAGAGTATTTACTAGTTATCTCTTTAATCTCTTGAACATAAGGAAAACCTTGTTCTGTTGTATTATTGATATCTAACTCTTGTCCATTAATATTTATTACAGAGTTAGAACTACTATTTGTTTGAATCTTTTGTTCTTTATCCTGTGTGGATTCGTCTGAAGAAGATGAGCTATTACTACCCCCTGAATTAAAATTTCCATTTAAACCTGACACAAGCAACAAAGCAAAAACCCAAAGAATCTTGTGTTGCCAAGCTAGTCGTAATGACTCTCTAATTGTATCTGTAACTGAAAACATTAAGATAATAATAATATGAGGATATAAAATATGCAATAATTGATAAATGCTCAAAGTAATAACATATGTATATTTTTTAATAATCACCTACCTCTTTTTAATACCTAGTGGAAATACTCCTCCTTTATTTTGGGGATTTGATAAGTTAATTCACTTTACATTGTTTGCCATACTTACTTTTTTAATTCAATATGCTTTTAAGCCTAGCTTTAAACAAAATACATTCTGGTGGTTAATATCAATAACTTTTTACGCATTTTTAATCGAAATTTTACAGCATATCATGCAACTAGGTCGAAGCTTTAGTGTGTTTGATATTTTTGCAGATTTAACTGGCGCTTTAATTGTTTTTAAATTAACAAATCTTTATAAGCGTTTCTGAAATAACTTATATAGTAGTGAATAGATTTCGACAATTGCAAAAATAAAAACGATTACAGCCAAACTTAACTCGGTAAATACAACATGCAACATCACAAACCATATTATAATATATGTTAAAGAATGAAGTTTCTTCCACCATGTTCCTAATCTCCTAACTGACAAATCATTTGAGGTTATAAATAGTAAAAATAATAATTGAAATGCAATTAGTCCAAACCACTCAAATAAAGCAGATGGAGTATATATTTGTCCTGATTGAAAGCTATTTAATCCCCTTAAAAAGAAAAAATGGTACCAAACAAACATAAAGGTTAATATACCAAACTGTCTCCTTAATAGATTTAAAAATAAGTATAAGTGTTTTATCTTATTTGCAAGTTTTAACCTTTTGGCAATACCTGGTATTAGTGTTGCAAGAAATAGATAAACTGCAATAAGTCCACAAAATTTACCATATTCGTACATAACTTCTGCATTTTGTGTTAATCCAATATACAAAGATATAACTAAACTTATAGTAACAATGACAGGAAAATATTTTTTTGCTATATTAGAGGTATTAATAATAGTCATTTTAATATATTAACACTAAAATAATTAAGGAAAAATTATGCATATAACGATCGTAAACGGCACAACTAGGAAAAGCTCAAATTCTATTCAAGTTACAAGTTTATTAAACAAACAGTTAGAACAATCCACAAATACCTGTAGTATAGTAACTTTAGAAAATTTTAAAACTATATTTACAGGGGAATATATTAACCTTGAAAACTCAACATTAGAGCAAAAAACTGATATTGAAAATATTATCAATGCAAAAATTGTTATATTTGTAATCCCAACCTATCACCATGGCATGCCAGGATCTTTAAAAAATTTTTTTGATATTATTGATTATAAATCAACCAATTTATATAACAAAAAGGTCATAGGTCTTGTTGCTAATAACTTAGAAGTTGATGCAATTAGACAATCCAGAACTGTATTAGATGGAATTATTTCATATTATAATTTCACCTCAATCATACCTCCAAAAGACTGTAAAATTGATCCATATAATATTGATGAAAAAAGGCTAACTGAGTATGTTGATTACATAACTACTTTTGCCACTACATTTAATCCTTAATAACTCTTTAGATAGTTGATCTTAGCATCAGTCTTTAACTTTTCAATAAATGGACCAATTAAAGAGCTTGACTGTTGAGAAATCAAAGTCTTTTTAGCAGCAGCTTTCTTTTCATCTTCGTTCGTAATTGATGCTAAAGATTCTGCATTTGCAGTAATGTACTCCGTAATTTGCTCATCTGTAATATTAATATCACCCGACACCATTTTCTCCAACTCTTTTTGCAACCTAATCTGAGTAATTAATGTTTCCATTGTCATTCCCTGTGCTGTTAAAGCTTGTTCTAGCTCTAAACCTTGCGCAGTTAACATTTCTTTAATATTTTTAATTTCAGTAGCAACATCTTCATTTGAAATTTCTATATTTTCATTTTTTGCCTTTTCTGCAATTAATCTTTGGACTATAATAGAATCCAAAGCTTGCTTTGCACCTTGTTTCTCTAGCTCTTTCATAAGTTCTATTCTGGTTATAGGTTTTCCGTTAACAGTAGCTACAATAAGCTCACCTTTATATTTATATGCAAAAAATACAACTACAACTATTACCAATAGTATTAATATCTGGAAAAAATTTACCTTTTTAACAAAACTAACTACATTTTTTACTGATGATACTTTTTCTTGATTCATTTCTTTTCGATCTTCCATATTTTTCTTTCTAAATTAAAACTTAAACACTATAGGCAATTTAACCATAATACTTTATTTTTTTAAAGTGTACAAATGGAATTTTAAACTTTAATATGATTAAAGTTCATATTTGTACAAAATCTAGCAATATAGACAAAGAAAGGGGAGTTACTGATGCAAAAAACAAAAGTGTTTATTATTCCTGGTTTGGGAGATGATATGCACAATATTGCCAGATTCATTGAAACCAAACACATTAAAACAGAAGTATTTATTGTAGGGTGGCGAGTATCTACTGACAACCCTAATCTATACTACATATCCCGTATAAATGCTTTAATCAAGCTAGTAGATGAATCATATATCGAGGGATATAAAGTTATATTAATAGGCGCTAGTGCAGGTGGGAGTTTCGTTGTAAATGTTTGCAATGAAAGACCTGATAAAATCAGTTTAGTTATTAATCTATCGGGACGACTAACGCAAATCAATGGTCCAACACTTGTCGGTATAGATAAATATAGAATAACTGAACCAGTGTTTATGGAAAGCATCACTAGATCTGAACGTATTGTCTCAAGCCCTTCACAAACACTTAAAGACAAGTTTCTTGCTTTCGTGCCACTCTGGGACGAGCTTGTGCCAATCAGATCTATGCAATTTCAAGGTGCAAGGGTAAAACGCATATGGTTTATTGAACATATAATAAATATAGCTTTAGCATTCACTGTATACCGAAAGAGTTTACTAAAAGCTATTTTACTCTCGTAACAAAAAGGGATAATCCTTAAACCTTTAAATCTAATGCCCCACGTAAATATTGGTGTAACAAAGAATTAATTAATGTTTGGTAGGGAACACCAGATTCTTCTGCTCTTGTTTTAAGTTTTAATAAATCTTTTTCGGTAACACGAACACTAATAGCTTTAGACTTTGAAGTTGTATTATAAGCAGTATCAGAAGCATCCTTTAATATATCCTTATAATTTTTAGGTCTTTTCAAGGTACCCGCACTTTCAATAGAATCTTTTAAATTAGCCTCATACTTATCTAATGGCTCATATATATCGTTTTTTTTATTCATACAGTTTTCTAAAATATCCCTAAAGAGTTTATCAAACCAACTGCGACCAAAGCTGCTAAAAGATTAAATATTGCAAAGAAGATAATAATAAATCCAGCAGTCTTAAAAAATAAACCAGGACATATTGAGATGGATTGTGTTTTAAACTGTGGCACGACAATAAATAGTTCGTACGCAGAAACCCTCAACTTATTAGATATTCAGACGCATTGGAATGAAAAGTCTATGTTTTTAAACAAGAATAAAATTAAAGTTGTTTCTGCGTTTGACCGATTAAGAAAACAGTTTCCATTTGATATATTATCAATTAATTTTGATAATGGTAATGAATTTGTGAAATGGAAGCTAAAAACATACCAAATCTAATAAAAACAATGTGTCCACTAGCACCTAACGTAATATAGATACCCACGGGTAAACCCGTGGTACTTAATTCCGTCAGTACAAATCAAAATGTAATTTTGATTTGACCTAAATCCCTTTGCCCTTGCCATTTTACATATTTCCTTATTCTTTCCTCATCTT
>Ga0210057_1008628_pt1 | contig 12013 bp, 16 predicted proteins | sample CryGeyCG2114_010_2_FD_183968 | JGI IMG/M metagenome (GOLD analysis project Ga0210057, IMG submission 183968) | Groundwater microbial communities from aquifer - Crystal Geyser CG10_big_fil_rev_8/21/14_0.10 (SPAdes) (version 2) | ecosystem: Environmental > Aquatic > Deep subsurface > Groundwater ...
GCTAATGCCCAGAGGGTATTCGGACTTTAATCTTCTTATATGGAATAAAATAAATTTGCCGAAGCCGAATTTCACCAAAGTCGTCGCATGTTTGCAATTATAAATGATGAGTTATATCTTGCTTCTATCAACAGCAGCCTCTCTCATCGTGATTGGCTGAAATCGAAAAAATTATTGGGAGCCGATATTGATAAAGATTTAAATGGCATTACTATGGTCTTTGTCGGCAGGGATGGTTTATATTTTTGTGAGGGTGATTTTATTATAACCAAGAGAGCGGAAGCAGAAATTTTTAAATATCTCAGTGAATTGATGGATAAGTTAGAGACAAATAATAGCCTTTATCTCTACGGTGGTTTTATAAAGGGAAAGGTTGGAGAGAAGTGGCTGCCAGAAAAAGATTATGGGAGTTTAGAGGCGCTGTCTCGGTAATTAATTTTTAAACAAAAACAAAATCCCATTGTTAGATGGGCTTTTATATTGGTTTTCTGCTGATCGGGCCCAGATTAATCAATATAATATGGCTAACATTACTAATTAAATCAATAATCAATTGACGTAAATTAGAAATTATGCTACAATTCTTTTAGATAGTTCTTAATAATTTAACCAAATAATATAGGAGGACCAACGTATGTGTAACATTAGTGAGTCAATCCAAATCCCAAGTATAACCAAAATACCTTATATTATCAACATCCGCACCAATCTAAGTGTGGTAAATATTGACTGTTTCTCTATTACTCCAGCGATCCTCAATTTAGTTCTGAGCCCGACTATCATTTTAAGTCAAAAGGCTTCCAGAAAATTGGTTTTCTCTGAAGAAATTGCGCCAAAGCTGAATTTCGAATATTATCGGGCCGGAGTTATGAAGCTTGGTGATAAAGAAATTTATTTGTTCTTGGAAACAAGCAGTTTCCATGAGAAAAAACACAAATTTTATCGCGATTAATAATCGTAATCCTGATAAAAAATCAAACTCTTAAAAGAAGGCTGAAATCAATCAGCCTTTTTTATTTGGTTAAATTAGGTCTAATTAGCCCCAATTTACTCGGCTTTATCCCAGTTTTTGATTTTGGCTCACCCTTGACTTTTTTGGGTATGTGACCATATAATAAGAAGTTAATAAAAACTTGGTTTGGTTAGCTGATCAAGGGCAATGGCTCTTGTTTTATTTGGTGTTTATATGGCAGAGAAGAAATTGGATAAAAATTATTGGGTGGAGCCTCTGAAAATGTTTAGTCGGCTTTCGGCCTGGATCGTTTTTCCGGTTTTACTCGGAGCTTTACTGGGTCGATGGTTAGATCGGAAATATGGCACTGAACCGCGTTGGTTTCTGATTATTGTCGGTTTATCATTTGTCATTTCGATGATTGGATTGGTAAAAAACACCTTAGAAGAATATAAAAAAATAGAAAAGCGTAAATAATATGGGTGAAGAACAAGTTTTACACGAAAATACTCTCTATGCCGAACCGGTTTTTCATGTCGGTCAATTTCCGATTACCAACTCCATGATCAATTCCTGGTTAGTGGTGATTATTGTGGTCACTTTAGCTTGGTCTTTGAAGGGTAAGATTAACAAGGTGCCCCGGGGTTTGCAGAATGCTTTAGAGATGGTATTTGAAGCTTTCTTCGGGATCTTTGACTCGGTGACTGGTAATCGCAAAAAGACTTTGCAATTTGCGCCGTTTGTTTTAGCTTTCTTTTTCTTTATTTTGATTAATAATTGGATGGGTCTTTTACCAGGAGTCGGTTCCATTGGCCAGATTGTCAGAGAAGGAGAGCAACAATTATTTATTCCATATTTTAGAGGCGCGACAGCCGATTTGAATACCACCTTAGCTCTAGCAGCTTTAGCTGTAGTGGCGAGTCATGTGATGGGGGTTATAGCCCTGGGCTGGTGGAAGTATTTAAACAAGTTCCTTAATTTCAAAATTTTATTAGAAATTTCCAAGAAGATTCTGAAAGACCCCACTATTTTATTGGTTAATCCGATTAAGTTTTTTGTCGGTTTGATTGAAATTGTGGGTGAGTTGGCTAAGGTAGCTAGTCTCTCCTTCCGGTTGTTCGGTAATATTTTTGCTGGAGAAGTTCTCTTGGCATCAATGTCGGCCATTCTAGCCTTTGGCTTACCCCTACCATTTATGTTTCTGGAAGTGATTGTGGGCTTAATCCAGGCGTTAATCTTTTCGATTTTAGTTTTGATATATCTATCGATTGCCACTACTGCCGAAGAACATTAATTAAAGGTCAATTTATATAAATTAAATAATTTATTAATAACACTATGGAAAATGTGATGTTAGCAAAGGCTCTGGCTATCGGCTTGGGCTCTATTGGAACCGGTTTAGGTATCGGTCTTATTGGTGCTAAAGCCATGGAAGCGATTGGTCGTAATCCGGAAGCTTTCAGCAAAATTTTAGTGCCAATGTTACTGGCCTGTGCGTTCGCTGAAGCTATCGCTATTTATGCGTTAGTTATCGCTTTCAGTATCAAATAGTAGTTTGACGAACTGCTCCAGTTTAGGAGCAGAGGTGAAATTATTATCTAATTAATTATTATTTTTTATATGGAATCCTTAGTCTCTATTTTTCACATCGATCTCAAATTATTTCTAGCTCAATTAGTTAATTTTGCCATTATCTTTTTTGTGCTATATCGCTTCGCCTTCAAACCAATTGCTAAAATCATGCAAGAGCGAACGGTGACAATTGAGAAGAGTTTGGAAGATGCTAGGGCGGTGGAAAAGAAATTGGCTGAAACCAGTGTAGAGCAGACCAGTATTTTAAATGAAGCTAAAAAAGATGCTTTAGCCATTGTCGAAAAAGCTAATCAGGCAGCGGAAGATAACAAACGAAAATTAATTGAAAAGACGAAGGCGGAAGTGGCGACCATTATTGCTGGTGAGAAAGCTAAAATAGCTTCGGACAAAGAAGAATCACTCAAAGAATTGAAGCAAGAGATTGCTAGTTTAGTAGTAATCGCTGTCGAAAAGGTGTTAAAAGAAAAGATGACTGATAGTAAAGATAAGGAATTAATTGAGGGGATAATTAAAAAATAGTTATGAAAATTTCCGATCGACAATATGCTGAAAGTTTGCTGCTGGCGGTTTCTTCTCAAAGTGAATCTGAGGTTAGATCCAGTTTGGATAATTTTGCTATAATTATGAGAGAGAATCTTGATCTAAATCGACTGGACGCTATTTTAGCTATTTTTTCTAAGCTTTGGGATAAATCCCAGGGAGAGTTAGCAGTAGAATTTACCGGAGCCAGAGCTATTTCGACTGATGTTAGAAGTGAATTAGAAAAATATTTACAAACTAGAACCGGCGCCAAAAAAATAGTTTTGACAGAGAAAGTTGATACGACTATTTTAGGTGGTTTCGTTTTGCGCTATGAAGATCGGGTGCTAGATGCCAGTTTGAAACAGAATTTGGTGGACTTAAAAAATTCCATGAATAAATAATAATTTTACATAAAAATAAAATATAAAAAATATATGTCAACTACGAAAGATTTTATCATTGAACAATTGAAAGACCGTATTGCTGGTTTTCAGGCGGAGGCTAAAGAACAGACCGTGGGTCGAGTTTTGAAAGTTTCTGACGGTATTGCTTTGGTATCAGGATTATCCGATGCCATGATGTCTGAGATTCTACTGTTTAAATCCGGTGGTCAAGAAATTGTGGGCGTGGCCTTAAATTTGGAAGAGAATTTGGTTGGAGCCATTATCTTGGGTGAATTTACCGTGATTAAAGAAGGTGATGAAGTGGTTTGCACCAAGAGAATTTTGGAAGTTCCAGTTGGTCCTAATCTAGTTGGTCGCGTAGTTGATCCTCTTGGCGCTCCAGTTGATGGCAAAGGCCAAATTGAAGCGGCTAAATTCTATCCGGTAGAAAAGATTGCTCCTGGTGTTATTACCCGGGCTCCTGTTAAACAACCGGTTCAGACTGGTATTAAAGCGATTGACGCCATGATTCCAATTGGTCGTGGTCAAAGAGAGCTCATTATCGGTGATCGTCAAATTGGTAAAACCGCGATTGCGATTGACACTATCATCAATCAAAAAGGCCAGAATATGAAATGTATTTATGTGGCAATTGGTCAGAAAGAATCCAAAATTGCCAATATTGTGGCTAAATTAGAAGAGGCAGGAGCCATGGAATATACCACTATCGTTTTAGCTGGTGCTTCCAATTCCGCTTCCTTATTATACATCGCGCCTTATACCGGTTGTGCTATAGCCGAATACTTTTTAGATCAAGGTGAAGATGTGTTGATTATTTACGACGACTTATCTAAACACGCCGTAGCTTATCGTGAAATTTCTTTATTACTCCGTCGCCCACCAGGACGAGAAGCTTATCCCGGCGATGTTTTCTATTTACACTCTCGTTTACTGGAAAGAGCTTGTAAGTTGAACGCTGATTTTGGTGGTGGTTCAATTACCGCTTTACCAATTATTGAAACTCAAGCTGGTGATGTGTCCGCCTATATTCCAACCAACGTGATCTCTATTACTGATGGTCAGATTTATCTTGAACCTGATTTGTTCTATCAAGGTCAAAGACCAGCGGTTAATGCCAGTTTGTCGGTGTCTCGGGTGGGTTCCTCTGCTCAAATTAAGGCGATGAAAAAAGTAGCTGGTAAGATGCGTCTGGAGGCGGCTCAATATCGAGAACTGGCTGCCTTTGCTCAATTCGGTTCGGATTTAGATGAAGATACTAGAAAGAAATTAGAGCGGGGTAAGAGACTTTATGAAATCTTCAAACAGGATCAATATTTGCCTGTCCCGGTGGCTAAACAAGTTTTGATCTATTATAGTTTGATCAATGGCTTCATCGATGATGTGCCAGTAGAGAAGGTCAGAGAGTTTGAAATTGGTCTCATGAAGTATGCTGATTTAAACCACAAAGCTTTGACCATGATTGAAGACCAGAAAGAGTTGACTGAAGAGGTGGAAGTAGAAATCAAAAAAGTAGTTGAAGATTATAAAGCTACGTTAGATTATTTGATTAAGTAATATATGGCTAAGACCAAAGAAATATCCCGCCGCATTAAATCCGTTTCCAGCACCAAGAAGATTACTAAAGCGATGGAAATGGTAGCGGCGGCTAAAATGAGAAAGGCAGTTGACGCTGTCCTCAAAACTCGCACCTATGCTAATTTAAGCTGGGAGACGGTTTTGCATTTGGCTAAAATTGCCGATAATCACAATGAAGTCGGGCATCCGCTACTAATCAAAAAAACTGAAGTGAAAAAGGTAGCCCTGATTTTAATAGCTTCTAACCGCGGTTTATGTGGTGGTTTTAACGCAGCTATTATTAATAAAGCTAAAGAGTCTTTGAAAAAACATAATTTGGAAACGGATATTATTCTAGTTGGTAAAAAAGGCGCCGTTTTAGCTCAGCAGAAATATAATATTGCGGCAGAGTTTCCCAAGTCAGATTTAGTGCTATCGGCAGTTGAAACTAATCCGATTGCTCGGATGGTAATTGCTGATTACCTTTTAGGTAAATATGATAAAATAATGTTAGCCTATACTGATTTTGTGAGCGGTGCGGTGCAAGTCCCTCGGGTCAAACAATTGCTGCCGGTAGATATTGTTGCCAATGACCAGTATTTGGGGGTAGTGGGTAAGAGTGAAACAGTTGGTACTAGTCGGTCTTTTATTGAAGATAAGGAGAAGCAACATTTACAATCAGGAGAATTTACATATGAGTATGCTTTTGAGCCCAGCCCCAAAGAAGTGTTGGATAGAATTGTGCCGCGTTTAATCGAGGTCCAGTTATATCAAGCCCTGTTGGAGTCCAATGCTTCGGAGCACAGTGCTCGAATGGCTGCTATGCACCAAGCCACAGAGTCTGCTTCTGATATGGTTAGTGAGTTAACTTTGTTTTATAACAAAGCCCGTCAATCTAGTATCACCGCTGAGATCGCTGAGATTTCAGCTGGAGCTAATGCTTTGGCGTAAAATAAAAAAACCACCTTTCATTTTTGAAAGATGGTTTTGCGGGATGGTCCAGATTTTTTTATTCTGGCTTAGAAGTTTTTTCTTTTATCTTTTGTTTTTGCCGATGGGCAACGACGACAAAGACAAAGCTTGTCCCGATAAGAATGGCAGCCATGATATATTTTAGTCCATTTTGAGTGTCTTGTTCATTTTTGGGGGGAACAAAAGTTATTAATACCCCAAAAATTGTAAAGATGATGGCAAAAATATATAGCCACGTTATTGAATCCTTCAATAGTTTAATTAAGTCTTCGTTAGAAAGCGGTTCAATTTTTTCTTTTTCCATTTTTTAATCTTTTTTTAAGAACAATTAATCGATTTAATTAACTATAATATAACATAAATAATATTATTTGTCAATAAGCATATGCCTAACACAAAAAACATTGGAATAATCAAGCAAGTTATTGGCGTCGTCGTTGACGTCTATTTTGCCGAAAAACTGCCGAAAATTCACCAGGCTTTAGAGGTAAACAACAATGGTCAGCACTTAGTTTTGGAGGTTTCCCAGCATACTGGCTCTAATTTAGTCCGGACTATTGCCATGGGGACAACTGATGGCTTGAAACGGGGTGATGAGGTAGTTGATTCTGGCGCTCCTATCAGGGTTCCAGTTGGTAAAGAGACTTTGGGTCGCATCTTTAATGTTTTAGGTGAAGTGGTTGATGGCGGCGCTCCAGTTCAGACGGAAAAGAAATATCCGATTCATCGGGCCGCTCCTAAGTTTACCGATCAATCTAATCAAACTGAAATTTTAGAGACGGGTATTAAGGTTATCGACTTAATCTGCCCAATTGTAAAAGGTGGTAAAGTAGGTATGTTTGGGGGGGCTGGTGTGGGCAAGACAGTTATTATTCAAGAATTGATTCATAATATTGCTTCCGAGCATGGTGGCTATTCGGTTTTCGCCGGTGTGGGCGAGAGAACTCGAGAAGGTAATGATCTATATCATGAATTTAAAGACAGTGGTGTGCTCGACAAAGTAGCCATGGTCTTTGGTCAAATGAATGAACCGCCAGGATCCCGCGCTCGCGTGGCTTTGAGTGGTTTATCGATTGCGGAATATTTCCGCGATGAACAAAATCAAGATGTGTTATTTTTCGTCGATAATATTTTTCGTTTCACCCAAGCTGGTTCTGAGGTATCAGCCTTGTTAGGCCGAATGCCTAGTGCCGTGGGTTATCAACCAACTCTGGCTACTGAGATGGGCGAGCTGCAAGAGAGAATTACTTCTACTAAAAATGGTTCCATTACTTCCATTCAAGCGGTTTATGTGCCAGCTGATGATTTAACTGATCCAGCTCCAGCTACTACCTTTACCCACTTAGATTCCACCGTGGTGTTGTCTCGATCATTATCCGAATTGGGTATTTATCCAGCCGTTGATCCGCTCGACTCTTCCTCTATTATTCTCGATCCAAAGGTTGTAGGAGCGGAGCACTATGAGGTAGCTCGGGGCGTGCAGAAGATTTTGCAACGCTATCGCGACTTACAAGATATTATCGCTATTTTGGGTATGGAAGAATTATCTAGTGAAGATAAATTGATTGTTTCTCGCGCTCGTAAAGTACAGCGATTCTTGTCTCAGCCTTTCTTCGTAGCCGAAACCTTTACCGGTCATCCTGGTAAGTATGTGAAGTTAGCGGATACTATTCGCAGCTTCAAAGAAATTTTGGACGGCAAGCATGACGACAAGATGGAAGGTGACTTCTACATGAAGGGTAGTATTGATGATGTAGCTGCTAGCATTAAATAGTTTTTATATATATGGCCACCGACAAGAAAACAATTAAATTCGAATTAGTCACTCCAGAGCGAGTCGTTTTGAAAGAAGAAGTTCTGCAGGCGACTATTCCGACTCAATCAGGTGAAATTACTATTTTGCCCGATCATATACCATTGGTTTCGATTTTGATTCCAGGGGTGATTGAGCTCAAGAAAATGACCGGAGAAAGTGAAGTGATTTCAGTTTCCGGTGGTTTTGTCGAGGTCTTGAAGAACAAATTAGTGATTTTGGCTGATACGGCGGAATTAGCGATAGAACTCGATGAGCAGAGAATCGAAGAGGCCAAAAAGAAGGCGGAGGAGATGAAGAAATGGAAAGATATTGATGCGGTTCAGTTTGCTGAAATCAGCGGTCTGGTTGAAAAACAATTGGCACGTTCTAAAGCCGTGAAACGTTGGCGGAATTTGAATAATATTAAATAACCTTTTATATGTTTAATATTATTTCTAAGATAATAAGGACTTCGAAAAATTTGGTTACGGTTAATGATATTAGTCGGGAACAGGCGGAAATTTTAGCTATCGGGAAGGGAATAGATAGTAAAGTAAAAAAATTATTTCGCGGCTCTTTAGCTGTTAGACAGGTAGATGCCGGATCCGATAATTCCGCCGAACAAGAACTGGTAGCTTTATCCAATTCATTTTATGATGCCGAACGATTTGGCGTTCATTTTGTGGCCTCACCCAAGCATGCTGATATGCTGATGGTCACTGGGCCGGTTACTCGTAATATGGCCGAAGCCTTGAAACGAGCCTATGCCTCCACCCCCACCCCTCGGATTGTTATCGCCGTGGGTGACGAGGCTATAAATGGCGGGTTATTTAATGGCTCCTATACTGTTTATGACAAAGTGGCCGATATTATTCCGGTTGACTATGTTATTCCGGGAAATCCGCCATCACCTAAAGTCATTCTGGCTCACTTGTTGAAAATACTAGAAGCGATTGATAATAAATCCTTAGATTCAAGATAATATGTTAAATTTTATAGCTTCTCCAATAGGCTTTTCTGTTTTACTGTCATTTTTTATGGCCGGAGCTTTAGGTTCTTTAATTTTTCAAAAGAATGATCGTCTGGCCAATGTTTGGAGCGGTCTTTTTGCTTCCGTCGGATCTTTGTGGGGGTTATTTTTTTCCTCTCTGATATTGTTGGGATCGTTATCGGTGTCTTGGGCAGTTAGCAATCCCAGCTTTTCGTTGCTATCGGTGGTTTTTAATATTGACAAGCTATCAGCCTTTTTTATTTTTGTTATTTCGCTGATAACCTTGTTTTGCTCTTTTTACGGCGTGGGTTATGTCAAACATTTTTACAAAAAATATAATATTGGTATCCTCGGATTATTTTTCAATTTTTTTGTTATCGGAATGTTATTGGTTGTCTCGGCGGCCAATGGAATTTTTTGGCTTATCGCTTGGGAAATTATGTCCGTCGCCTCTTATTTTTTAGTAGTCTATGACCGCGATGATCAAGAGAATGTTAAGGCCGGATTTTTGTATCTGGTTATGACTCATGTCGGCACTATTTTTATTATAATTTCTTTTTCTTGCTTTATAAATTTACCGGCTCATTTGATTTCTCTGTAATCAAGGCTAATATGGCGCTAGTCCCAGACCTGACAAAGGACATCGTTTTTGTTCTAGCGGTCATTGGTTTCGGCACTAAGGCGGGTATTATTCCATTTCATATTTGGCTGCCGAGTGCTCATCCGGCTGCTCCTTCTCACGTCTCCGGCTTGATGTCGGGGGTGATGATTAAAACCGGTATTTATATGATGATTCGGATTTTTTTGGATCTTATGTCACCTATTCCGGCTTGGTGGGGATTACTTATTTTGATTATTGGATCAATTTCAGCTTTATTGGGAGTTCTTTATGCCATTACCGAACATGACATCAAAAAGCTATTGGCTTATCATAGTATTGAAAATATCGGCATCATTTTGATCGGTTTCGGCGGGGCTCTGACTTTTTCATCATTGAATATGCCAACCCTAGCTCTGATCAGTTTAACGGCAGCTCTTTTTCACACGCTTAATCACGCTATTTTTAAATCGCTATTGTTTTTAAGCGCCGGATCGGTCATTAACGAAACTCATACCAGAAATATTGAAGAGTATGGCGGGCTTATCAAGCTCATGCCTTATACCGCTTTATTTTTCTTGGTAGGCTCCATGGCCATTTCAGCTTTGCCTCCCTTCAATGGGTTTTTCAGTGAGTGGTTAACTTTTCAATCGCTGTTTCAAGGAATTATGAGCTTGACTTCTTATGCTGGTTGGATTTTTATTGTTTCGGCCGGGGCCTTGGCTTTTACCGGCGGTTTGGCGCTGTTATGTTTTGTCAAAGCCTTCGGAGCTATTTTCTTGGCTCGACCCAGAAGCGAGGAAGTTAAACACGCCAAAGAGTCTTCGCCCTTCTTGCTGGTTAGTATGGGAGCTTTAGCCTTGTTGTCGCTATTGTTTGGTGTATTTTCCGGATCAGTAATCCAGGTTATTAATAAAGTTGGTCAGGGTCTGGGAATTTTTTCTCAGGTCGCTTCTTTGGTCTCGGTTAATTCCAGCCAAACAATTTTTGTCGGAAATTTTTCCTTTCTTTCGGCTCCGATTTTTGCTCTTATTTTTGCGATTGTTTTAACGATTGTATTTCTGTTGGCTAAATACTCGGTTTATCGTCGGCAAAAGATTGAGATCGGCGCCACTTGGGATTGCGGCACCGATTTGACGCCGCGAATGGAAATAACCTCAACCAGTTTTGCCCGTTCCATTATTTTAATATTTAAAGGGGTATTGCGACCGCGCTTGCATTATGATGTTAAATATCATGATAGTCAGAGCCGTTATTTGCCGGAATCACGCACAGTTGTTATTAGTATTAAAGATATTTATTCAACTTATTTTTACGGTCCGTTAAGTCGGTTTATTGTGGCTTTTTCAGAAAGGATGAGATCGATCCAAAATGGGAATATCAACAGCTATGTTTTATATATTTTTGTGACGCTCCTGATATTATTATTTTTAGTAAGATAATTTATGTCTATGATTATTTGGTTACTTCAAATTATTTTCATCCCGGTTTTATCACCGCTGGGTATTGGTTTGGTTAAAAAAATAAAAGCTAAAATGCAGAATCGCCAAGGCGCCAGTATCCTTCAGCCTTATCGAGATTTGTGGAAACTTTTTCATAAAGATGAAATTATCAGTTCCGATGCTTCTTGGATTTTTAGAGTTGCTCCATTTATTATTTTTGCCGTGACCATCATAGTCGGAGCGAGCATTCCACTATTTGGGTCTTTCCTCGGCAACTATTTCATCAGTGACATTTTGCTAATTGTTTATACTTTGGCCATTGGCACCTTCTTTATAGCTCTGGCCGGAATGGATACCGGCGGCGCTTTTGGTGGTTTTGGTTCCAGTCGGGAAATGACGGTTTCGGCTTTAGCCGAGGGTGGCCTTATTTTTTCACTGTTGACTGTCGCTTTTCATAGCGGTTCTACCAACTTATTTAAAATCTCCGATCGGGTGATATCCTCTTATGATTTTTCTTTTTTGCCGATTATTTTGGCGTTTTTAGGGTTTTTTATCGTTCTCTTGGCTGAAAATGGCCGTTTTCCTTTTGATAATCCGGCCACTCACTTAGAGCTAACTATGATCCACGAGGCGATGATTATTGAATATTCCGGCAAGAGATTGGCCCTGATGGAATGGGCGGCCGCCAACAAGTTGTTAATTTTTGGTGCTTTGGCGGTAAATTTATTTTTTTCGGCAGGGATAGCTCATAGTACCGGGCTAATGGCTATTGCCTTGGGAATTATTGTCCTGTTGGCCAAGGTCGCCGTTGTTTTCATAGCCATTGCCGTTTTAGAATCGACCATAGCTAAGTTCCGATTTTTCCGCCTGCCGGATATTTTATTTATTTCTTTTATTCTTAACATTGCGGCTATCGCTTTACTGGTATAATTATGAACACTCTATTTTTACAATCTCTGCTGGTATCCTTTTTCTTGTCGGTAGTTTTTCTTCATGCCGCCAAAAGAAACTTTTGGACTATAATTTTATATGGTTTACAGTCTTTGATTATTGCTATTTTATTTGTGTTATCCTTTTTGGAAACTGGCGCAATCACCGCGCTGTTTATGGCTGGAATAATATTGGTTGTCAAGGTTATTTTGACTCCGCTATTTTTCATCAAATTGATAAAAAAATATAATCTAAAGTTT
>Ga0210057_1008630_pt1 | contig 12012 bp, 9 predicted proteins | sample CryGeyCG2114_010_2_FD_183968 | JGI IMG/M metagenome (GOLD analysis project Ga0210057, IMG submission 183968) | Groundwater microbial communities from aquifer - Crystal Geyser CG10_big_fil_rev_8/21/14_0.10 (SPAdes) (version 2) | ecosystem: Environmental > Aquatic > Deep subsurface > Groundwater ...
AACTGATTCAAAAATTCTCTTAGGATCTACTCCTGCCGTAATTACCAAACTTCCTACATCAGTATAATGTTCAGAGCTTGCTCTTACATAATAAGCAAGTCCTCTTTTCTCTCTCACTTCACTAAAAAGACGAGAACTCATCCCACCACCAAGAATTGATGATAATACATTAAGAGCATACCTGTCCTCAGAATTAATAGACACAGTCCTTACTCCTAAAGCTAAATGAGCCTGCTCGGTTACTTTATGACTGATTTTTGCAGCTGCTTTTTCCTGAACCTCAACTACAGGATGAGGTTTTAAGGTTTGGAAAGGCTTTAAGCTCCCAAAGTATTTTTCAGCCAATTTTTGCGCAGTGTTAGTATCCACTCCACCTGCCACAACTAAAGTCATATTATCCGGACTATAAAGAGATTTCATGTAGCTTACGAAGTCTTCCCGCTTAAGAGATCTGATAATCTTCTTTTCTCCTGCTGTATCCCAACCCATGGGTGTGTCCCCATATAAAACCCTCTCGTAAATATCCCCAACATGCCTCATAGGTGTATCCTCATATAGATTTATTTCTTCTATGATAACGCCTTTTTCCTTTTCGATTTCCGAAGACTGTAAAAGTGAGTTCTGGAGCATATCGGAAAGAAGTGAAACTATAGTTTCTGTGTTGTTTTTGCCTGCTTTTACATAGTAGCCTGTATATTCCTTGCTGGTAAATGCATTAAATTCCCCGCCCAGCCCATCAATTAGGCTTGCAATATCCATATAAGTAGGGCGTGATTTCGTACCCTTGAAAGCCATATGCTCTAGAAAATGAGAAATACCATTATTTTCCTTAGTCTCATACCTGCTTCCTGCTCCCACAAGAACCAAAACAGTGGCTGATTCAAAAGACGGCATGGGGACTGAGATAACATTTAATCCGTTAGGAAGTGTTTTTCTGTGGAATTTCATCCCGTTTAGAAATAAGCCGCTCCTTGGACGGCTGTTTTTATTTTCAATAAAAGATTTCTAACGGGATTCATTCTCGTATTCTAACACGAGGTGGTAAAATTTGGAAGCTTAGGTTTTTCAAAAACACTAAATCAATTAGCTATGGTTTCTTGAAGGCACATACAGCCTTGCCACACACTGCATACACATACTTTTCACCTATTATCGGATGTTCGACATTGGAAATATAATCAATTCCTGACCTTCCATAGCGGTACCTTGCTAGTTGTACTCCCGTATCTATATCCTGGACAATTATACTACTTTTAATTTGAGAAAGAAGATCAAACTCGTCATTAAAAACATCTAAAGCATATAAGTTGCTATCATTAACTTTAATATGTTTTAATTCTCCATCGCTATTATTTGGATATGAATTAATGACATTTCCAGAATTATTATCTATTTTGTAGATTTCTTCTTCACCCACAACTACAAGGCTGTCTTCCTGCAGTGCAAACTTATTATTTTTGTTTGGTAACTTCACTTCCCAAATCACATCACCTGTCTTTTTATCCAATGCTATCATTCGCGTGCCAAACATAATATATACGTATTTATCGTCTATGCTATCAGGAGAATAAAAGTCAGACTCCCAGACAACTCTATTATTAACATAATCAAATGCTATAGTTCTTGGATGACTTTTGTAGTATACAATATTATCATCAGCTTGCAAATCGGAACTAATCTTATAGGGTAAATCTGCGATTGGCGTAAAAATCAAGTTTTCAGGATTTATTTCATACAGCTTATTCTTATCTTTATCAGCAATAAGAAATTTTTCACCAGCCAATACCGAATTCGTCGCTTCCCTGAACGGGATCGCCTTTTCAATTACTAAACCGCCTGTATCTTCATCGAAAACACTTATTCTATCAGTAAAAAAATAAATTCTATTTCTATAATTTATTAAATAACTAAAATAAGTATGAGCTTCTGGAACTAATGAACTCTGCCAAAGCTGTTTTCCGGTTTCCTTAGATAAAGCATATAAATCAACATAGTCCCATCCACGGACGAGCGTCATAAGATTGTCTCCAGCATCAAACAAAATTACAGTTTTATCACATTTAGTCACCGTTTTCGTATCACCAACATACTTTGCGCATTTTTCTGGATATTTATCAGATCTCCAGACAAGCGAAGAATCAGATTTAGGAGTAAAACGATCCACTACAACCAGCTTCACGGATACTGCAAATACCACGATCAGAAAAAGAATTATAAATATAAAACCAACTATTGAGGTAAGAACAAAGCCCTTGTCCGGATTTTTCCTTAGCATAATTTTATGCTACGGCTGGTGGATCTAAATGTCAAATTAGATTTTCTCAGGAGTACTAATTCCTAAAAGATCCAATCCTTTTCCGATGGTGTTTTTAGCTGCCACTAAAACTGACAAGATTTCCTTTTCATTTTCACCACCTATTATTTTTTCCTTTTCATAAAAACTGTTAAAGTTTTGAGCCAAAACAAATAAATATTGCGTCAAATGATTTGGCGAAAACCTGTCGCTTGCGTCTTTTGCGACTGTTTTAAATTGGCAGACAAGGCGCATTAGTGCTAATAATTCCTTGTCTGGATTTTTCACGGAAATAGCCTCAAGATCATGATTTTGGCTTTTTTCTAAAAGTGATATAATTCTGGCATAAGTATACTGCATATAAGGACCTGAATAGCCTGCCAAATCAACACTTTCTTCTAGTGAAAATGACATATCCGACTCGCGTGAAAACTTTAGCATACTCCATTTCACAGCACCCACAGATAGCTCATCCAAGACTTCATCCGGAACCTTTTTAAAGCCTTTTTTAAGCAGTTTTTTCGTTTCATCCAAAAGCCAATTTGCATTCACAATATTTCCACTACGTGATGACATTTTCCCCTCTTTAAGATTTACAAATCCGAATGACAGGTGAAAACTTTTTGTGGCAATTTTTACATCAATTTTCTCCAAAGCTTTTAAAAGAACTTTGAAATAATCTATCTGTTCATTTGCTGTCATTATGATTGATCTATCAATTTCAGGAAAATCTTTATTTTTCAGAAATGCCAGCGCTAAATCTTTTGCTTCATAGGTGGGGTGTCCCATACTATTTACAAAAACTCTTGTGTGAAGTCCGAACTGCTCTGCACGAAAAACAAAAGCCCGATTGTCTGTCTCAAAAACATCCAAATTATTTTCTACAATTTCTCTACCCATCAGAGCTACTTCTGACTCGAAATAATATTTTTCATACTTTATCCCAAGTTTTTTATAAAGATCTTCAAAGTAATCCAAACTCCACCTGCGGCCTATTTCCCAGATATGCATAATTTCTGCATCCTTAGTATATATTTTGTTATTGATTGATATGATTTCATTTTTGGCATTTTCGTCTGTTTCAAATCTCTCAGCCCCGAGCCTATATGATTCACCCAAAAACTTTGCCCTGACTTCTAGCTCTTCGTTTTCTAAACTTTCCAATCTGGACTTTGGACTTTCAGCTTGCAAAATGCCCCACAGGCATTTTGCAACATGCATACCCACATCTCCTTGATAATTTGCTCTAACCACTTTCACGCCATTAAACTCAAGCAGTCTAGCAAGAGATTCACCGAGAGCTAAATTACGAAGATGACCTATATGAGGCTCTTTAAATGGATTTAGATCACCGAATTCAAAAATTAGACTAGACTCCTCCTGTCTAGCTTCAATTCCTTTTACAGCAGACTGAATTACTTTTTCCAATTCTTCATTTGATAACCAAAAGTTAATAAAACCGGGCTTTACCAGCTCAATTCTAGCAAATCTTGAATAAAATTCTTTTCTTTCTCTAAGTTTTTCTACGACCTTTTCTCCTGCTTCCATGGAGCTTTCAAAATTTCCACCTAGCCTCATGGCAATATTTGTAGAAAAATCTCCTTTTTCCAGATCTTCAGGAATGACAATTTGAGGATCAAATTTTTCATCAACCAACCCTAGAACAGCTTCACTTAATTCTATTTCCAACTCTTTCTTTAATTCCATAAACAAATTGTAGCATTAAATCATCAACTAGTTAATAGATACTACATATTGGATATTGGATATTGGATATTGGATATTGGATATTGGATATTGGATATTGGATATTGGATATTGGATATTGGATATTGGATATTGTTGAATTTTTTGGCAAGAAAAAGCGCTATGGTAATTTATATTAAAGTGAGGTGAGAAAACTCTCGCCGAAGGTAAGGACGCTTATGCCCAAACTTTCAACCAGAGTAATCTCGCCTCTACTCTTCCCTCACGGGAACCATAGCGCGAATTCGACTTCAATCACATTGGACTACTCCAATGCATACTGCGGAAATTTCAACTGGGTTCATTTACTGAAGAAGCGAAAGACCTTGAGCCCCTGCCCAAATCAGTACAACTAGAACTCCAGCAAACATGATGAATAATGACCCAACAAGCCACACCATTCGCCCAAACCATCTGTCGATGCCAAAAATACCCTTGGACACCAAAGACCAGATGATAAAAACGAAAAAAATGGTAAACAGATTGCTCAAAAGAGAGCTTTCTGCGATGTTATCGGGCATAATACTTCCTTTCCGAGAGCATTACCGGATGTTAAGTCCAGCTGGTTGGTTTAATTAATAAACTTAACGTTGTCTCTGTTTACAACTTCCATCAACATCCCGTTCAGTTCTTTCTGAACAGACTGATTTGCATCTTTTCCTGCCAGATTTTCAAGCTGCCAGGGATCATTTGTGAGATCGTAATGCTCAGCTTCACCAGTCTTATACTTCGTATAAGTCCAGGTGGTGTCCTGAGAATAACTCTTCGTAGTTACCAAGCCGTACCAGGCCGGATAAGATCCCTTCGTGTGCAGGTATTCAAGATAAATAAACTCCCTATTGAGCCTATTCACCTTTCCCGTCAGAAGTGGTAGCAAGTTCATGCCATCTGCTCCCGGGATTATGCAGTCGGCGAGTGCACAAAGAGTTGGTGCAAAATCAACGTTTGACACCGGCTCCTTAATTACCCGTTTGCTGTTTCCCAGTCGCGCTGGCCAAGTCATATAAAGAGGCACCGGTGCTGCATACGGAAGACGTTTTCCGATCTTCCTGTGCTCACCCATAAGCCATCCATTATCAGATGTGAAAATGAAAAGTGTGTTCCTGTATCTGCCTGTTTCCTTCAGCGCTTTTTTGATTTTCCCGAAAGTCCGGTCTACACCCATCATTTCCTCACATCGCGAGGTCAGATCGTACGACTTTTGGCTAAGTCTAGAAAAATCCTGAACATAGTTAGGCTTGTCAGATACATCCTGCTCGTTATAAGACGGACTCGTCCAAGGGTTTACATTCCTACACTTGGGATGACCTACAAAAGTACGAACAGGAATGTTTGGGGTATGTCCGCTGGGAAGTGATGCAACCGCAAAAACAGGTGTAGCTTTTGGCGCATTCCTGATATGCTTTGCAATCCTTCTTCCAATTACCAAAGTAGAATGATCTTTTGTCTTTGTACCCTTAAACGAGTAACTCTTTCGTGTCCACAGATAGTAGCTGTAGAACTTCTGATAAACACTGCTAAGATGCTTATGAATCACATCAAAGTGATTCCATCCCTTAGCAAGCTGGTAAACGCTTTTTCTGGTAGGAGCAGCTTTCGTAAATCCATTCATCGGCTTACCAACATAGATGGTTCTATAACCGCTTTTTTGAAGCTGAACATTCAGCGACGACTCCAAAGAATCAAGCACTGAATTTGCATTATCGGTAAAGCCATTATTGTGGCTATATTTCCCTGTCAGAAGATTTTTCCTGGCAGGGCCACAAACAGGAGTCGAGCCATATGCATTACGAAACTCAACGCCTCTGTCACAAAATTGTGCCAGACTTGGCGTACGGTTTTCATCACACCAGAGCCTTCTCTGATTTTGGCTCACATCGTCCAAGTATATAATCACCACGTTTGATTTTGTGGCTGCCTGAACGTCAGCTGGTGTAATAGCAATTACTGAACCTGTGCAAATTATCGCACCAAATCCAAGAGCCGCTAAAGCCTTCTTGATTCCCATGACCTCCCCTTTCCTTTCTTTTTGTTTATTTCCGCCCCGACACCTTCGGCATCGGGATCCCGAACGAAAACTATCGTCGGGACAGTTTGTTAAAGTGCCGGACCTCATCATGGCTTCGAACAGCAAGCCTAAGCCTGAAATCATAAAACCAATTCGAAATCCATCTAACCCTTCCGTAGCCATTTGGCGCAGTAGGGTTAAAGCGTAACAGAAGCTTAAAAGTCTTCTGTTTTTAACAATAAATCAAAAGCGCAAAGGCGCAAATTAAGCCAAGGGTTTTTGACTAAATGTTAGTCTGAATAATACCACTTATGCCTTGATTAAACAACAAATTTAGTACATCTTAATATTACTTAATATATCTAAAATGTCCTATAATTTATTATGTAGAAAAATGAAGAATGAGGGGGAGGCGCTGTGCTGTAGATAAAGTTAGGATTCGGATTTTAGGTCCGAAATTGTAAGCGCAATTGCTTACTTCTTACTTTTTTCCACAAACATAGCGCCTGCACCCAATCGTCTTAAGACGACTGCCCCTTTACTGCGAAAACTTATCATCAATTGATTAGACCCATCCAATTGCCTTCAAGGCAAGATAGGTAAAAAGACTCAGAGCATTACCGACAAAAAGCAGTAAACCCGGAACACTCAGATAGAGCGCCCTGTTGTAGTATTTGTCGGGTGCTCCTGGCCCACGGGTAACCGGTTCTTTCTTAAAACGCCAAAAGTAATAAATGCTACCAAAAAGCATCAGCCCTCCGATAAAACACATTACCACAACTATCTCAACCATCACGGCTCTCCTTCCTTGAATTCTACTGTTACCAGAACAGGTCTGTGGTCTGACAAAAATAGATCATTGACAGTGTCCTGCGGGATACTATACTCAAGCACCTCAAAAGACCTATCTATAAAAATGTAATCCACGATTGAACCGTATTCACGATTCCCTGGATCAAATCCCGAGTATGTCACTTCACTAGGCTCTAGACTTGCAAGCCTTGAATCAACTAGTTTTGTGCCATCCAGACTCGGACTCGTAAGAATTGCATAAGTTTCAGATTCAGGAACTGCATTTAGGTCTCCAGTAAGAATTACCGGAAGTCCTCCTGCCTTTTTCTGAATCTGTTCAAGAAGAAGAATTGCGCTTTCACGCCGTGTCTCTTCTGACTTGTTATCGAAATGTGTGTTGAATAGTAAAAATTCCTCTCCTGTCTCACGGAATTGGAATTTAGCCCACGTGACGATTCTTTTGCCTCCGTACCAGCCGTATGAAGGGATCTGCGGAGCAGAGGGCGCGAGCCAAAAAGTTCCCCGGTCAAGCATCATGAGTTTTTCTCTATTGAAAAACACAGGATTATGCTCACCTGAGTCATATCCGTTGTCTCTGCCGACTCCGTACCCGGAATACAAAGAGCGAAGCTTTTGCTTCAGCTCCTCCATGACAAATGGTGTTACCTCCTGCAGGCCGATGATATCGGGACTTTCCCTGCAAATCATAGAAACTACAGCAGAAGATCTATTTTCCCAAGAATCACGACCATCAAAAAAACTGCTTCTTCTGATGTTAAACGTCATGATTTGGAATTCTGAACCACTAACAGCCTCACAGCTCTCCTCCTCAGTGGAGAATAACTGCGGTAGTATCAATACAAGCGCGACGATCAAAATCACCGCACCTTTTTCTCTGCTCATCCTCTCTCCTTTTAGAATTCATGTGATTTTCGCCCCGACACCTGCGGCGTCGGGATCCCGAACGAAAAATATCGTCGGGACAGTAAGTTAAAGTGCCAGACTTCGCCAAGGCTTCGACCGACAAGCCTAAACCTGCAATCACGAAACCAATTCGAAATCTTATCTAACCCTTCCGTAGCCTTTGGCGTAGGAGGGTTAAAGTGCTATTAAGGTCATTGAACTTAGATTTTTTGACAAAAAAACTTGGCAAAACATGCCACTTTACATGTCAGGTGGAATAATATCACTTTACTTTATTTCATTCAACGTCACGCAAAAAATTTATAATTCGAATTATAGAAGAAAAATATACTTTTCACAGACCACTTTTTCATTAAATATAAACAAATCAGCTTTAATTTTCTTAGCACCTGATATAGTCTAACTGCTTATATTTTGTGAAAAAACTTACTGCAAAATGATATTCCTCAACCAGATAGAGTAAAGGCGCCGGGGTTAAAGGACAAAGAATGTCCCAAGAAAATCTTCTAATGAAAGAAGAAATCTTAGAAACAAACTATGTTTCCTCCACCTGACGGCGCCTATACATTACTACAAAGTCTTACTTCGCTCTGGAAGCTAGTGCTTCCGCATTCCACCTAAAGGCGGTCTTGGAATAGTATTTCTTCAGAATCCTCTTCCAGGACCAGCCACGCTTGGCACAGTTTTTCGCTGAACGAGCGTACAGTTTCCAACCGTTCGCATCGGCTCCGCACGTTTGCGCGTAACCTGCACGATATCCGGTCAGAAAGAAGCGGGTATTCCACTTCCATGCAGACAGTCCCCACACGGCGTTCACGGCGCGGTTTTGGCTGGGTACTGGCTTAGCACCTGGTCGCCACAACTGATCTTGGGTGGTATTAACGACGTCATAACAACGTCCACGGCTAACGCCACCCCGCCAATTGCCTTTCAGCGTGTAATACCAAGCAAACTGCTTGGTAGCCATGGCACCAGCCTTCAAAGTAGCATTGGGAAGTCTTCCCGGCCACTCACCTGATGCCATCACTTGCGCAACATAGCGCTTGAACTTCACCTTGTGTACTTGTCCTGTTCTGGTATCCAGAACCCGGATGTAGTTAGGCTCCACCTTTCGGCTTTCCCATCCGGTACAGGATCTTCCTCCTGCTTCTGCAGACTGAGCAACGCTCAAGGAACCGAACACAAGGGTCACTGCGATCACGAGAAGTGATGCGGTTCTGGGGAACCTCATTACACTCCTATCTTCTGCGTGTTTTGACAACTGCTGTATAAATTAGCTTACCATCTACACCTCCTTTTGGTAGAACTATAGAAAAAATTGGTGAAAGCGAATTTATGCTAACCCCGGCATGAATGCTTTTGGTTAGTAAGCCTTGCTTAATGTAATGTGCCGGACTTCGCTGAAGCACTGACCCAGTTTTTTAGACAAAAGTCAAATATTTCTTTGAAATCCATTTTTTAACCATCCATTGCCTTTTGGCATAGGAGGTTAATGTTCGAAAAAAGAGCTATTTAAAACTCTTCTTTGTTTTTAAGTCACAAAAAACCACCAAAATTCGGGCGCATTTGCCCAAGTTGGGATTTATGTCGAATTATTATATCAATATATAGCCTCAAAAACAATGGTATTTATATTCTTAAAAAGAAAAAAGGCACTGTGTTTTAAGTAAGGAAAAGAATGGATGAGATGGGATCATCCCGAAGGAGTATGACGCTAACGTCATAGTCTTCGTAGAATGTACTACCTCAAATTCTTATCAATACAACACAGTGCCTTTAAGCACTTGTACTCGACACATAATGCGCGAGTGATTTTGCGGAAATCCGGACATTTTTCACTTTTCTGACTCCTGCACATAAGATGCAAGAATTACGTAAAGCGCGCCACCGGCTAAGTATCCAAGCGATACGCCAACAGCATAACCTATTATGTCAGGACTTAGGAATTTGCCCTTATCAACCAATACCCAACCGTATGTTATGCCTAGAAAAAGGCAATATAAAAGAAGAAGCATGTCCACCTCCTGTTGGGTTTTTTAGGTGGTGCCTGCTGAAGCTAATGCCCCAATCAAACCTTACGGCCGAAACAAGCACCACCCGGCTTAACTCACATCTGAACTAGAGATCTCTAGACCAGCTCGAAAGCTACGCGCTATTCGAAGCTGAATCCTGATGCGGGACGAGCGGGACATGAGCCTACCCAGCCTACATCAGGAACGTACCTGCTGGCAACGATTCGCTCGTCCGCAGTGTGGTTCCAGATCCACATGACAGTATCTGGCATGACACTGAAAGTGGGCGTACGGTAGTACTGATGAGCGGGTACCGTATACCGGTCCCTTACATCTGTCCCATTTGGACTCACACGACGAACCGTGAAGTCGGTAGAGCGGTTGCTCCAAGCGTTATTGAGCTCAGCCCAATAACGGTTAGTGCTACAAGGTCCCACGATCTGGCCGTAAGGCTCGAGGTGTACCACTGGCGGTGCTGGAGTGTTGTCTGAACACCTCATCCTGAACTGGATCTCTCCACCAGGATACCAATACCAACCAGGGGGTGCAGGCTGTGTTACCACGAAGCCATCAGGCGTCTTGAACACAACCGCATCCCTTTGGTTCACGAGCATGAACCCACCGGACTTGCGGGTGCCATCGTCGTTTACGTCAACGACGCAGCCGAAGCCAAGTCCGAAATAGAGGTTCCATGTAGAAGCCTTATTGGCTCCATCAAATGCAGGAACCATGTACTGGACCACGCCCGACGTGTCGGTGTCAGGATCTGTATTCACATACAAAAGCCTGTCACCGTCATCAGCAGAAGCCAAGGCCACCTGATTGCCACTATTCGCTGTGTTAGCGAAAACAGCACCAGGAAGCAGAACGAGCAAGCTGATCACGACAAATGCCGCAACCAGAGTTGACTTTTTCACTCAAGTGTCTCCTATGCGGGGCATGTTACTCTCCCTCAAATGGAAGAGAGTTGGCTTATAAGCGCCTCCTTTAAATACCGTCTAAGCTGGGGAAATTCCGCAAAAAATGTCAATGTGCCGGACTTCGCTAAAGCTTCGACTCGGCTAAAAAACCATCAGTCAAAGTCTTCATAAAAATCCTACTCTCGCCCTTCCGAAGCCAAAAAGCGTAGGAGGGTCAAAGTGCTAGCTCCGATTTAATCGGAACAAGTCCCGATAGAACTCTTGCGTTAGTCACGTCAAACGTGATTGAACGGAAAAATCCGTGGGACAATCTACATTTTTTACTAATTAAATGAGCGCGTTTTGCTCAAATTTAACATAAAAATGTCACCCAGATAGTACTCTTTTTCATATTTTATGTCAAAGTATAAAAGTATTTCATAATATAAATTAAAAGGGCATCTGTGGGGATTTATTGAGTGACCGACCGGTCATGAAGGTTCGGTGCGATTATCGCTCCAACATCCGACACAAGTCGTATCTCTCATCCTTTATTAGATGCCCTGTTTGTACTCGTTTTCACGAGCTAAGCTGCGGATTGGTTTTTTAACTTGACAAAATCGATGGTGCTTATAGATCATCTTTCCTATATAGAGAGATGTCATATCAAGCACCATCACGAGCTCAGGTGACATGGTTTATTGGGCAGGCACTAGCAGGCTAGTGAGACAGAAGCTCTCCGGCACTGAGGATGCGACATTCGTTTGTCGACCATCCATAGTTGCCCGCTTCCGCGACAGTCTCTTGTGCGAGCACATCGCCGTTGCCTCGGACAACCCTCACCTTCCCGTTAGGCGGAAATGTGAACGCCGGTGTGACCACATAGCTTTTGCCAGCAACGGTCTGCTTGTAGAGCACAGTCCAGGAGTCAGAGCCAGGCTCTTTCACCTGCAGACTGAACGTGACCGGGCGCCAAGGCGCAGAGTCACGATTGTCGAAGACAGCACCGCCCACAGGATCTCCACAAGGCTGTAGGATCCGAGCCTTGGGCTGTACAGCCGGTTCACAGGTAACGACCTTGTAGTAGTTGACCCGCAGAGGACCAACCCGTACGAATCCTCGCACCTTGTGATCGTTCAAACCCGCGAACTTGGTGTAGGTCAGCTGACCCTTGCCTTCCACGTACGAGACGTCATCAACGCGAAGATCGCCATCGATGTACATCCTGACTCGACTCAGAAGTGGAGATGGCACGTGGCGCGTGTTATACGCTACGTCCAGCTGAATCCTGTTGGCTACGCCCTTTGGACCCTCAACGCAATTCAGACCTACATCAAT
>Ga0210057_1008632_pt1 | contig 12010 bp, 11 predicted proteins | sample CryGeyCG2114_010_2_FD_183968 | JGI IMG/M metagenome (GOLD analysis project Ga0210057, IMG submission 183968) | Groundwater microbial communities from aquifer - Crystal Geyser CG10_big_fil_rev_8/21/14_0.10 (SPAdes) (version 2) | ecosystem: Environmental > Aquatic > Deep subsurface > Groundwater ...
CAGGGCCGAGCCGGCATTGACCATCACGGCGCGGATATCGGCAAAGTCAACATTGATAATACCGGGGATGGTGATGATGTTGGAGATGCCTTCCACCGCTTGGCGCAAAATCTCGTCGCACATGGCAAAGGCGGAAGTGGCGGTGGTGTCCTTGGTAATAACGGAAAGCAAGCGGTCGTTGGGGATAACGATAATCGCGTCCACTTCTTTGCGCAGTTCGTCCAAACCGACTTCGGCAATCATTTGCCGTTGTCGGCCTTCAAAGAAGAAGGGGCGGGTGACCACGGCAATAGTCAGCGCGCCTTGGTCTTTGGCAATCTTGGCCACTACCGGCATGGCGCCGGTGCCGGTACCACCGCCCAAACCGCCGGACACGAAGACCATGTCGGCGCCCTTGATTACATTTTGCACTTCCTCAATGCTTTCCTCGGCCGCCTTTTTGCCAATCTCGGGGTCCATGCCGGTGCCCAAGCCACGGGTAATGTTTTTACCGATGTGGACCTTTTTGCCGGCGGCCGAGTGGTGGAGGTGCTGAGCGTCGGTGTTCATCGCCACAAATTCCACTCCGCGGACCTTGGAGTTGACCATGTGGGTCACGGCATTGGTACCGGAGCCGCCTACGCCAATTACTTTGATACGGGCAAAAGCTTCAATTTCAGGCATAATTTTGGGCATAATCTTAGGATTTGGGTTTTCTTTACTCATTAAAGTGTCCTTATCCTAACAAAATGTCCCTCGCGGGGCAATAGCTATCCAAGGTCAGACCTTGGGACCTCTAAAGGTCTGACCTTAAAATTATGGCAAGAGTTCGCGGAGGTATTTGAGGAAAGAGCTGGCAATTTTAATTCCCGGGCGTTCCTCCGGCGGGAGATCGAGGCCAAAGTATGTCAGGCCGTAAGCGGTGGCCCAAGTGGCGTCTTTGATTTTGTTGTTTGAAGCGGTGGCGATCCCCGCGTCGGCGGTGCGCGCCGGCAGTTTGAAATAATCCTTGGCCAACTCCTCAATGCCGTTAACGCTGGCGCCGCCGCCTAAGAGGACAACACCGGCCGGGAGGAGACCGCTACGGGAAATCTTTTTCAAATGGGTTTCAATCGATTGGAAGATATCAAGCAAGCGAGCGCCAATCACCTCCTCCAATTTTTTCTTATTGCCTCGATTGTTGGGCGGACCGACGGGCGCGGCCATCTCACCGCGCTTGATTTGTTCGGCTTCTTCCAGCGAGACTTTAAAGCCGAGGGCGATGTCGTTGGTGATATTGTTGGAGCCGATGGGGAAAACTTGGATTGAGACCGGCAAGCCGTCTTCAAACACCGCCATCGAGGTGGTTTGAGCGCCGATGTTGGCCAAAACGGCGCCGGCGGTTTTTTGCATTTTGGTTAAGGTGACGAGCGAAGCGGCCAAGGGCGCCGCGATAAAGTCGTCCTCGCTCACCTTCAAGCCGGCCGCCTCAAGCACTTGAGTCAAGTCTTTGAGATGCTGACGGCTGTAAGTAATCAACACCGCCTTAACTTCCAATTTGTTGCCTTTAAGACCCTCCGGCCGGCCGATAATCTTTTTGCTGTCGAGTTTATAACCAAGCGGGAAGCGATGGATAATCTCTTCATTAGCCAGGTCGGTGGCCGAGGCCACAGCAGCGTCTATCGCTCTGGTCATATCCAACTCGTTAATCTCGGAGTCGCCACGAGTGACGGCCACACCGCCTTCAACAATCCGTGAGGAGAGCGAAACGCCCGAGAGACCGATAAAAGCGTGCCGGATTCGGAGGTTGGTTGCTCGTTCCGCCTCGCGCAACGCTTCGACCACGGCCTCGGCCGCTTCATCCGGATTGGTCACATAGCCGCTCCGGAGGCCGCGGGCGGTCTTCTTCACCATCGCCAACACTTGCGGCGATTCTCGGCCACGACCAAGGTCAGCGACGACTACGCGAATCGCCGCTGTGCCGATGTCGAGTCCGGTGATAATATTTCTCATTGCGCCATTGGACTAAAAGTTGTTGTTCCTGCTTATCCATTCTACTACCGTGGTTCAATCCTTTCAAATGGAGTAAACCGTGGATAAAGAGATGGCGGTAGCGCGCGCGAGTAGTTTGCTGTAATTTTTCCGCTTCCAACTTCACCCGCCGAGCGTTGATAAAAATTTCGCCCAGCCGTTTGGCAAGCGGGAAAGAGAGCACATTGGCGGGCTTATCCTTGCCGCGCCAAGCGCGGTTGAGTTGGCGGGAGAGCTTATCGCCACAAATCACCACCGAGAGTTCATAGTCCGGACCCAAAACCGCTTCAGCCATCAGCTGAAGCGGTATCGACGGCAGGGGAGTCTTAGCGAGTCTTTTTACCGTAATCATTCTTGATTTTGCCCAGTTTCCACAGGCGTTCGTATTTGGCCCGGCGAGCCAGCTTTTTTAAAGCGTCTTGCTTCTTCTTCAATTCCGATTTGGTCCGCTCGCTAAAGCGCGTCCCGCGGACGTGGCGCACCAAGCCGGACCCTTGGACCTTTTTGGAAAAGCGCCGCAAGAGACTGGCGGTTGATTCGTTGGTGTTTTTGCTGACTTCAATTGCCATATTTAGTGTTCGAACTGTAACACAAGCGACTGGTTGGACGCAAGTTATTTAATCGCCCGGATATAATCGGCCAATTTATCAACTCGGATAGTGTCTTGGGAACGGTTATCCATATTGCGAACAATGACCGTGCCTTCCAAGGCCTCCTTTTGCCCCAAGATAATCGAGTATGGCACGGCGAGCTTCTCGGCTTGAGCCAATTGGGCCGAGAGCGAATCTTTGGAAATGGTTTGGACCAATGGGATTTTGGCTGCGCGCAGAATCTCGATTACCGGGAAGCTTTTGAGCTTAGCTTCAAAACCCAATTGGATGAAGAAAACTTTTGGTTTTTTAATAATTCGCGGGGTCGGGCGATTGTAACCGGCGGCGGCGATAATTCGATCCACGCCGAGCGAGGCGCCAACGGCCGGCACCTCCTTTTTACTGCCAAGCGTTTTGGCCAAGTAGTCGTAGCGGCCACCACCGCCAAGGGCCAAAGGTGTGGCTTCGTCGGCGGGGTTATCGGGCAAAACGGAAATCTCAAAAACTGTTCGGGAGTAATAATCCAAACCGCGGACCAAGTTGGCGTTGATGCGGTAATCCATGTCCATCTCGCCCAAGTACTCCAGCACCTCTTTAAAGTGGGCCTTGCAACTGCTCGAGAGGTAAGTAATCGATTCGGGCGCTTCGGCTTTAATCGGCTGACACTTCTCGTTTTTGCAATCAAGGACGCGCAACGGGTTGGTCTTGAGCCTTTCGCGGCAGTCGGCGCAGATAAGGCGAACATGCTTCTTGTAATAATTAACCAGGTTGCGCTTCCAATCGGCGCGACAGTCCGGGTCGCCGATAGAGTTAATCTCAATTTGCAAATTGGTCAGACCGACCTCGGTGAGGATGTTTTTGGTCAAGCTGATAATCATCGCGTCGGCGGCGCTTTTGCTCGTTCCCAACACTTCCAGGCCGAACTGCCAAAATTGGCGCGAGCGACCGGCTTGCGGATTTTCGTGGCGGAAAAAGGGGCCGAAATAATAAAATTGGAGCGGCTGGGGGAGAGCGGTCATGCCATGCTCCAAGTAACTGCGCATCACTCCGGCCGTGCCTTCGGGCCTAAGGACCAGTCGGTCGTTGCCGCGGGTTTTGAGATTGTACATCTCCTTTTGGACGATGTCGGTAGCCTCGCCCACGCCGCGGAGGAAGAGCTCCTCCTTTTCCAGCATCGGCGTTTCAATCGGTTTGAAGCCGTAATAAATTGCCACCTCGGCCGCCTTCTCGCCGAAGCCTTGGTAGAGGTAATACTCATCACCAATCAAATCGCGCATCCCTTTAACACTTTGGAGATTTTGGTCTGATTTGGTTTTCTTAGGCATAAAAAGTTTTAGTTTTGGCCTGGTAAAAGTTCCGCTTTGCTAATCGGGAGGAGCCGTAAGAGAACACGACCTTTCAAGAGATTGTCGGTGACCGGGCCCCACGAGCGCGAGTCGAGGCTCTCGAGGCGATTGTCGCCCATTACGAAGTATTCGCCGGCATCAAGCTTAACCGTTTGGGTCGGCAAACTCTGGCGCTTAATGTAATCTTCCTCAAGCGTGAGGACTTGGCCGTCGGTTGCCAAGATGGTTACGCCTTCAGTCGAGAGCTCGAGTCTTTCCCCGGGCAGGCCAATCACCCGCTTGATGAAAAATTTGGACGGGTCCTTGGGGTAACGGAAGACGATTACCTCACCGCGCTTGGCCTCGCGGAAGTGGTAAGAGAGCTCGTCAATCACCAAATATTCGCCATGTTCGAAGGTGGGGACCATCGAGGAGCCGGAAACAATGAACGGTTGAGCCACATAGGCGCGCACCGGGATGACGATGGCGATGGTAATGAGGCCGAATTTAAGCGCCTCCCAAATGGACTCTCTAGTTTGATCAGTCATGAGCTAAATTTGTCTTGTTATCATATTACATTTAAGCAGTGTTAGCAAATGATGATTTTTTGTCGTTTTTTGCTACAATTGAGGGACTTATGAGTTTTATCATTGTCGGCCTGGGCAATCCGGGGCAAGAGTATGAAGAGACGCGACACAATGCCGGGCGGATGGCGGTTGAATTACTGTCGGACGATTGGAGCGACGATAAGAAGACGCGCTCGCTTGTTAGTAAAGCGAAGATTGGCAAAAAGCCGGTCGCTCTTCTCTTGCCGGAAACTTTCATGAACAAATCCGGCGAGGCGCTTAAGCCATTAGTCAAAAGCGTGAAGGTGGCCGCCGAATTGGTGGTAATCCACGATGACCTTGATCTGCCGCTTGGACGGGTTAAGATGACCTTCGCCCGTGGCGCCGGCGGCCACCGCGGAGTGGAGTCGGTTAAGCGAGCGGTTAAGACTGATAAGTTTTACCAAATCAAAATCGGCATTTCACCGGCGACACCGAAGGGGAAGATAAAGAAGCCGCAAGGGGAGGAGAAAGTGCAAAAATTTATTTTAAGCAAATTCAAACCGGACGAGTTGAAAATTTTGAAAAAAGTAAACCAAAAAATCGCCGCCGGGCTGGAACTGTTGTTGAACAAGTCGCCCGAAGCGGCGATGAATGAGTTGAATACAAAATAAAGCTAGTCTTTTTTGGGTTCTTTGAACAAGAGCGTCATTTTTTGGTTCTTGGGGTCAAACAAGTTAATCGTAAATTCGTACTTTTTGCCCAAGGCCAGCGTGTTGTGGAGATCCAATTCATCCTTAAATTCGGAGATGTGGACCAAACCGGCCACGCCTTCCTCAATTGAGACCAAAGCGCCATGTTTGTTGTACTTAATCACTACCCCGCCCACCCTGTCGCCACTCTTATATTTGCCCTCGGCCTCTTGCCAGGGGTTGGGCTTAAGCGCCTTGATGGAGAGCGAGACTTTGCCATCCTTCACCTCAATAATCTTGGCCTTAACTTTGTCGCCCGGCTTGTAGAGCTCGCGCGGGTTCTCCACCAGCGCCCAATCAAGCTCGGAGATGTGGACCAAACCTTCCAAACCCTCCTCCAGTTTAATAAAGATGCCAAAGTCAACCGCGCCGGTGACCTCGCCTTCAACCGTCTCGCCCAAAGCGTATTTGTCCACCAATTCGCGTCTGGCCTCGTTGTCCATATTCTTCTCCGAGAAGATGAGTTTGTTTTCCTTGGGGTCGGCGGTAATCACCGAGAGCGAGAGAGTTTGGCCAACCAACTTCTCCAACGCTTCCATAATTTTATCTTTGTCGCCGTCGTTTACTCGCGGGTAGTGCTCGGCCGAGAGTTGCGAGGCGGGGAGGAAGCCGTCAATCCCTTGCCACTCCACAATCAAACCGCCTTTATTGGCCTCTTTAATCAGGAGCTCAAACACGGCTTTGGCTTTAACCGCTTTCTCGGCCTCGTGCCAAATAATCGCTTGCTTGGCTTCCTTAAGCGAGAGCTCAATGTAACCGTGCTCGCCTTCCGACTCCACCACTTTGGCGGTAACGGTGTCGCCAAGATTGACCTTCTTAATAATGTCGCGGGCGTTTAAATACTCCCGGCCGAAGATGAGGCCGGTGCCGTAAGGCGGCAAGTCGACATAAAGCTCTAACTTACCTTTGCTGATAACCGGCCCTTCCACCAAAACGCCTGCTTCCGGCCGGGGGGAAGAACCTTTAAACACCTCGTCCAGCGGTCCGCGCGGGGCGAGTGGCCGTTCTACGGCCAATTTTTTATCTTTACTTCCTACCTTAATCTCTTCAACCTCTCTAACTTTAGTGGTATTGGCAGCCTCTTTCTTACTGCCGACAATTTTAGACAGGATTCCCATAGGTCTTACTTATCTCTTTTTACCCACCTGCTTCGCTAAAGCTTCGCAGGACAGGCCTGGCACTCTCACGGCTTAGTAGAGAGTCGCCAAGATTGATAATAATCGCACCCCGCAATCATACCAACTTTCTCCTCATCTGCCAAGCACTTGGAGGCCCGGCCTCCAAGTGCTAAAATTACTAGCAATTATGTCCAATCGAGAAAAATCAATTGCCGGAGAGTATTATCATGTTTATAATCGTGGCGTTGATAAGAGGATAATTTTTACTGATGAGCGAGATTATCAACGTTTCCTTTCTTCTTTGATTGCTTTTAACAACATTGAGCCGATTGGCAGTATTTACGAGCAATCTTTTGTCAAAAATAAAAATAAAATTAAGCCGTTGATTCGGATAATTTGCTATTGTCTAAATCCCAACCATTTTCATCTAATCATTTCCCCGTTAGCAGACGGAGGAGTTGAGAGTTTTATTCAGAAAATAGGGACAGGTTACACTATGTATTTTAATGAGCGACAAAAACGATCGGGGCGTTTGTTTCAGGGGCCGTATAAAGTCAAACATATTTCTGATAATGGGTATCTTCTACACCTAAGCGCTTATGTTAATTTAAACAATTTGGTTCACCGACTTGGAGGCCGGGCCTCCAAGTCGAGTTGGAGTGAATATTGTGGGGAGGTAAATGGCGGCCTATGCAATAAGAGGATTATTCTTGATCAATTTGAAAACAACAGGGAATACGAGGAATTTGCACAAGAAATCGTTACTGAAGTTTCTATTAGACGACAAGAAGACAAAGAATTAGATTCGTTATTGTTAGAATGACCACTTGGAGGCCCGGCCTCCAAGTGGAGGCTTTATTTTTGGGTAGGAATTTGGTAGAATACAGGTATGATAATCACTTATCACGGTTTTGGTATGACCAAATTGCAGGTCGGCGATACGGTGGTGGCCGCCAATCCGATTAGCAAGGGGAAGGATGGTAAGGCGCCTCGCTTTGGCGCCGATTTGGTGTTGGTATCGCTGGCCGACCCCGGTTGGAACGGCGTCGAGAACATGACCTATGGCGAGCGCGTCCCCTTTTTGGCGGCCGGGCCGGGTGAGTACGAGGTTAGCGACATCTTCATCCGGGGCATTGAGAGTGTTGGCCCGGATGGCAAAATCAACACCATTTACACCCTCAATTTGGATAATCTTAATGTTTGTCATTTGGGCGCGCTCTTCGCCGAGGAATTAAGCAACGAAGCGCTCGAGGCGATTGGGGTGGTGGACATCCTCTTTCTCCCGGCCGGCGATTATGGCACGCTCGCTCCCAAGGCGGCGGCCAAAGTGGCGGCGGCCATCGCGCCCAAACTAATCGTGCCGGTGGCCTACGAGTCGGAGGCGACACTTAAAGGTTTTCTTAAAGAATTGGGGGAGTCGGAACCGGAGAAGACCGACAAATTGACCATCAAGCGTCGCGACTTGGAGGGCAAGGAAGGCGAGGTGGTCATTATTAAAGCGAGCTAATTGCCAACTTTTTATGCCACTTAGCCAAACTTCTTATTTGGATAAAGTCAGAGCCAAGTCCAAGTCGGTGCGTCATTCGCTCTCGCTCTTTCTGGCCGGAGTGCTAACAATTGTGATTTTGGCCGGTTGGTTGGTGATTTTTAAAATCAATGATGATAAAGTGGCCACGGCACCGGCTAATGCGATCGAGAGCCCCGGCCCAATCGAGCGCTTCATCACCACTATGTCTCGCGAGTTGGCTAATGTGGGTAAGGGCGTCAGCGAACTTAAAGATTTAATCGTTCGCAATCCGTTGTTTAATTAATTATTGTCGTTTATGCCAGGTAAAAAAGACAAAAAAGACAAAGCCGATAATCAAGAAGCTAAACCGGAGGGGTTGGTGGCGAGTGGCGTAGTGCCCGTCTCAATTGTTAAAGAGATGCGGGAGTCTTATCTTGACTACGCCATGAGCGTGATTGTGGCCCGGGCCTTGCCGGATGTCCGCGATGGCTTGAAGCCGGTCCACCGGCGGATTTTGTATTCCATGAACGAGCTCGGTTTAACCAGCGCCGCCAAATTTAGGAAATCGGCCACGGTGGTGGGCGACGTCTTGGGCAAGTACCATCCGCATGGCGACGCTGCTTGTTACGACGCTTTGGTCCGCCTGGCCCAACCCTTTGCCATGCGTTATCCGCTGGTCAACGGCCAAGGCAACTTCGGCTCAATCGACGGCGACTCGGCGGCGGCGATGCGTTACACCGAGGCCAAGATGCACAAACTCTCAAGCGATATTTTGGCTGACATTGAAAAAGAAACAGTTGATTTTGTTCCCAATTACGATGGCCGGTTGATGGAACCGGTAGTCTTGCCCTCGCGGGTACCCAACCTGCTCCTAAACGGCACCCTTGGTATTGCCGTGGGGATGGCCACCAAATTGCCGCCGCATAACTTGGGCGAGGTGATGGATGCCTTGACTCATTTAGCCGACGAGCCGGAGGCCACCACTGATGACCTGCTCCAATTTATCAAGGGGCCCGACTTCCCCACCGGCGGTTTGGCCTTCAGCGAGAACGATATCCGTCACGCTTACGCCTCGGGCCGGGGCGGGGTCTTAACTCGTGGCGAGGCCGAGATTGTGGAGGGCAAGAGCGGTCAATTCCAAATCATCATCACTTCCATTCCATACCAGGTCAACAAATCCGATTTGATTGTTAACATCTCCGACTTGGTCCGCGATAAAAAGATTGACGGCATCCGCGATATCCGCGACGAGTCAACCAGCGACATCCGGGTGGTGATTGATATTAAGACCGGCGGTCAGCCAAAGCAAGTTCTCAATTTGCTCTACAAGCACACGGCGCTCGAGACTGCCTTCCATTACAACATGCTGGCGTTGGTTGACGGTGTGCCCCGCCTCCTCACCTTGAAGGGTATCCTTGAGGCCTTTGTGGGCCATCGCCAAGAGATTGTGACTCGCCGGACGCGCTTTGACCTCCGCAAGGCGGAGGAGCGCGAGCATATTTTGCTGGGTTTGAAGAAGGCTCTTGATCACATTGATGAAGTAATTAAGACGATTAAGCAGTCCAAAGACACCTCAACCGCTCAAACCAATTTGATTAAGAAGTTCGGTTTCTCCGAGATTCAAGCCACTGCTATCCTTGAGATGCGCCTTTCCAAACTGGCCGGTCTCGAGCGGCAGAAAGTGGAGGATGAGCTCTTGGAAAAGCAAGCGCTGATTAAAGAACTCAAAGCGATTTTGGCCGACCCTAAGCGGATTCTCAAAATTATCAAAGAGGAGTTTGTTGAACTGAAAGAGAAGTATGGCGACGAGCGCCGGACCAAAATTATCCCGACCGGGGTTAAAGAGATTAAGCCCGAGGACTTGGTGCCGGAGAAGGAGAACGTGTTGGTGGTGACGGCCGGCGGTTATGTTAAGCGGACCGACCCCAGCGAGTACCGGGCCCAGCGCCGGGGCGGGGTGGGGGTGGTGGATTTGAATATGAAAGAGGAGGACTTTGTTACTATCTTCCTCACCGCTCATTCCCACTCGGACCTCCTCTTCTTTACCGACCAAGGCAAAGCCTATCAAATTAAAATGTATGACTTGCCCGAGGGCAAGCGCGCCACCCGGGGCAAATCGATTATGAATTACATCGCTCTTTCGGCGGAGGAGAAGGTGACCTCGGTCTTGGCCTTGCCGAAGGAGACCAAGGCGATTGATAAGCTCTCGCTAATGCTCGTGACTAAGGCGGGCGTGGCCAAGCGCGTGGCGGCCAAAGGCTTTGCCGATGTTCGGCGTTCGGGGATTATTGCTATCAAATTGGGGAAGGGCGACCAGCTCCTCTCGGCCTTGCCGGTGGCGACTGGTGATGAAGTGATGCTTGCCAGCCGGTCCGGGCAGTCAATTCGTTTTAAAGATAGTGATATCCGCGAGATGGGTCGGACGGCCGGCGGAGTGAAGGCGATTACTTTAAAAAAGGGCGACTTTTTGATTGGCGCCGACCGAGTGCCCGTCGATGCGGGCAAGTCCGCCGACAGCAAAGCCGGCACGATGTTGGTCATTGCCGAGAATGGTTACGGCAAGCAGACGGTGGTTTCCGAATATAAGACTCAAAAGCGCGGTGGCTCGGGGATTAAAACCTTCCAAGTAACACCCAAGACCGGCAAGTTAATGGCCAGCCGGGTCATCACTGATCAAACCGAGATTGTGGCCATCTCCAAGCACGGCCAAGTAATCCGCACCGGCCTCGACGAGATCCCCTCGCTTGGCCGGCAGACTCAAGGAGTGCGGGTGATGAAGCTCCGTCCCGGCGATACTATCGCCTCTTTAACTTGTTTATAATATAATAAAGAGGATGTTTGCCGATCCTCTAACTAATGTGCGCAATCTTTCGCTTGAGCCGGGGATGACGGTGGCCGACTTTGGCGCCGGCGCCGGCGCTTACACTTTGTCACTCGCGGCCACGGTTGGTGGCGCCGGCCGAGTGTACGCGGTGGAAATTCAAAAAGATCTTCTCTCGCGCCTTGAGCGTGAGGTGGAAAATCGGAAAATCGGCAATGTCAGCTTTGTGTGGGGCGATATCGAGACAATCGGCGGCAGTAAACTTAAAGATAACAGTCTCGACCTTGTCCTTTTGTCCAATATCCTCTTTCAACTGTCCGGCTTGTATCAGGTGTCGCTTGAGGTAAAGCGCGTGCTTAAGCCCGGCGCGCGGGCGGCGGTGATTGAGTGGAGCGACTCTTTTGCCGGCTTGGGTCCCAAGGCCGACCGGGTGGTCAAACCCGAGACGGTTAAGCAAGTCTTCGCCGAAGCGGGGCTCGATTTTATTAAAGATTTTTCGGCCGGTGATCATCATTACGGGCTCATTTTCAAAAAACGCTAAAAGATAAATTATGAAAGACCTTAGCCTGTTCCAACTCGTCTTATTGTCTCTTTTTGGGATAGCGATTGTGGTGGGGGTGATGGTCTTTGCCGGCATTATCCCCGGCTTCCGGGCGCCTTCGGGTGGCACTTATGGCACGGTAACGGTGTGGGGGACCTTCCCCGCTCGGGCGATGGAGGACTTCGTCAATGATTTTAATAAGGCCAATAAAAGCATTCTCACTCTCGACTATGTCGCCCGGCCGGAAGAGACCTTCGAGAGTGATTTGCTCCAAGTGCTGGCTACCGGTCAAGGGCCGGATTTGATTATTTTGCGGAGTGATCTTATTTACCGCCAGGGCGACAAGTTGCTTGCCATTCCGGCCGAGAGCCTCTCGCCGCGCGACTTCCGCGACACGTTCGTCACTGCCGGCGAAATCTTTCTCCTCCCCGGCGGAACAAGAGCGTTGCCGCTCTTGGTTGATCCGATGGTGATGTACTACAACCAGAGCATTCTCCAAAGCGCGGCCGTGGCCAAGGTGCCGGCCACTTGGACCGCCTTTATCGCGGCCCTTAACGGCATCAATATTATTGATACGCGCGGCAATATCACCCGGACGGGCGCGGCTGTCGGCGAGTTCGTCAATTACGACAATGCCAAAGAGTTCCTCTCGCTCCTCTTCCTCCAGGCGGGTACGCCGATTGTGGCCTTGGGCAACAACGGCTACACCTCGGTGTTAGCCGCCAATTTTGGCTTTACGCTCTCGCCGGGGCAGGCGGCGCTCGACTTTTTCGCTCAATTTGCCAACCCCAGCAAAACCACTTACAGCTGGAATCGTTCCCT
>Ga0210057_1008635_pt1 | contig 12001 bp, 13 predicted proteins | sample CryGeyCG2114_010_2_FD_183968 | JGI IMG/M metagenome (GOLD analysis project Ga0210057, IMG submission 183968) | Groundwater microbial communities from aquifer - Crystal Geyser CG10_big_fil_rev_8/21/14_0.10 (SPAdes) (version 2) | ecosystem: Environmental > Aquatic > Deep subsurface > Groundwater ...
TTACCAACTATCCTTTTGATGGTGTTCGGACTTTCCTCCTACATATAAATATGCAGGCGGCCATCTAAATTTGAATGAGCATCATGAATTATAACAAATTTGACAGATTTGTCAAGAGATGTTAAAAATAACTAAATTCGTAAATTAAATTCAAAAGGAAAAAGATTGAAAATAATTCTTAAAGCAATTCTGATACTGATCAGCGCTATTTTTAGCCTGGGCCTATGTCTGGCTATTGGCTGGTATTGGCATCCAGCTCAAATATCTCTGATAGTTACCGGTGCCAGTGGAATAGTCGGGGTTATCGGCCTTCATGTTAGCCTGGCTTTGCCTTCAAAAAACCAAATGCATCATAAGACTTCCAAAGCTCTAATTTACAAATCTTGGGAGATAAAAAGAGAGCTGTCTGATGAGCTGGCAAATTTCCTTTGGCTAGGCGTCATCCTGGGCGGCATTCTGGTGACCACTCTGTCAGTCTTGCTAAATTTATATTCCGGACAATTCGGCAATTACGATAAAGTCTGGGGACTAATGATCATAGGAGGGCCTGGTAATTTAGTCCACATTCTAATCTCAAAAACCCTTTTCACCCTATTCAAAAACAAGCTGTAATTTTTAAATCAATCATGATTAAAGATTGCGGCTTGTTTTTAATTCTCTAAAGATTATTTAAGACTTCCAAAGTCTGCTTAGCGCACTTATCCCAACTAAAATCCCCGGCCCTGTTAAGGCCCTTATTAACCAAGCTCTGCCTAAACTCATCATCTTCGGTAATTTTTTTCATGGCTTCGGCAAAATTTTCTATATCATGAGCGTCTATAAGCTCGGCCGCTCCGCCGGATATTTCCGGCAAGGAAGAAGAAGTCGAAGCAATCACCGGACAGCCGCAGGCCATAGCCTCGATCATCGGCAGGCAAAAACCTTCATAGAAAGAAGGAAAGACCGCGCCTCTGGCACCAGACAGCAGAATTGGCAGCTTTTCGGTCGGCAGCCAGCCTAATTTTTTAATCTCATTTTTATAGGGCGAAAGCTTAATCTCCGCCTCAATTTCGCTCTGCCAACTGGAAGACGAACCGACTAAAATAAGATTATGAGGCTGCTTGACCTTTTCCCTGAAGCGGTTATACATCCTAATTAAACCAACGATATTCTTTCTTAAAGCCAACCTGCCTAAGTAAATAAAATAAGGCAGAGAAACGTTGATTTCCTGCAAATAACTTTTGACCGACTCTTTTGGTATTGGGTAATAACGGCTGTGGTTAAGGCCATGATAAACCACTTCAATCTTTTCCGGCTTGGCTTTATAAATCCTAGTTAGCTCTTTTTTAGTATAATTGGAAACGGTGATAATCTTGTCCGCCAGCTTAATTGCTCTTCTGGCGCCCTGCTTTAAGGATTTAAGCTCCCACTTGGTATAGGTTTCGGGATATCTTTCATAGCCGACGTCATGCCAGGTAATCACATTCTTTTTACCGCCGATTAAAGGGAAAGTATGGGAAGGCACAAATAAGACATCCGGTCTCTTAAAGACCGTCTCTAAAGTCAGACGGCCTAAAGTCCAAAATCTAGCCAAGGGCCACTTTAAATAAGCTTCCTTAAAGTTATTGACTGAGGGCTTTAAGGCGGCCTCCAAAGGCTTGTCAGTATATAAAAAATATTGATTCTCGGAATCAATTTTCATTAACTGGCGGATTAAATGGTGAGCATACCATTCCACACCTGATTTTTGATCATTGTTGGCTCGGGAAGCATCAAGACCAATCTGCATATTTTTATTTTTTATTTAGTAAATAAAATGCTTCTCTTGTAGGATTCCAGATTATCCAAAGCCACGCCGGTGCCTTTAGCTACGCACAAAAGGGATTCATCGGCTACGTAAGCGGGCACGCCGGTTGCCTGAGACAAAAGATCCGCCATATTCCTCAAAAGCGAAGTGCCGCCGGTCAAAACCATGCCTTTATCCATTACGTCAGCTGACAGTTCCGGCGGCGTCTTGAATAAAACCGACTTAACCGCCGCAATCACGCCCTGCAGTTCATTCTGTAGAGCCTCAGTCACGTCGTCTGAATTAACCTCAATGGTTCTGGGCAGGCCGGAAATCATATCACGTCCCCTGATGTTCATCTTCAGTTTTTCTGGATCATCAAGATACATGGCCGAACCGATCCTAATCTTAATCTCTTCAGCGGTGCTTTCGCCAATAGCTAGGCCGTACTTCTTTTTAACGAATTCGCCAATGGCCGAATCAAACTTAGTGCCGCCGATTCTGATGGAAGTGTTGGCAACAATACCGCCCAAAGAAATTACGGCAATTTCCGAAGTGCCGCCGCCCATATCAACCACCATATGTCCGGATGCCGAGCCAATGGGAATATTAGCGCCGATAGCCGCGGCAATCGGCTCTTTGATAATGTAAGCGGCTTTGGCTCCAGCTGCCACGGTTGCGTCAATCACCGCCCTTCTTTCAGTCGAAGTAATGCCGGCCGGTACGGCAATCATCACCTCCGGCCTAAAAATCTTAGCGCCGCCAATCGCTTTATTGATAAAATAACGAAGCATGCTTTCGGTAGTCTTATAATCGGCAATCACGCCATCTCTTAAAGGACGCTGGGCAATAATAGTATCCGGAGTCCGACCGAGCATTTCCTTGGCTTCATCACCGACCGCCAAAACTTTTTTGTCCAAAACCGAAATAGCCACCACTGATGGCTCATTGATGATAATGCCTCTTTTTGGCACATGAACCAGCGTATAGGTGGTACCTAAGTCAATGCCGATCTTCTTGTTAAACATAGTTATTGGACTTTCTTGATGGTATAGCTAACCAAACCTTTAGGTGTCTTAATTTCTACCTGATCGCCGGCTTTCTTGCCCAGTAAAGCTTCACCAATCGGAGAATCACAGGACAGCATGCCCTGACTGGGATCGCCTTCATGGGAACCGACAATACTAAACTCAAACTGATTGCCTTCCATTTCCACCGAAACTTTAGAGCCGACTTGAACATGGCCGCTCTTGTCGGCCATGACCACGGTGGCATTTTTGAGAATGTGCTCGATTTCCTTAATCCGGCCTTCAGTAAAGGACTGGTCCTCCCTGGCCTCATGATACTCGGCATTCTCGCTCAAATCACCGTGTTCCTTGGCAGTTTCAATTCTTTCGGTAATATCCTTCCGCTTGGTGTTTTTTAAATAATTAAGCTCTTCTTCGAGCTTATTTTTCCCCTCTGGGGTTAAGATATTGTCTTCAGTCATATGAACTTTATCGTAATTAATTATTTAATTTATGTCAATATTACTGGCGGCTTAATGCATACCAGTTAAGAATATCGCGGGCAATCGGTACGGCCGCTTCCGAGCCTTCGCCCCCGTTTTCCACCAAAACCGTCAAAACCAGCTCCGGATTTTGGTAGGGATAAAAGCCGGTAAACCAGGCATGGGGAGTCTGATCGCCGCCAACCTGAGCCGTACCGGTTTTACCGGCTGCCTCCAAAGCTCCCAAACCCCGGGCGCTGCCGATAGTCACAGCCGATCTCATGCCATCACGGATAATCTGGATATTATCTCTGCCAGCCAGCCGTCTGCCTAAAACTTCCGGCTCAACAGTTATTTCCCCGGCCTGAGGAGTGGTAATCTTTTCTAAAAGCTGAGGCTTGTATAAAGTGCCGCCATTGGCAATCACGCTGGTAAAATTAGCCACCTGTAAGGGAGTAACTAATATGTCTCCCTGGCCGATTGATAAATGCAAAGTATCGCCCGGGTACCAGACTTCATCTTTGGTTTCCGCCTTCCATTCCGGGCTGGGCAAGAAGCCTAAGCTCTCTCCCTTGAGGTCAATACCAGTCTGGCTACCCAGACCAAACTTTTGAAAATAGCTAATCATTCTGTCCAAACCTAAGCCGTGCCGATCTTCAAAATCTTCCAAGGCCAGATAATAGAAAAAGGTGTTAACTGATTCGGCCAAAGCTTTGATGATGTTAGTGTAGCCATGACCGCCTGTCTTCCAGTCAGGGAAAAACCACTTGTCATACCAAACGCCGCCAACGCTGTTAACTGAAGTGTTCCTGGTGATAAGATCTTCCTCTAAAGCAGCCAGACCGATAAGCGGCTTAATGGTCGAGCCGGAAGGATAATTGCCTTTAATCACCCGATCAAACAAAGGTTTTAAGGAATCATTAACCAGCTGGCTATACTGCTCCTGACCAATGCCCTGACCAAAGCCGTTGTTGTCATAACCGGGCCAGGAAATATAGGCTCTGACTTTGCCATTTCTAGGATCTAAAGCTATAACTGCTCCTGATTTACTTTTCAAATGCTGGCTCAAGGAGTCATAAGCAGCCTGCTGCAAGCCGGCATCCAAGCCTAAAATAAGATTATGGCCGGAAGCAGCCGGCTCTTCAGCAATCACCTTGACTTCTCGCCCTAAAGCGTCAACTTCAATCTGCTTCTTGCCGAACTCGCCTCTTAGAAGATCCTGATATTTTTCTTCCAAACCAATCCGACCAACTCGCTCAGTTAAAAGATAGCCCTTATCCAAATACTCATCTTTTTCTTCAGCGGTAATACGACTGGTATAACCTAAAAGATGGCTAAGCCCTAGGTCAGTAAGATAATTGCGCCTAGGATCAACCCTGACTTCCAAAGAGCTAATTCCTTCAACTTTTAACATTAAAGCCAACGCCTCTTCGTAGCTTAAATTTTCCTTGATGGTAATCGGCAGGTAACTTTCTTGCTCAAAAATTTCCCTGATCTCATCTTCAGCCAAACCGACTAACCGAAAAACCTCTTCAATTTTATTCTTTTCTTCATCAGGCGGTGAAGTCTGAAAAAACAAAGAAAAGTTAGCTATATTATTGACCAAAGGCTGGTGATAGCGATCAAAAATAATACCCCGGGCTGACGGAATCTGCTCCAGCCTTAATCGGTTGCCTTCAGCCAAACTCCTAAACTCACTACCCTTATTAAACTGAAGATAGATTAAACGGCCAAACAAGCAGGTAAACAGCAAAGTTAAAATAAAAAAGCCCAGCCTGAACTTGTCAGTCCTGACAATCTTGCCCAGCCACATTGATCTGGAGCGGCCGACCAAAAAAGAATCACTAACTTCTGAAGAAGTCTGCTGAAAGTCATCAACAAAGCCGGACCGCCGATCCTCGTTAAGACCGGCAATTTTAAAGGGGTCGTCAGAAAATCTCATAACCTTTTTCCTTAAATTGTCTCTTAAAAATAATAAACAATAGCCAGATAATCAATGAATTAAAAATTAAGTAGCTAAGCAACCTTAAATCATCCAGAGCAATCAGCGGCCAGAACTGGGCCGGCCAAAAAACTTTCATAGCCAGGCCGATTAAATAATTAAAAAACAGATTCAGGCTGACGCCGCCTACCACCAAAAACAGCCTGGCTGAAAGATTAAGGATTGTTAAACGGCTAATTAAAAAATCCAAAACCAGAACCATCAGACTTAAAGACAACAGATGAACAATCAGGCTACCGTAAAAAAAATCCAAAATCAAACCGTAAATTATCACGACCGGCCACCTCAGCTTGAACTTCAGGAGAGCAAACAATGAAACAGCAATCACCGACAAATTAATTTGTAAATTCAAAGGCAACAAAAACTGCTCTAAAAAAAACAGTCCTAAACAAATAATAACAACGGCTAAAATTTTTTTTAACATATTAATTTCTACCCTTAATCACTGTAACCAAATTAAAATTATGGTAACTGACTAAAGGATTAATCTTGGCCTGCTTGAAAATCTGTCCGACTACCTGATCAACCTGACCAACTCTACCCACCAACAGGCCTCTGGGGATTTTCTCCTCCAAGCCTGAGGTAATTACCAAATCCCCTTCAGCTATCTCCTTGTCCTGAGGAATTAAATCAATCAGCAGATTATTAGCCACGTTGCCTTTTAGGAGACCGCTGGTTTCCGAATTATTTTCCAAACTCACCGCCAGCTGGCTACCCCGATCGGTTAAAAGCTGGACAAAGGCCCTACTTGCTTCAACTCTGATAATCTTACCGACAATCACTCCCTGATGCAGAGTTACGGCCTGGCCTTCAGCCAGGCCCGCTTCCAAACCTTGGTTAATAATCACTACCTCGTCATTAAAAGGCTCTAGGCCGGCTACCGAAGCCAAGACATAATCAAAGCTTTCCGACTCCAAAAAACCCAGTTCAGCTTTTAGATAGCTATTTTCTTCGGTTAAGGCTGAAAGCTTGACATAATCCACGCCCAGTCTGGAAATTTCCCGCCTCAAACTCTCGTTTTCCTCGGCCAGCTGATTATAATCGCCCAAACCGGCTAAAGCGGAGCCCCAGTTAAAAAAAACTTTCTGAACCGGAGTAAAAAGATTGACCAAAGAATTTTTTAAAATCGGCAATAAGCCGATGAAATGAAAAAAAATCAGCAGTATAATAACCGCGATAACAGCTGTCAGCTGATTTTTTTTAAAAACCCTCATTAAGTTAAAATTAATTTTCTGAAGTCGGCGGCAACAAAACTTCCTTAAGATTGTCCATATCTTCCAGAATAATACCGGTACCTCTGACTACGGCCGTCACCGGATCGTCAATAATATTAACGGGAATTCTTATTTCCTGGGCAATCAGTTCGTTAAGTCCCTTTAAATTAGCGCCACCGCCAGATAACAACAAACCTCGCTGGTAAATGTCAGCCACCAGCTCCGGCGGCGTCCTTTCCAAAGTGTCCCTGATTGCCTCAACGATCTGCTTGATCGGCCTAATAATCGCTTCTCTGATTTGCAAACTGTTAATGGCTACTTCTTTAGGCAAGCCGGAAATAAGGTCGCGTCCTCTCATGACTGTTTCTTCTTTTTCCGGATTGGGTGAAACCGTACCGATCTTGATCTTCAGCTCTTCAGCGGTTTTAGAACCCAGTAAAAGATTAAAATTCTCTCTGGCATATTGAATGATATTTTCATCAAGCTTTTCTCCGGCAATCAAGAGAGAACTGGAAGTAACCACCCCGCCTAAGGAAATTACGGCGATTTCCGAAATACCGCCTCCCATATCCACCATCATAAAACCGGAAGGCTCCTGAATCGGCACTCTGGCGCCGATGGCGGCTGCCAAAGGCTGCTCTACTAAAAAAACTTCTCTGGCGCCGCCGGCCTTAGTAGCATCTTCAACGGCCTTCCGTTCCACTTCAGTCACATTCAAAGGAATGCCGATAACAACTCTGGGTCTGGGAGTCAAGCTAAAACCCTCACGATGAATCTTGTTGATAAAATGGCGAATCATCTTTTCGGTTATCTCAAAATCAGAAATTACGCCGCTGGTCAAAGGCTTGGAAATAATAATATGACCCGGCGTTTTGCCAATCATCTTTCTGGCATCCTCGCCTATGGAAATAATCTGGTTGTTTCTGGCATTAACCGCCACCACTGAAGATTCATTAATCACAATACCCTTGTCTTTGACATAGACCAAGGTCTTGGAAGTGCCTAAATCAATGCCGATATCGTGGGCGAATCTGCCTAAAAGCTTGCTTAACATAAATTTAGTTATAGATTTTCTTAAGCTCCTCCTCAACTTTATTATACTTAACCTCCCTAACTTCTCCCGTAGCCCTCAGCTTAAACTCAACTGACTTATTAGTCTTGGAACCGATAATCAACTGAACAGTCAAGCCAAGAAGATCGGCATCGTTTAATTTGACGCCGGCTGATTCCTGACGGTCATCATACAAAATCTGCCAGCCGGTGGCAGTCAACTGATCATACAGCTTGTCAGCTTCGTCTTTTTTAGATTCATCCAAAATAATTAAATGGGCCTTAAAAGGCGTGAGCTCTTTCGGCCAGATAATGCCTTTGTCGTCGTGATGGACTTCCACCACGCTGCCCAAAACTCTGGACGGACCAATGCCGTAGCAGCCCATCAAAACCGGCTGTCTCCTACCTTCTTCATCCGTGTATTCAAAATCAAAAGCTTTTGTAAAGCGATCTTTAAGCTTGAAAATATTACCGACCTCAATTGCCTTAATTACTTTGACCTGACTGTCGCAGTTAGGACACATGTCATTGTCTGCCAGCTCGCAGATTTCCCTATTCTGGGCAAAGTCGCAACTACTGCAAACTACAACAGTATCTTCGCCGTTTTCGGTAGCCACCTGAAACTCATGAGAATACTTGCTAAAAACTCCTCCCGAAGCTTCCACCAAAATGGCTTTTAGACCGCAGCGTTTAAAAACTTCAAGATAAGCCGCCTTGCTCTTATTATAAAAATTATCCAAGTCTTCCTGATCCTTATGGAAGCTGTACAAATCCTTCATGCTGAATTCCCTGCCTCTTAAAAGACCTGACTTTGCTCTGGGTTCGTTTCTAAACTTATCCTGAATCTGATAGACACTTAAAGGCAGATCTTTGTAGGAAGAAACAAATTTTTTGGCCAGCGGCGTTACAATCTCTTCATGAGTCGAACCTAAGGCATACTGGCTGCCCGAAGCTCCGTCCAGCTTGAATAAAACATCAATCTTGTCCCAGCGCTCGGTCTTGAGATAGTTGTCTTTGGGATGGAGAGCCGGCATCAGAATTTCCTGAGCGCCCAATTTATCCATCTCCTGCCTGACAATCTCTTTGACCTTTTCCAAAACCTTGAGGCCCAAAGGCAAATAGCTGTAAACTCCGGCCATCACCTTGTCAATAAAGCCGGCTCTAATCAATAAGGAAGCGTTAGTGGAAACCTCATCGGCCGGCGCCTCACGCAAAGTTTTGGCAAATAATTTTGATTGTCTCATATGTTTAATATTTCTTTGATTCTGTTAGCCTCTTCATCCACCACCGGATCTTCATACTCTCCGCTATGGGCGTGGGAGCCGGCATAGCTAACTTGCTTCTGATCAAGATGAAGGTTAAAAATATAATGATCAGGATTCTCATTTAAATACAAATGAAATCTGGGATAGTGCTGGGTTTTAGACAGCCTTCTGACATAACTGATAGCATTATTATGGCGGTTAAATAAAGAAAAATAGCCGCATCGCCTTAAATCATCCCTGATATTTCTAATAGCCGTCTGAGGCACTTTGAACTGCATCTGTTTTTAAAAAAATCCCTTTATTTTATCAATTAAGCCGCTATGGCTTATAACGTCATTATAGGTTACCACGATAATCAAAATCATCAAAATACCGAAACCGACATTATGAATAACGTTCTCAACCGCCTGCTTGACCGGCTTACCTCTAAGCTTTTCAATCACTAAAAAGAGAAAACGGCCGCCGTCCAGAGCCGGAAAAGGCACAAAGTTAATAACTGCCAAATTCAAAGACAAAACCGCAGCAAACTGCAAAACATAGCGATAGCCAAGATCAACCACTTGGCCGGTCATGGCGGCAACGCCGACCGGACCGGAAATCTGCATAGCCAGTCCCTGGCCGGTAATAAGCCCGGCCAATAAAGTGTAAAAAGCTAAGATAATTTTCCAAAGCATCTTAAAAGCTCCAGCAAACCCCCGATACAAGCTTTCAAAAAATCCGTACTTAACCAAACCGACATCAACAATAGTCACGCCCATGGTTTTGCCATGATCACTAAAACCGGCCAAAATCTCTGGCTTGACTTTTACTTCTATCACCTGCTTATCTGACCTTTGAGCTCTAACTATAATTTCTTCATTCTGATGGGACTGAACATACTCAGTTACCTGAGCCTGACTGGTAATTTCCTGCTGATCCAGATAAAGAATCCTGTCGCCAATCACCAAACCGGCCAGATCTGCCGGCGAACCGCCAACCAAGCTGACTATCTGCACTCCAACATCACTGACTATGCCGGACTGATTCTGCCTGTCAACAGCCGAAGGCAATCCGGCCATAAAACCAATGGACAAAATAACTGCCGCCAGCAAAATATTCATCAAAACTCCGGCTGACAGAATTAAGCCTCTCTGACCGAATGATTTATAGGCAAAACTCTTAGGATCATCACGGTCGCTGCCGTCTTCGCCCTTTAAGCGGACAAAGCCGCCTAAAGGAATCCAGTTTAAGGAATACAAAGTACCGCCTCTTTTAAAGCCCCAAATCTTGGGCGGAAAGCCCAGACCGAATTCGTCAACCTGGACTCCGGCTTTCTTGGCTGCCAAAAAATGACCAGCCTCATGAACAAAGACCAAAACTCCCAAAATTATGATAAAAGCAATAATCGTAGTCAGCATAATCAAAAATTAAATAGACATTATTTCCTGCTCTTTTTTCTGCCCCAAACCCTTAATCTCTTCATTATACTTCTTAACCTCTTCATCTAAGTCTTCCAGAAGGCGGTATTTTTCATCCTCGGCAATTTCTTTGTTCTTTTCCATGGCTAAAATGGCTTCTTTAGCTTTTTCTCTCTGGTTTCTAAGACTAACCCTGGCTTCTTCTACTTTGTGATTCAATTTTTTAACAATCTCTTTCCTGGCCTCTTCAGTCATCGGCGGTATATTAATCATAATCAAATCATCCCTGATGATTGGGCTGGCTCCCAGATCAGCTGTTTGCAAAGACTTTTCGATTTCCTTAAGCAGATTCTTGTCCCAAGGCTGGATGCTGATGGTTTTAGGATCAAGAGTGCTGATTGAAGCCAGATGAACCAGAGGCGTCTTGGTGCCGTAAGAATCAACCTGAATATTTTCCACTAAAGAAGGCGTAGCCCGGCCGACTCGCAAAGAGTTGACCTCGGTCTTTAAATGTTCAATTACTTTATTGAAGTTCGGCTTTAAGCCGCTGATAACGTCGCTCATATATATAAATAGTTATTAATTACTGCTTAATGGTTTTAGCGCCCAAGTAAATAACTTGGGTATTTTCCGGATTAACAAACAAAAACTTGGGAGCTCTGGCAGTCGGCAGACTTCTGGTAATCCAGTTAGCGCCGCCGTCTTCGGAGCGGTAAAGTGTATTTGTGCTGCCGTAGTAAATCTTATTCTGATCTGAAGGATCAATGGCTAGTGAATAGATAATCGCCTCTTTAGCCGGGGTTAAGAGTTTGAGTTGCTGCCAAGTCTGGCCGCCGTCTGCCGTCCTGATTAAGCCGGCTTGGGAGGCATAAAGCAGATCCTGGGAATTACCATCGTTCATTACTAAGCTGCGGTAGGCTTCAACGCCTTTGTTTTCCTTTCTGAATTCTTCGCCAAACAACTCCTGCCAAGTTTCTCCCTGATCACTAGTTTTATAAATGCCGTTATTGCTGGTGGCCACATAGATAGTATTGGTATCAGAGGGATCAATCAAAATCTTACTAATCCTGGAATCAAAATATCTGACCACGTGCCAGGAATAGCCCCCGTCTTCGGAGCGGTAAAGAGCCTTGCCGGCTGTACCGCTGTAAATAATCCGGTCATTAAAGCTGTCAATAGCTAGGCTGGTAATCTGATCGGTTTCTTCAAACCTGGATTCAATCAGCTGATAATTCCAATGCCGGCTGCAGTCGGTAGTTTTGTAAACCCGGTTACTGATGGCCAGATAAACCGTACAGCGGTTCTTGGGGCTGATGGCAATATCATTAATCTGCCCGGCTTTGGGCAAAGCCTGCTGCCAAGCCTGTCCGCCGTTATAAGTATAGTAAAGCCCTTCCAAAGCCGTGCCAATATAAATAGCCTGGGGATCGGTCGGATCAATAGCCATGGACATCACGTCAACATTCCTGAAATTCTTTTCCAATTCATCTACCCGATAAACCATAGTTACCTGCGACCATTCATCGCCAAAATTTTGAGAGCGGAAAACACCGCCGTCAGAATCCGAAGGACCTTTAATGGTAATCAGGCAGCCTGACAAGACCAAGGCTAACAAAGGTAGGAGTGGGAAAATTTTTTTCATATGTGGGATGATTAAGTTAATTCTGTTGAAAGATATTTTAAATATTAGTTAAGGTAAGGGAAAATTTCGGTGTTTTTTGGGATAATTCCCATGTATGAATACATTACATGGGAAATCGCCTTGCTGTCAGGCGAAAATATATAAATTTGGCGGCAAAAGAAAGCAGTGTTCATTGTG
>Ga0210057_1008637_pt1 | contig 12000 bp, 18 predicted proteins | sample CryGeyCG2114_010_2_FD_183968 | JGI IMG/M metagenome (GOLD analysis project Ga0210057, IMG submission 183968) | Groundwater microbial communities from aquifer - Crystal Geyser CG10_big_fil_rev_8/21/14_0.10 (SPAdes) (version 2) | ecosystem: Environmental > Aquatic > Deep subsurface > Groundwater ...
GATAAACTAGTAGCAACATATCCACCAGCTTGCTTATCTAATATTAATTCATCCTTTACATCATAGTCCTTGCTCTGGAAGCTTATCTTTGTATCTTGAAAACTAGATACATCGCTATCGTCTACTTCCCAGTCAAATCCAGATGTAGTACTGTTGGAAATGCTCATACCTAATGGCACTTCTTCACTAGCTTGTCCCTCTTCCTTGCCTCCGCTTGTAGCGGTCTTTGGCAATCCAAGGGCTATGTCTGAAGCTGCTAAACTGTCTGCACTGCTTCCTGTTATAATAGCAGCATCACTGCCTGTAAAAGGCGCTGGATATCCACTTAAGTCTGCTGCAAAAGCACCAGCAAGTGTTGCTCCAAGCATTGCTGCACTAATGGAAACAGCTGCAACTCTCTTAACAGCTCTCTTCGCTCTTAAAGCAAAATTTCCCATTCATCAAACACCTCCATGTTTGTTTTTTCTCGGTAAACGAGATTTAGCTCTTCTTCTTGAAAAGCTTTTTTGTGAACTTTTCTTTCCAAGAAAAGCTCTTGTGTCTTATACTTAAGATCTTTTCCGAGGTTTTCTCTGAAAAGCTCTTTTGAACCCTCTTTTAAGGATTCTATATATATAGCGCTTTTAAGTCAGAATCAATCTTTGACGCGTCTGACTAAATTATAAGATACTCATAAAATAAGCATTTATAAAGATTTCGCTACTAAATAAGATATTTTACACCTCATTTCCATTTTAATAGCCCTTTCAAGCCCTATAAATTAAAAATACGTGTAAAACTTACTCCATTTCTGTTACTACTTTAAAATAACACTTTAAATAACAAAGACCCAGATTTACTTAACCTTGCATAAAGCCAATTCAAGATTATAAAGCCTATTAGCGCCTTTAATAGGGTAATTGCTATTAACTATATTCTTACACTCATCAAATTTCCCAGACTTTACCTCAAAACAGTTCTCTATCTTAAGCCTGTATTCTGGCTCTATTATGCTTAAAATGCCCTTAATCTCTTTATTAACAACCTCACAGCTGTTCTTATTGCAATTATTGGTATTTTCACAGCATCCTATTATAATACTTCTTCCATCCTTGTTCTCGCATATATTGGCTTTTAAAATAGCATTAACTACATTAGAAGCCTCTGTTCCGAGCTTTGATTCAGCTGTAAAACCCTCATTTCCACTCATAAACGCAAACTTAATGGCAAACAAGGCTATAACAGTTATTAAAACAACTATGATGACCAATCCAAACATCTCCAATTGCCCTTTTTTTATCATCTTTATTATTTAATCCCAAAAAATGGTTTTTTATTTAAAAGAGCACCTATAATCTTCCCAGCCATTTTTAATGCTTCTTCAGCCCCCTCCTTACTAATGCTCTCCCCATAATATTTTATGCCATTTCTCTGCTTTCTCAACTTATCAACAGAGTTTATATCAGATATAGAAAAACCTATTTTAAAAAGATAAGCAATTGATGCTTCATGAGAATAAGATTTATAACCATCCAAATATAAAATAGCATCTATTAATTCCCTAATAGCCTCATAAGAGTTTTCAAGTGTATATTTTGGCTTTTGTGTTAAAAACAAAGCCTTTGCAAACTCCAACCTATCTAAACTCTCCCTGGCAGTAGCCTTTGCAAGATTTATGTCTGGTTTTTGTTTCTTTACATTGCCTTTAATTATAAAGTATTCAAATTCCTTCATAAAGCCCCCCCTAATACTAGTCCATTGTAAAGATTAGCCATAAATTCCTTGCTTATTTTATTTAAATCTACTATATGTATGGAAATATTTCTTAAAAGGGTTTTTTCAAATTTAGTTAAATCAATTTCTTTTTCCACAGAACTAATAATCGCAATATCTATATCTGATCTTTCAATATCATCCCCCCTGGAATAAGAACCGAAGCATATAATCGCCTGCGGACTTTTATATTCCTCATATAAAAAATCAACCAGCCCGCTTAAATACAGGGCTTCAAGATTATAAATCCTTTTTAACCTTGTAAAAAGCTGATTTTCTAAATTAGCAGAGATCATTGTTATCGCTTTAGATTTCTTAATAACCACCAAATCCTCCTTTTTAAGCTTTTTAATAGCATTTAAAATAGTTGGCATAGAAAGCTTTAATTCCCTAGATAGCTCCCTAAGATAAAACACCCTTGTAGGAAATTTAAAAAAAGTTTCTAGTATTTTTTGTATATTATTTTTTTCTATCATTTGGTATTTTAAAATATCAATTGGTATTTAAATATTTGGTTTTTATTCAAAAAGGATTTATGTGTACATCTCCAATACAAGCCTGCCAACCTTATGCTTCTCTTCTTCAGGGTAATACAAGCTTACCAAAGTGCTTGTCCTATAAACACTTTTAATATTTTTTGGTTTATTGGCATGAAGCTTAAAGGTATTGCAGTCGCTCAAGCTAGCCCTGCTGCACTCCTTATTAACAGCCTCAGGATAAATAACAAAAACAGTAATATTATCAGCTATAAAGTCCTTTTCAACATTGCTATTGGCTAAAGCAAGTACTTTTAAAACATCAATGCATTCGCTTTCCTGGCTCAAGCTGCTGCACTTAACCTCTGGAAGATTGGGAAAATAGCTTGTCATGTCATAAAATTTAATCAATCTGTCCTTAAACTCTTCATTCTTAATGCTCTCAACATTTGCCCTGTAAAACATAATCAACCCTATAAGCAGCATTATGATAAAAACAAAGATTACAAGTATTGTTTCCTGTATCTGCATTTGCCCCTTTTTCATGATTTTATGTGCAATTAAATACCTCCATATAAGGTAAATTAAGGAAGTTATAAATCTCCCTTTTCTTTGAAGGATTTAAAGAAACATGCCACTCACCAGTTTTTTTGCTTTTAATAAAAATCCAAAGGAATATAGTTCATCAATTGCTTTAATAGTTACTTTTTCTCCCCTTAAATGTTTTGGCAATCCCTTTGTCAAATTTATCTCTTCGGTATGCGACGCACCCCATTTTGGTGGGCTCATCGACATTAATTTTCTAATAATTTTCAATTGAATTCCTCTTTTGTCCATTTTTAACAAAAGAATAGTTAATATATAAGCTTTACTTTCTAAAAAAGTATGATAATATACCAAAATAGAAATATTTAAATATTAGATATTCTTTAACATTATAACATTAAAACAAATTAAGGATAATGACACAAGAAACATTATTTAGGAAAACGTTTGGAAATACCCCGACAATAAGGATATTAGACTACTTGCTAGAAGGAAGGGAATTAGATTACTCCTTAAGTGATATAGCAAGAAATGCAAATGTTGGATGGACAACATTGCACAAGCTATGGGATAACCTAATTAAATCAGGGATGGTCAACCAAACTAGAATGATAGGAAAGGCAAAGTTATTTAAAATAAATCTAGAAAATCAAACTGTTAAGCACTTAGTAAAGGTTTATGATACGCTCCTTATACAAAATACAGAAAACAACCTAAAAACAAAAGTAAAAGCCCTAGCCTAAAATACAGTTGTACACCCTTTGTTATACATATCTTTATTCTGTTGCTCTAATTGCTCAATCAGCTCGTTTATCTTTCCATAATCCTTTTTCCTTACAGCATCCCTTAGCTTGTCCAAAGTATTTTTAATAAGAACATAGCTGCACCCCTGTTGCTTGATGTATAAAGCCTTATTGCTATAGATTTCAGCCATCTCTTCCATATTGCTAAGCACTTTATCGACTATGCACTTGTAATCAGAGCTGAATATGGCAGCATAAAGCATTGGAATGTTGAAATAAGGATATTCTTCATTGCCAATCCTAACAATGCCCTTTTCCTTGCCCCTTATCACAACCCCCTTATCGCTGTCAGTAAAATAAATTCCTTCAATCTCTTTATCATCTGTCTTCTCAACATCAAAGATTTCAGGAATATCCAAGCCCTTAACAAATTCAAAGCTGCTGCTGTCATAGATAAGATAATGCTTTCTTTCAGAGCTGGATATGTAAAAAATGTTTCCTATCTTGAATGGCGCATAGATTTCCTGTGTCCATAAAAGTAAGCTTTTTCCCTCTATAATCCTGTCGCTTGCAATGATCTTGTCAGAAAGGCCCCTGCTTGCATAATCATTTACCTTAAAATTATTGCAGCTGAATTCTATTTTTGTATTTAATCCTAAAGGCAGTTCTGTATAAAGCTGCACTGTCTTCAGGTTATCAAGCTCGTTCTCTATGCCCCTTGCTGCCTGCACCCCAAGCTTCTTGTTCTGCAGCTCCATGTACTTCATTCCAAAATTTATGAAAAAAGCTAGAATAATTGCCCCGGCCACAATTACAAATATCCAGTTAAATTGGATTTGTCCCTTTTTCATAGAATTGTTTTATCTCCTTGGCCTTTTTTGAATTTAAATGATAGTGTGTTTCATGGGTTTTTAAAATAGGCACAATCCATCCATCTCTGACAAGCTCCCTTATGGCCTGTTTGGTTATTTTTTCGCCCCTTAAATGAGAAGGCAATCCCCTGATCATGTTTTCTGTATGCGCACCGCCCCATTTTCCCCATCTGACAAGTTTATTTATAATCCTTAATTTAATATCAAAAACAGTTAACTGCATTAAATCTATACCACAACCTTTTATTTAAGCCTTTTGATTTATAATGATACAATATTGTCTCAAAATAGAAAGGTATATAAATAAGTAAAACAAGCAGGAAGATATGAGATCCTTATTTATAGAATTCATGGGGGACAGCCCTGTTGTAAGGGTTCTGGATTATTTATTGACAGAAAGAAATTTAGACTTCTCAATTACAGATCTAGCTGAAAATGCAAATATTGGAAGAGCAACTTTGTATAGAATATGGGGTACTTTAATAAAAAATAAGATTATCATTCATACAAGAGAAATAGGCAAGGCAAAATTATATAAATTAAATACAGAAAATCCAAAAATAAAAAAATTGATGGAATTGGATGACATGCTTATCTTAGATGAATTAAAAAAGAGAACAGAAAAGGCTAAGGCAGCTCCCATGCCGCAATTGCAAATATCCAGTTAAAATTGAACCTGTGCACTTTTTATGGCTCACTTGCTTCAACGTATTCCCCCTTGTTCTCAAGCTTGAATACGATCTTGTTTGCTTTTGAAAGAACGCAAAAGGGGTTTTTTCTCCCTCTGACGTTTTCAACCTTATAGCTCTTAATCTGATTTCCCTCTCGTGGTATCAAAAAGATGTTCTTGTTGGGGTCTTTTGCAAGAGTTTTGAGTAAAGCATCTTGTTCAGGGAATTTGTCTAGTGTTCCCTGGTTAACAAAGCAAAGATACTTAACACTTGCAGGTGCATTTAAGCTTACCTCGCCCATGCTCCCTGTATCCAAGTTATAAAAATGATTAACATTGTCTCTAAGCTTTGTTATAAACTCAACTTCCTCTACGCTACCCCCAAGCTTAATTACCTTGCTGACAGCCATGAAGCCAAAAATAAAGATGAATGCAATGACAACTAGTGCAAAGATGTAAATGAAAGGCTGCTCAAGCAGTTGTCCCCTTTTCATAAATCTTTGAAGAAGGGTCAGTTTAAATATATTTCTCATTCTCAAAATAGAAAGATTTATATATAAATTATACACACTTATATATATGATTAATAAAAAAGATATGGCAGAAATTAATAAGAAATTTGATAATGGAATAGTTGTAAACAAAAGTAGTTTGGACTTTGCTTTATCCTCTTTACACAGCACTAAAGATTGGATAAAACAATTGGCATATCTCGTTAGAGCTATTCTAATAGATCATATATTCCAGGAAGGAAATAAAAGAACAGCAGCTGCAGTGATAATATACTTTTTTGAATCAAACAAAGTAGCTTATGACCCATATAAAGTAGATAAAGTAATTGCTGAAATTGCTTCTAAAAATATAAATAGCATAGAGCAAATCAGGAGGAGGTTGAAAGATGCTATCAGGCAAGGAATTGATTAAAACTGCAGAAAGATTATTGAAGGAACAGCCAGAAATATTTGATGCCTTGCTGGAATTTGAAAAAACTGGAAGGGTTCCTAAATTTACTTATAAAAGAAGATACAACTTTACTCTGGACCCAATGCTTTTTAATAAGTTTAGGGTTTATTGTGAAAAAAAAGGTATAAAAATGTCTACAAGAATAGAGCAGCATATTAGGGAAGATGTATAATTTGGTGCATTGTTGCGTTGTCGGGTGCTGGATTGAATAAAAAATTAATTGTTCATAAGCAAATGTTGAGATTATTGTATATGATGGATCTATTGATACAAAAGCTTATATGTACAGCCAAGAGTGGGATGCATAATAACATTAAAATTATTTTTACTTTACAAATTCTACATTTTCCATGTTTTCAAATTGTTTATCACCAGTTAAAAATTTTATTCCTAATTTTTTTGCAATGATGTAACCTATGCAATCTGTCATAGAAAGATCCCATTTCTTATAAATAAGTCTAAGTTTTGCTGCATGCTCTATTACATCCCTATCAAAGTTAACAGTAAATGCAAAATACTTTTCAAGAGCAACAAGCGCTGTTTTTTCATCAGCATCTTTTAAGAGTCCATAATAGAGTTCGAAAAGATTTAGCTTGGTAGTAACTATATTGGTTTTTGTATATCTTTCGTAGTTCTTACTGCCATTAACGATCTCAAATAAGGCATAAGAGTCAAAGAAAAATACCTCAATCATATAGTTCAGCTCTTAATTCATCTTTAATTTGCTGTATAGGTTTTTTTAGCTTGCCCTTTGCCAACCCAAAAGTCTCTTTTAGCACCTTCCTGCCGTCTCTGATTATAAGAAATTTTATTTTTTCACTTTCTTTAATATTTTCATTTTCAACAACATCTTTAGGTATGACTACGCCCAAAGAATTTCCCCATCTCTTTGCTTCAGTTTCAACTAATATCATAAATTATACAATGTATAACTAATATATAAACCTTTCTAGTGCAGATGATTATCGATTACTCTAACTGCCCCATTTTTACTTTACAAATTTTACATTTAGATACTGAACTTCTTTCCTTTTAATCTTTTTAATAATCTTCTATCGCTTAATCTTTCTAACTTCCTTTTTTCATCTCTAAATTTTTGAAAATCAAATTTTAAACCCTTAAGGCTTCCAAACATGTTTTGTAATGAATTTGCTCTTGTTTTTTTAATTTTTACCATTTCTTTGCAAATTTTTCTTTTCTGTTAATGCTTCTCCTAAAAGAATTATGTATAAACAATAGTTAAAGGCATGTAATTGTTGTACAAGTCCCTGCATCTTATGTAATACTTGGCATCCTTGTTGAACAAAGCATCATGCTCCCTGCTGTTATCCTCCGGCATTCTGTTTCCCTTTCCAAACTCAAAATCACTGAATCCATACTCGCATATGCTTGCCTCGTTTAATACAATCTTCAAATGCGATGGAGTATAGCTCGTATCCTCGTATATTCTTGCTATTTTGGGTGCTTCTGTATCAACTGCTATCTTGAACTCAGTCTTGTTGCTGGCAATGTTCCCCCCATCATCAACGCACATTACATAATAAGTATAGGTTCCAGGCTCCAATAATAATATTTGCTTGTGTATGCTTGAATTAGTCTCAGCAAATTCCACCATGCTGTTAAACTCATCTTTATCACTATAGCCGCATCTTGCTGTCCCATCCTTGTAAGCCCCATTATAAGTCTCAGCCTTTAGTGTTATATTATTTGTAAATATGTCCCCGCTTGGCTCAATGCTTCTTAGCTCTAATGGTAATGTTCCTCTTAAGCTGAATTTGTAACTCTGCTCCATAACATTTCTATTAGCCTCTTCCACTCCAGGATTGTCTTTGCATCTGAAATAAAACTTGTTCTCTATGTCATCTATTAATGGCTTTAGCTCTGTTGTACATTCATATAATTGCAATGCGTTTATGGTGTTCTTACATTCAAACTTATTTTCCATGTTATCATATCCTGTATCCAAATTGCTCCACTTGCATTCTGCTGGCTCATTTACAAATATGGTTAGTTCTGTCTCTTGTGCCTTGTTCTTAAAGTAGCTTCCGCTTACTATGCTTGTTCCCTCTATGCTCGGCGGTGTCAAGTCAGGCCCGCTGGCTATGGTGAATTGTATTATGTAATCCCTCTCGTTTGCATTTTTTAATGAATCCTGGCATCTTACATAAAGCTTGTAATCCCCTCCAGATCTTACTAATATCTTTCCTTCAGTAGTAAGTATGTTCTGCGTTGGGAAATCAAGTATCATATAATGGTTGTATTCATATAGTGGGCTTCCAAGGAAATAAGGCTGCATCTCATCATACTTTACACTATGATTAAAACTGACCTTGCATTGGCTTGGCTCATCTGTCTTGATTGCTATTGGGAATTTTGTGAATGGTGGTAGTCCTTTATTATATTTATAACCATAGTTTAGCAGGTCAGTATCTTTATAATCTCCTAGCGCATCCTTCCATTCGCTTATTACAGGAGCATTAACGTCATTTGGATTTTGGCTCACGCAAGTCTCATTCCCTGTCCCTTGGTTGATTAGAGCACAGCTCTGCCCCAAGCTCTTGCACATATATTCTGAACACTTTCTTCCCTTGCTGTCCTTGAAAATATAATCTTTGTCATCAGGGTTGCACTTGCTGCAATCTGTGCTTCCTGCAGGAGCAACCCATGGATTGCATGCTGTTGTAACCTTTGCTGTTAATGTATCTGCTAATATAGCATCAGCTAATGAAGCGATAGTACTAACAGTCATATAAACATTTAAAGCAGTCAAATATCCAGATACACTTTCACTAGCTAACTGTTTTTGAATTTCTTTAACAGGTTCATCACCTGCTAATTTTTCCAAGTCTTTTACAGAAACACTTTTTAATGTTTCTTCTATACTCTCCGTAGCAATCTTTAATTGTTCTCCTTTTAAATCTTTAACGCTCTCTGTAATAATTTTATCCTTAAGAGCTTCTTTATATACTTCTTCTCCAACAGTAACAATACCTTTCTCAAATATAGCAGCCTTTGGAACAACATCTACACCGATAAGACCAGCTGAAAATGGTTTTATGCCCTCCCAAAGTCCTTTCCAAACACCTTCTTTAAAAGATGTGGTAAAAAGTGCATTTTTAACTGTCCTAGATAGTATAGTCAAAGTTGGTACCCCCCACCTGTTAAACAAATTTACCTGTTTCCTTCCGCTTGGAATTCCCGTACCACCCCAGTTTTCTAAGTCCGTTGTCTCTATTTTTGGGGGGAACTTTTCTACCTTAGCCATGCTTAAAAATTTTTGAATAGTTTTAGAAAATTGTTCTTCGCCACTACCACTAAACCCATCTGTAGTTCCACTATTTATCACATTAAAATCAGCTCCGCAATCTCCCTGCGCCCTACATAAATTATTCATTGCAATAATATAATCCTTAGATAAACAATTTTTACCAGCAATAATTCTAACAGCACTGTCTGGAATACTTAATGTTAAAACCCCCCTAAGAATGGTATTCGTATCTTTCCCAAGAGAAGGACTAATATATTTAGATAGACCACTTACATAAATAACCACATCACATTCATTGTTAGCTATTGCACACTTATCACTTCCCTCCCCAGCCCAGAACTTGCTTCCTGGAGGAACATCAAGAACACATTTTTTATTTCCACTTTGCCAACTACAATCCCTTATATTTGTATTATCACAACAAGTTATCATATCATCCTCATTAAGATATTTTGTCTTGTCATTACAACTATTACAATCTTGGTATCTATTTGGTCTACATTTTGCTTCATGGTACTCCACATTATTAATCTCTTCACCACTTCCAGGAACTGTTGAAACACACCTTTCCTGCCTGAAATCCTTGCAAGGCTCTGTAAATATTTTATTATTCACACATAATCTATTGTAATACCTACTTCCAGGAATGTCTCTTCCGAAACCAACTCTATTATCTTTTGTACTTTTATCCTCGCCTCCACCTAAAAAACCAGAATCAGATTCGCACCATGACTCGCCATTTTTAATTTTATTGGGATTCCAAGGGTTCTCCTTTACAAACTTGTCCACAGGCTTAAAATCCTCTCCAAGAACATCGCAATCTAAAGGCAGACAAGAATATTTTCCGTCCTTTTCCCCACACAAAGTTCCTGTTACATAATCGCAATTTTCAGCTACGTCCTCTGGATTCCCGCAGCTATCAAAGTAATAAACATCTTCTTCATTGCTTAAGCATCCCTTTCTTTCTCCTTCACCGTCTAAATCTGGGTTGCTTGGTGTACAACTTGTCCCTAATCTTTGGTCACTGCAGTAAATATCCTTAAAAAAACCTGTTCCATTGAAATCAGTAGCAGCAGGAAGGTTGCATTCAACCCTTGTAGTGTACTTGCATTCATCATTGCTTATCTTGCACGCCCCTTTATCTTGGCTCCTTGCTGCATTCAGGCATGTTAGCTCATCCTTGATTTCAGGCTTAAAAACCATTTGTAAATCAGGATACTTAGCAGTCTCAACCTTGCACCTTGTCTGTGTTGCCAAACTTGCCTCTGTTCCTAAAATACAACATCCAACATCACATTGCGGCAAATTACAGCTTGGATTATCGCCGAAAGTCTGGTCCTTTGATAAAGCATAGGAATAAGGTGTATTTTTATAGCATCTTCCATCGCTTAAATCAAATCCGCATCCTAATTTACAAAAACTAGTAAACTCACAATTGGCAGCAGCTACCTTGCTATCAGCTGCACACTGGCTCTGATCAACATATTCGCAGAACTGGCCACCCTTTGTCTTCTCGCAACAGACATTTGCTGCATCTACACCTTCTGTATTTAAAATAATGAAGCTTAAGCTGAATAATATAATTATTAAAATATACAATGCACTAAACCTTATTAGCTTACTCATTCTTTATCCTCTAAACCTTTTAATATATTTTTAATTATATTTTTAAGAAAAAGAATAGCATCTTTTTTCATATTATACGCACCTCTTCTCTTAAGATCCTATCTTTTAATAAAGGGTGGAGTGACTTATAAGTTAAAACATCGAATTTTTTACCTATTTTTTCTTCAAGTTCTTGTTCTAAAGCTATAAGGTCAAGTAAACTTTTACTTCCTTTGAATTTAATAAGTATATCAATATCACTATTTTTTTTAATTTCTCCCCTAGCACAACTACCAAATAATCCAGCCTTTATTACGCCATTTTCCCTAAGTATAGGGACAATCCTTCTTCTGATATTTTCCAAGTTTTGTTTCATTTATTCTCCCTCTACAGCAAACTGGAATGCATTATTGCTTATCTTCATATCTCAACACCCTCTTTTAAAGCCTGGCTAACAATAGTAATTTGTTTACTCAATTTCTTAAACTCTCCTGGCGTGTAGCATAAAAAGTCTACAGGATAACCAATATCCCAATAATCATACATCCTTGCACCCCTTTTAAAAAAGTTCAATCCTCTAAATTTTTGGCTGACTATTATTAAGTCAATATCGCTGTCTCTGTGTTGTTTATCTGTGGTCCTGCTACCAAAAAAAACCATTTTCATAATAGGGAAATCTTTACTAGCCTTATTTTTGAAATTTAATAATCTTCTTATTATATATTTCTTTTTACCCATTTCAATATCTCTCCAGCATATTTTAAAAATTTATTGGATATATCTTTTATACTTTCCTCCACCTTTATATCAGGGTATCTTGAATAGATGTAAGCTAAAGTTAATTCCTTGCAATAAGATATAAGGTCTTCTGGCAGGTTGACATCTCTACCCAATTTAACAAGGTCGTGAATTTTCTGAAATTTGCCTTTTTTTTCAATCAAAACTGCCTTCAAAGCTTTTTCAACAGCCTGCTGGGAATAAAACATTGCAGCATCAAACATTTTTCCCTTAAAATTATATTTGGCAGTTTCAAAATCTTTTGCAGATTTCTCAATCCATTTTTTAGTTTCTTCTTTCATTCTCCCTCTACAGCAAACTGGAATAT
>Ga0210057_1008639_pt1 | contig 11999 bp, 17 predicted proteins | sample CryGeyCG2114_010_2_FD_183968 | JGI IMG/M metagenome (GOLD analysis project Ga0210057, IMG submission 183968) | Groundwater microbial communities from aquifer - Crystal Geyser CG10_big_fil_rev_8/21/14_0.10 (SPAdes) (version 2) | ecosystem: Environmental > Aquatic > Deep subsurface > Groundwater ...
ACGTTAGAAAAGCATTTTTAATTTTGGATTTCATCCTTCAAAAATAACTAATAATAGATAGATTTACCTCTCTAGGCAGGATGAGATAAGAAAATATTTAAAAGAGATTGGTTTTTCAAACTTTAGACACCAAGAACGTTTAAAGAGTTTTAGCCCCATCTTCCAGCGGTCAAGGAAACGGGACTCTGGATCCCGTAACCCAGGTTCGAATCCTGGTGGGGCTATTGTTTCTACCACATAAAATTATTCAAATCTAAAAAAATTCGAAAAAAGATGAACATAAATAAAGATATTGTTTATATTGACTCAAATGATTTTTATAAAATTGTAAATAAAAAAATTAGTAAACTAAACCCAAAAAATATTTTTTATGAATTTTCAGTAAAACATTCAGCTTATATTGGTAAAATAAATCCAAAAAATATTTTTTATGAATTTTCAGTAAAACATTCAGCCTATGAATCAATTGGGAATTATCTTAAAGAAAAAACTCATAGTATCACTCCTGAAAACTCTGAAGAATTCCTGAATTTTTGTAACCCAATTTTGAAATTAAAAGAATTGATTTCAACAGATTGGGCTGAACATATGCCTGTTGAAGAATTAACCATAGTAAATGGAAATGAAAATGAGAAAATCCTTTATGATAAAGTGAGTAATGGAAAATTATATAATTTATACCCTCTATCAATTTTTTCGGATAAATTTTTTCCCGAATATGCATTCTTTAATTTTGAAAACTCAAAAGAAATAGGTGGAATATGTCTCTCAACAAAAGACCCAAAATATCCTGGACTTAATGATTGGAAAACAATCATCACAAAGGATATCAACAAAAAGATCCTTAGGGAACTAGAATAAATAAAAAATAAAAATTAAATAAATTTAGAATTATTCTAAATTTTAAATTGAGTCATCTTCAGTAGACTCTTCTTCTGAAGTTTCTTCTACTGGAGCTTCTTCGCTAGAATCTTCCGAAATTTCCTCTGAAGTCCCCTCAGACTCTTCTGCATTTTCTTCAGGAGTTTCTTCTGAAACTTCTTCGTTAGATTCTTCTTCGTTAGTTTCAGTATTTTCTTCTTCTGAAACTTGTGTTTGATTTTGTTCTTCTTCCATTTTTTCCTCCTATTAATTTTATAAGACAAAATGCGAAAGAAAAAAGTTTTTTTAAAGGTATAGATTCTTATAATTGGACAAATAAAACAATAAAATGAAAATTCAAACTAAAAAACACTATAACCTCAAAATGAATATTTTTGGAAGAGATGTTGAGTATACTGGAAAAGTCTTAGAAGTAAAAAACGGAGAATTTAGGTTAGAAACTGAAGAAGACAATGGATGTAGAGCTCTAACCCTAAAAGAAAAAGATATTCTCTTCTGTGAAGAAATTCCGGAACCAAAAAAAGAAGAAAAGATTTGGAAAATAAGAAAAAATAAAGCACAAGATTATGAATTAAAACCAAGTGTAGAACCTGATTTCTAATTTGGAAAGTCTCTTAAACTTAAAAAATCTTATTTTGAAATGGTACAATACACTTATTCATCACATAGAACTAGGCACATTGAAAAGATAAGAAAACAGAGGGTCAAATATCCTCAAGTTGCAAAAAATATAGTTTTCACGTCAGACATCGTTCTAGAAGTTTTAGATGCGAGGTTTCCAGAAGAAACAAGAAATGCTGAACTTGAAAAAGAAATAGAAAAACAAAAGAAAAAAATAATTTATGTAATAAACAAGTCTGACCTAGTAAAACCCTCAAAATTAAGTGAAATAAAAAATAATTTCTTTCCCTATGCAATTGTTTCATGTTCAAAAAGAAATGGAATAAAAGAATTAAGAAATTTAATAAAAAAACTTTCAAAGCAAATAGAAAGAAGGGAAATGAGAGAAATAAAAAAAGATAAAGTGATTATGGGAACTGATAACAGAATAAAAGTTGGAGTTATTGGTTATCCTAATGCTGGAAAAAGTTCTTTGATTAATATTCTTGCGGGAAAGTCAGGAGCAGGAGTTGGTTCAGAAGCTGGATTCACAAAAAATATTCAAAAAATAAGGCTTTCAGAAGGAATAGTTTTAATTGATTCACCCGGAGTAATTCCTGAAGACCAATATTCTATGAGTGACAAAAAAAAGATTTCTGAAAGTGCTATTTTTGGAGGAAAGAGTTACACTCAGATAAAAGACCCAGAATTTGCAGTAAATGAATTGTTTATGATTCAAAAAGAAATTCTTGAAAAACACTATAGAATTAAGGCGGAAAATTCAGATGAATTAATTGAAAAAGTTGGAAGAAAAAAAGGAATTTTAAAAAAAGGAGATGAAGTAAATACTGATCAAACTTCAAGAGAAATTTTAAAGGCGTGGCAAAAAGCTGAAATTCGATGAATATCCGAATTCTTCTAAATTAGAATCTCATTCAAACAGAGAAAGATTTTGATCTAAAAATTCAAGAAACTTTCCATAAAAAAAATCATACTCCTTTTTTGGAAATTTTCTGGGTAAAAATTCTCCTTCTTTTAATGAAATCTCTAAGATTTTTATTTTTGGAGGATTTTTCATTCCAAGAGCATGGGAAAAATATTCATCAAAATCTTTTTTTTGCTCTTTTGTTGGAAGAAAGCTTGAGTTAATTCCATCAAAAATAAAATCATGAAGATAAACTTCTGTTTCATATGAAAGGGGAATCTTAAATTTTTCCTTTTTTTGGTAATTTCTTTTTGGTTTCATTTTAATTCTCCCTTTTCCTTTAAAAAAGTTATATTTGGTGCAACATCCTCTTTATTTAATTTATTAATCTCGACCCAACATATCTTATGGTAAGAATGTTCAAATGAGTTGAAATTGTTTTTAAAATTTTCAATTTCACCCTGAAAATGATATAAAAAAATTTCCATTTCTTCTCCTGTTTGAGGGTTTTTATTTAATTTTAAAGTCGAAAGTTTTTCCAAAACTCTTCCACCAAAACCCGTTTCTTCTTTAAGTTCACAAATAGCACAATTTTCCAAACTCTCTTCAGGTTTAACTTTTCCACCTGGAATTTTAAAAAAACTATCCTTTCCATCATTTGAAACTAAAAGTTTTCCATCTTTAACAATCACCAAACCAGAAGCAATAATTTTATTTCTTATCTTAACCATATCTAATACTATAAAAAATCCTCTTTTAAAATTAAATGTCTTTAATCATATAAGTTCCAACTAACTTGTAATCTAACTTCCGATAGTATTCTCGTACACCCACTCCAGAAATAACTGCTAACTTTTTGTAACCTGCATCCCGAGCAATTTTTTCAGCTTCACTCATTAATAGTTTTCCAAGGCCAAGATGCTGAGAATTCTTTCCTTTTTCATGTAAGTTTAATGCTTGACCATAAACATGAATTTCACGAACAATTACACATTCATTTAATTCATTCAAAAAAGTTTTTTTTGGAAAACGAAGACGTAATAAACCAAATAAAATATTATCTGAATTGACCATCTCTAAAAAGAATTCTTTTCCTCCAGATGAATCATATTCAATTGTTTTTAATTTGGTATCTAGTTTAAGACCATTGTGATTAAATCCAATTTCCCTTATTCTTATTTCTTTTATGGAATTATTTTTTTCCTTTCGAAGTTCATCTTCAACTTCTTTTCGAATAGAAGTCGATGCCGCTTCATTAATCATTTTCTCTTTTGGAATTTCCCTCATGACCCTCATAATACGACAATAGCTGGGAATTATTTTCATCATACGAGTTAAAACTTCTTTTATTTCCGAATCTGTATAGGTTTGGTAATTAATTCTTTTATACATTTTTGCAAGTGGAGAATCTTCAACTATTTGACATGGATAAATTTTTAATTGGTCGGGCCTAAAATTTTCATTATCAAAAACCAATTTAAATTTTTCAATGTCTTTTTCTATATTTGAATATGGAAGTCCAGGCATAATGTGATAACCCACTTTAAATCCCGCATCCTTTAACCTTTGTGAAGCATCAACAACATCTTGAATTGTGTGACCTCTAGCGGTTTTTTTATAAATTTCATCATCCAAAATTTGAATTCCAATTTCAACACGAGTTGCACCAAATTCCCTCATTCTTTTTATTTCTTCAACTGAGCAATTGTCAGGTCTGTTCTCAATACACATTGCAACAATTCGGTGTTCTGCTGTTTCATTTATTTTTTGGGCCTCCTCTAAACTCTTAGATTTCTTACCATTCAAAACATCAAAACATCCCTTGATATAATTGTATTGATAATCCAAATCATATTGTAAAAAAGTTCCTCCAATAATAATCAATTCAATTTTTTCAGTTGGATGTCCCATTATTATAAGTGCATCAAGACGTGACTGAATCTGTTTACGCACATCAAAATCAAAAGTAAGTGCCCTCATAACTGCTGGACTTTTGTCCGTATAACTCTGCGGAACAAAGTCTCCTCCAGGGCAATAAATGCATGTTCCATGATTACATTTACGAGGTTTCAAAACAACTGTTAATGGAGTTACTCCTGAGTTCGAACGGACTGGTTTCTTTATTGCATTCTCTATTTGAGAGTTTAACATATATTTTCAAGAAGATATTTATTTTTAAAATGTATTGATTGAGTAAAAATATGAAAGAAAGCCAATTAGCTAAAAAATTAAAAGATATCTCAGACCATATCACAGAATCCAATTTAATAGAAACTATTTATCAACTAACAAAAAATTATGGAAAAGGAAAGGTTAACCAAGGAAGATACAATACAAATGTTAACTTCAGATTAGATTACAAAAATTTTCAAATAAATCTTGATGATGGTAAAAGTGAGATGGGAGGGGGAGATTTAGAAGTATTTTACAATGAAAAATTAGTACTCTCTCTAGATAGAAATTTGGACCAAAAGAAAAATACCCCTAGTGCAAATGGATGGGGCATAACAACTTATTTTAAGGGAAATTGGGAAAATGAATTAGAAAAAGTTCAAAATGAATTAGAAAAAGAAAAAAAAGAGCAGAACAAAAAGATTTTAATGAAAAAAGAAGAAGTTCCAGAAGAAATAATTAAAGAAATGAAATCTAGGTATGATTTAAATTAAATTTTTTTACTTCCAAACTTCTTAAATTTTTTAGAAAAAATATACAAAATTAAAGCACTTATTAGAACTGCAAAAATAAATGCTAATCCAACACTCTTAAAAATTAAAACTCCGACAAAAAATGCAATTAGAATTATTGAAATAGAACCAAAAAAGGAAGCTATAACTGGAACTAATTTAAAGGACTCCCTTAAAGAACTTTTCATCAATTCTTTATCCTCAACAGATTTTTTCAATTTTAGAGGTTTCCCATTCTTATTTAGGGTTTTTTGATTTTTCTTTAGATAATAAATAAAAAAACCAACTGCAACTGCAAAAATAAACGGAAAAAGCTGAAAGAAAAATAAACCCGTATTCCAAGCATCCATCTCGACTTAACAAATTTAATCTTTATTAATTTTCCTCTAACAAACTTTTTAACCTCCTTATTCCAAGAATTTCTATGGAAAACCAAGAAAAGTTATGGGATAAAATTGCTCCCGAATGGCATACCTATAAACAAAAACCATCTGAAAGTGCAAAAAATTTCCTAAGTAAAACAACAGGAAACGTTCTTGATTTGGGTTCAGGCTCAGGAAGACACATTACAAAAATAAAAAAAGGGAAAATGTTCTTGCAAGATTTTTCTAATGAAATGCTTAATCTTGCAAAAGAAAAAGCAAAACTAGAAAAAATAAAAATTGAAACAATTTATTCTAAATTAGATAAAATTCCGATGGAAGATGAATTTTTTGACTTTGCAATTTGTGTTTCAGCCATACACTGTGTTGAAACCGAAAAAGAGAGAGAAAATTCGATAAAAGAATTATATAGGGTTTTGAAAAAAAACGGAGAAGCATACATTGGAGTTTGGAATATAAACTCAAAAAGATTCAAAAAACAAGCAAAATCAAAAATAAAAGAAAAAATGGTTGGATGGACAGATAAAGGAGAAAGATATTATTATCTTTTCGATGAAGAAGAAATACATGCCCTATTCAAAAAAGTCGGTTTTGAAATAATCTCAACCCAGAATTCTGAAGCAATGATTAATTTTGTTGTGAAAAAATAACCTTTTATAGATTGAAATCTTGAATTTGACATGAAACACTACTACTCAAAAAGTTATATTGAAGAAAGAAAAATTGAACCAGCAAACGCTTTAATTGTTTTCTTGCTTGGTCTTGCATCAGGACTTTTTATTTTGGGTGCTGCAGGTTCATTTGGACTTAGTGAACCAATAGAAGAAAATCTTTTAGTAATTGTGGGAATAGTTTATGCTATTGCAGTAATTGCTTTTTTGTATCCTAGAAAAAAAAGAACTCATTTACACCCTCCAGAACCTGAAATTATAGAAAGAGAAAAATTTGTTGATAGACCAATATTTAGGGATATAGTAAGATACAAAAATAGACCGGTTGTGAAAGAAGTTGAAAAACCAATAATAAGAGAAATAATTGTTGAAAAAGAAAAAGTTGAACCTAAAAAATCAAAATATATGGGTTCAACTTACAATGAAAAATATCACTTAAGAACTTGTAGATTCTCAGGAGCAATAAAACCCAAATATTTAGTTGAAGAAAAGGATAAAAAATATTTCAAACTCAGAGGATATATTCCATGTAAAGTTTGCCACCCTGATAAGAATTAAACCACAATAATTCTTAAAAACTAATCCAATTGATTAAATTTATGAAAATTGCATGGATTGGGCATCGATGGAATAAAGAAGACGATTTTTCTTATAGAGAAGAATTAGAAGAGTATTTATCCAAAAATAATTTAGAATCTAAAATAGATATAGAACAAAGTCTCAAAAAATTTAATGAAAAATTTGGTTCTTTAGATAATTATGAAATTTTATTTCTTCATGGAGGAATAAGTAAACAAGGAAAATATATTAATACCATTCCAAAAAATCATCCAAACTTGAAAATATACTTTTTATCTTATAATCCAAATGAATATACTCGATATGAAAGAGGTGATTTTGAAACTCTTGAAGTTTGTTATTCTCTTCCGGAAATTATGGAAGAATCTCAACTTGGAAAACTAATCCAAAAATTAACTAAAAATTAATTTTCCTTAAGCTTCTCTTTAAACTTATTTATGATATCCTCACGAAAAATATATTTTTTTCCATCAAAATCCAAAGCTTTCCAACAAAATAAATCATCTAAATATCTTTCCAAAAATTCTTTTTCATCTGGAAAAATTTTCCCATATTTTTTTTCAATTTGATTAAAAATTTCAGGTTTACTAACTCCAGAAGGATTGTTAACTGCAATTTCTCCTAAATAAACTGGGATATAATAATCATTTATTTTGATTCCAAGGTCTTTCATTATGGAAATCATTTTTTACGCTTTATAAGGTTTGTTAAGAACTATTCCTTCTTGCCTTTTCCTTTAACAATTTTCATCATATCAAAGAAACTCTTTTTTTCAAAATGGAGTATTTTATTTTCTTCAATAGAGATGTTTGCTTTTATCAGTCCTAAGTTATTCAAAAATCCTGTTACAATCAAAAAATCTTTTCCATTAGACCTTTGCAGACTAAAAAGAAGTTTTTGAATTCTTCCATTAATTTTCTCTTCACCCATTTTTTCCAAAATCATTTTTTCAAAGTCTTCTAAATTAAAAACATAGTCTACAGAAACTTTTTCAAAGGGCTTAGTTTCAAAGTTCTCAACGGGCATAAATTCAACTTTTCCATCAATTCTAAAAGAATTCATCTTTTTTTCCTCAGGCAACCAAAAGTCAAAATGAATCTTGTTTTCCTTTCCAGAATGTTCTCTATCTAAAATAAATAGACAACTACACAAATAAGCTTTAGGATTCTTTTTCTTGAAATTTTTATATTCATCCGAATCAACTAATTTCTCATAAAAAAATTGGAAATTCATTTTAAATCCTTGAAATTCTTTTCTTCACTAAGTAATCCACTAAGAATTTCTTTTAACTCATTAATTTTAACTCTTTTCTGTTTTTCACTATCCCTATCTCTAAGAGTTACCGCTTTATCTTTAATTGAATCATAATCAATAGTAATTGCATAAGGAGTTCCCGCCACTGCACTCCTTAAATATCTCTTTCCAATACTTCCAGAAACGTCATAATCAACCACCAAACTTTTCTCCAAATCTTCTTTTATTTTTTCAGATAAACCGAGAAGTTCTTCCTTCTTCATTAATGGAAAAACTGAAACATCAATTGGACTTATATGATAAGGAACTTTGAAAGTTGTCTTTCCTTCTCCTTCTCCTTTTTTTTCATAAAATAAATCGATTATTGCATAAGTTGGCCTATCACTTCCAAAAGCAATTTCTAAAACATGTGGAACAAATTTTTCATTATTTTCACGCACAGCTTCTAATTTCACTCCAGATGCTTTTGAATGTTGATTTAAGTCATAATCAGTTCTATCATGAACTCCACACACTTCAACCCACCCGTAATTGTTTAATTTAATTTCAATGTCCCATGCATCATCTGCATAAAACGCCTTTTCATCTTTATGATGTTGTCTTAATCTAATTTTCTCGGAAGGTATTCCAAAATTTCTAAATTGAGTATAAGCAAGCCATATGCACCAACCATAAACTTCACTTTTAATTAACTTCTTTTTCAAAGCTTCTTCAACAGAAATTAATTTTTCTTTAGACTCTCCTTTTTTTTGTTCTCCTTCAGACCAAAATGGAAGTTTTTCACCCTTAATTTTTTTATATCCTTCCCAATTATTTTTTTCTTTGGGGTCCACAAAAACTTGTCCTTCTGCTTGTGTAAATTCACGTCCTCTTAAAACATTTTGACGAGGAGAGATTTCATTTCGATAAGCTTTCCCTATTTGAAAAACTCCAAATGGAAGTTTTTTTCTAAAATAATTATAATAACGTAAATAAGGCAAATATGTTCCAGTTGCAGTTTCTGGACGTAAAGAAGCTTCCTTTCCACCCACAATTGTTCCAAGCATTAAATTTTGTTTTTCAATTTTCTCAACAAAATCTCCCTTACAAGTGGGACATTTTATTTTATTCTTTTTTATAAAATCAATTATCTCTTTTTCACTAAACGAATCTGCAGGAACATCATGACTTTCTTCAATTAGTTTGTCTGCTCTAAAAACTGCAGAACACTTTTTACATTTAATTATTCTATCTTTAAAGGTTTCCAAATGTCCCGAAGCCTTCCAAACTTCATTAGGTAAAACTGTTGGCCCCTCAATTTCTCTAAATCCATTTTGATTAAATGTTTGACGAATAGAATTTTCAACTTTATTCTTTAACAATTTTCCAAGAGGACCATAAGTATAAAATCCTGCAAGTCCCCCATAAATTTCAGGACTAGGACCCCAGATTAAACCCGCTTCTTGAACAAAGGAAGAAAATTCTTTCAATTCTTTATCGCTTTTTTTATCCATAAAACAAAATAGTCAAACGATTATTTAAGGGTTTTGGGATTGCTTTCTTTGTAATCCATTTCGGTCATTTCCATAATAAGTTTCATTTGCAATTTATCTTTACAGGGTTTGCAATAAGGATAAGAAGGAATATCTGGATCAAAACAAGGCCAAAAAACTTCTCCAGGAATTTTTTTGTCTTTTTTGTAACAATTTACACAATAATAATCTTTTGCAAAAATTTCATTATTCCCGCCCACAATCATATCAATTCCCCAAACTCCAAGTTTTTCCTCAAGTTTTTCGTTTGTCATTTACAATTTTACTAAGATTTTAAAATTTATATAGTTTAGGATAAAAAAAGTCTATCTCTTCAAAGCCATAAAAGCAAAAAGAAATGAAACAAACAAAATTAAAATTCCAGCGATATTGTTAGACGAAGAATCCAAGTTTCCAACAACATTTCCAGTTAAATTTGATGAAAGAAAAAATAAGCTGAAAATGAAACCAGCAATCGATAAAAACCCCAAAATCACTCGTTTTTCTAAAGAATTATCTGATATTAGAGACTCCACCTTTTTTTCAATATCTGTTTTTTTTCTTCCATTGAATGGAAGTTTTTCTATTAAAATTTCTCCATCAAAGTATCTAACTTTTCCACTTGAATCAATCCCATAATTTCTATTTCCATAAATATCTTCATAATAAGTCGGACGAGCTGGAATTAACAAATTTCCCATAAATTCCTCCACATTTTTAAAATTATATCCTTTTCTCTTCCCTTCCGATTTTATTTCACCTTGTACAAATTCAATCCCCCATTTCAGATTGTCTTTTTCTTCTTTTGATAAAGAACCTAATTTTGAAACCTCTTTAATTTTCGGAACTTTCATTTCTAAATAAAAAGAATCTGAATGCCTTTTCTTTCTTACTTTTACTTTTGTTTTATCAGGATAAACTCCTCGTTTAATAAGTTTTTTATAAAAATCTTCATGATTTTTAGCATCCTTGAAAGCCATTTCTTTTCTTTCAAGAGGAGAATTTGAATTATAGTCTTTGGGAGAAAAAAGAAGATATGGACCCACAAACTCTGATGATTTTTTTTGGTAATAAGAATTGATATGGGGAAATGGTTTTAAACTAATTTCAAAAATTTTCATTCCTCCTTTAGTTTCTTTGATACTCTTCAAAATATTTGTCATTTCCTATTTCCTATTCTTAATTTCTTTTTTCACCTTAGAGATAAACTTTCCAATTTGAACACCATGCTCAAGACTTCCATCCCTTGAACGAACACTCAAAGTATTTGATTCTTCTTCCTTTTCTCCAACGGTAATCATGTAAAAAACTCTTTCAAGCTGAGCATTTCTTACTTTCTTTCCAAGAGTTTCATTTGATTTGTCAATCTCCACTCTAAAACCTTCCTTAACAAACTTTTCTTTCACCTTTTCTGAAAACTTATTGTTTTCTTCATTCATGGGTAAAATCCTAATCTGAACTGGACTAAGCCAAAGAGGAAGATTCCCCTGTGTTTTTTCTAAAATATAAGAAATAACTCTTTCAGTTGCGCCTGTTGAAGACCGATGAATTATCATAGGAATTTTTTCTTTTCCATCTTTATCTAAATAAGTCATTCCAAATTTCTCAGCATTCGAGAAATCAATTTGAACTGTGATCAAAGTGTCTTCTTTTCCATAAACATCCTTATATTGCAAATCAAGCTTAGGCCCATAAAAAGCAGCTTCATCTTCTTTTTCAACATATTTTATTTTTAATTTATCTAGAATCTTTTTCATAGAACTCTCAGTTTTTTCCCAAGCTTCGGGATTATTAATATATTTTCCATTCAAATTTTTAGGATCCCATTTTGAAAATTGATACCAAACTTCAATTTTGAAAACTTTCATAACATATTTTATTAAATCGACAACTCCAAAAAATTCTTCTTCTAAATTTTCGGGAGTGCAAATTATATGTGCATCGGCCAAAGTAAATTGTCTAACTCTTGTTAACCCCCTAAGTTCTCCAGATTGTTCATTTCTAAATAAAGAGGCAATTTCTGCATATCTTTTTGGTAAATCTTTGTAACTTCTTGGTTTTCTTTTATATAAAACAAATTGAAATGGACAAGTCATTGGACGAAGAGCATATTCTTCCTTTCCAACTTTCAAAACAAACATTCCTTCCTTGTAATGTTGCCAATGCCCAGAAAGTTTATACAATTCACTACTCGCCATAATAGGGGTCGATGTATGTTCATATCCTCTTTTTAATTCTTCATCAACAATAAATCTTTCAATTTCCCTTTTTATTGCAGCCCCCTTAGGAGTCAAAAGAGGTAAACCTTGTCCCACAATCTCATTAACAATGTACAAATCAAGTTCCTTGCCTAATTCAACATTACTTTTTAACCCATTTATACCTCTAATTGATTGAACTTTATTTTTTTCAAGAATTCTCAAAAGTTTTTTTCTTTCTTCAGCACTCAAATCTCTTTCCTTCTCTTCGTCCCCCTTAAACACAATTTCACGAGACAACTCACTTAAAGG
>Ga0210057_1008640_pt1 | contig 11997 bp, 20 predicted proteins | sample CryGeyCG2114_010_2_FD_183968 | JGI IMG/M metagenome (GOLD analysis project Ga0210057, IMG submission 183968) | Groundwater microbial communities from aquifer - Crystal Geyser CG10_big_fil_rev_8/21/14_0.10 (SPAdes) (version 2) | ecosystem: Environmental > Aquatic > Deep subsurface > Groundwater ...
CCTTAAACGAGCTTATGATAACAAATATGACCTGTCTCAATTGTATATTATAGATAGCGAGCCTGATTTAATTCAAGGTAACTTAAGAACGAAAACTAGATCATTAGTTGCTTTTGTTGAAAGAAATCTCCTAAGGCACGGAGGTCATAGCGATTTTGACGACTTTGAAGATTCATTGATGATTCTTTCAGTTGTAAGAGATGAATTTAGTAATAAATCATTCGGAAATGTTATGGAAGGAAGAATCAAGGAAGTTGTTACATTAGGAGTCAAACACGGACGATCAATTCCTGAAGATTATCAAAAATATATTGGAGCAAAAATAGAACCCTGGGAAAGTTCTCATTTGAATTATAGAACCATTGATGATCTTAAAGATAATCCCGATAGACATCAATTCATCCCGCCAAATAAAGATAAATAATTCTTAATACAACAATCTTTATAAGTCAAATTTATCTTATTCAAAAATGTCAAGTGAGATATGGACTGAAAAATATCGACCGCAGACTTTCTCTGAAGTTGTTGGTCAAAATGATATAGTAAAAAGGGTTGAAAGTTTTGTTAATTCTTTTAATATTCCTCATATACTTTTTGCAGGACCAGCCGGAACAGGAAAATCGACTCTTGCACTAGTCGTAGTGAAACAACTTTTCAAAAACACATGGCGGGACAATTATCTTGAACTCAACGCCTCTGATGAAAGAGGAATACAGATAATCCGAGAAAAAGTAAAAAATTTCGCTCGAACAAAAGCTTTAGGTAGCGTCCCATTTAAAGTGATCTTCCTCGATGAAGCTGACGCATTGACACAGGAAGCCCAGCAGGCATTAAGACGAACAATGGAAAACTATTCTGGAACTTGCCGTTTTATTATGTCATGTAATTATTCGAGTAAAATAATTGATCCTATCCAATCTCGTTGCGCGATATTCAGATTCAAACTCCTAGAAAAAAAAGACGTCGACAGAGTTATAAGAAAAATTGCGGAGAAAGAAAACTTATCTATAAACGATGATGCAATAACAGCGATTTATGATGGAAGTGAGGGAGATTGTAGAAGATGCATTAATATCCTGCAGTCAACTGCCTCAATATCCCCAACAATAACTTCTGATTTAGTGTCAACAATTTTAGCGTCGACAAAACCAAAGGACATTAAAATAGTTCTTGATTACGCCCTCGCGGGCGACTTTGAACAAGCGAGAGAAAGATTACTTGACATAATGTTAAAACAATCTATATCAGGGCAGGACGTCATAAAATCAATTCAAAAAGAAGTTTGGAATCTTCCAGTTGAACCTGAACTTAAAATGAAACTTATTGAAAAAACGGGAGAGATTGAATTTCGGATTACTGAAGGAAGCGACACTTTCATCCAGCTCCAAGCCCTTCTAGCAAGTTTTGTTTTAGCTGGAATAGGAAAATAAAATGAATACAATAGATAAAAGATTATTGACATTAGTTTCAAGTCCGCATTTTCCGTATTATGACTTTGATCTTTCGCAATTTAAAGAATATGACCTTCCAGGATTGAGTTATGAAAGAAAAATTGGCGATTACAACGTCTCAATAGAAAGATTCGATTTTGTCGACGAAGATAAAATTAAGATTGATTATCTAGTTGCACTTTGTTCTGAAAATAAAATAAGAAAAAAAAGAACAGAAAATTTTGATGAAGCTATGAAATGGTATTTGGGAATAATTACGACATTAAATCTAATATACGACGAACATGCAAACCTGGACAGAAAAATATAGACCAAAAAAATTTGAAGACTTAAGGGGTCAAGATCTAGCAGTAAAAAAAATCCAGGATTTTCTTGAAAATTTCTCAAACGAAAAGGCAAAAAAAAAGAATGCTATAATTCTCCATGGTCCGCCGGGAACAGGAAAGACGACGCTGGCGCATATTGCATCAATAGAATCTAATTCAGAAATATTTGAACTTAACGCTTCTGATCTCCGGGATAAAAAAAGACTTGATGAGACCCTGAAACCAGCAATAGAACAACAATCTTTATTCTCAAGCTCAAAGAAAAAAATTATTTTAGTTGATGAAGTAGATGGAATTTCAGGTTACGAAGATCGAGGAGGAATATCTGAACTTCTAGATTTGATCTCTTCGACAACTTATCCGATTTTCATAACTGCCAACGACATTTGGGACAAAAAATTCTCCTCATTGAGAAGTAAATGCGAAATCGTCCAATTAAAAGAGATTGAATACAAAGTCGTCAAGGACATCCTTATTCAGATTTTAAGAAAAGAAAATGCATTTATCTATAATGATATACTCACTTCAATCGCTATTAAAGCCAAAGGCGACATTCGTGCCGCCATTAATGACATCCAAACAATTTCAAATAATCCTTCTATCGCTAACCCAAGAGACATTGATGAAAGAAATAAAGAAGTCGATATTTTCAGCGCGCTGAAAAGAGTATTCAAAGAAAAGCCTTCCACAGAAATATTATCAGTTTACGATTCAGTTAACATGCAGCTCGACGAAATACTTCTCTGGATAGAAGAGAACATCCCAAAAGAATACAAACATCCAAAAGAAATATACCGCGCATATGATTATCTGAGTAAAGCAGATTTATTCAAAGGCCGTATATACAAACAACAATACTGGAGATTTCTTGTCTATGAAAATATATTTCTTAGTTATGGAATATCATCTTCAAAAAATAGTTCCGTCCCTCGAGTCGGTTTCACTTCATATAAAAGACCAACGCGGATTTTATCAATATGGATGAATAATCAAAAAAATCTAAAGAAAAAAACCATTTGCTCAAAATACGCAAAATACGTCCACATCGGCGAAAAAAGAGCGATGCATGAATTCCCAGTGATTGAAAAAATAATAAACTCAAATCCGGCAATAAAAAAAGAACTAAAACTTTCTGATGAAGAAATTGCTTATCTTGAAAGTTAAAAGATTATTTCAAGAAATGCCTAGTCTAATTTCTCAAACTACATCCAGAAAATTTAATGGTATCTTCATTTTCTCCATTACGGTCTCCATCAACGAATCTTATAAATCTAAATCCGACTTCGCATAAAGTTTTATCGATAATACGTTTAGCTTCCTCAAGAGGAAGAACTGGAAACTCATAATGTATCAAGGGAAAATCACCTACATCAATAGTTTGATCATAAATCGGCTTTTCTCTTACTGCACGTACATAATAAGAATTAATGGTTTTTTTTTCCATATAAATTTAGCTCTATTTTTACAAAATTTTATGCAGCAGCCAATTCAGCATCAATCATAGTCTTGAAATTAGCGTAAGGTTGAGCTCCCTCAAGAATCTGCCCATTGATGAAGAATGCAGGTGTTCCACTGACTCCAGCAGTTTGACCTTCAGTTTCATCGTTAGCAACTTCATCTTTGAACTTTCCAGATGATAAACATGTTGTTATGTCATATCCTTGTTCTTTAGCCCATTTCTTTAAATTATCTTCACTCAAAGTATCTTGGTTTTCGAACAATTTATTATGGAATTTGAAATATTCTGCATCCGCATTCTTTCCTTTTGTCTTAGCTGCATTTCTTACACATTCAGCTGCTTCAGCAGAAGGTTGCGCCATAGGATGGAAACTCAAAGGAAAATCTCTAAAGACTAATCTAACTTTTCCAGTATCAATATAATCTTTCTTTAATTGAGTATAAGTTTCGCTATAAAACTTTCCACAGAATGGACATTGGAAATCCGAGAATTCTATGATTGTGACGGGCGCGCTAGCTTTTCCTTCAACAGCGTCATCGTCTTCAGAAACATCCACAGGCGTTCCAGGAGGTATATCCGTGCCATCACCAGTTGGAGCGACCAATTCTTGGAAAGAACCAGCTAATTTACCGTCTTTAGTGACATATAAAGGAACTACTCTTCCTTGATAATTAACATTAACTTTATACATACCATACTCAGTTGAAACATTTTCTACAGTAAATTGTCCCGGCGCATCTTGATTTAAGAAATTTAAAAGATTATCAGCAGCATCTTGTTGCGAGATAGATTTTCCACCAGGCATTCCACCACCATTCCGTGTAATGAATAATACTACTACTAATATAGCCAGTACCACTGTAGCCAAAATCCAAGGATTATCTCTTATCTTTTTTGTAATAGGAGGAACTTTTATTTTGATTGTATCAGATTCTGGAGACGAACTTGAAATCGGAGCAGAAACAACAGGAGTAACCTTTACAGGTTCCGCTACATTCTTTGAGGGAATATGTGATTCTCCTTTTTTAGGATTATGTTCCATCATGAATGGATGAAATCAGGTTTTAAAAAGATTGTGGTTTTAAGATCCATTATTTTGAAGATTATGTTTAAATTTATTCAGCTTCATCCCATATTACAATAATTGATTTATTTATAATAGAGATTTTGTTTGGTATTAGGGTGGGACTCAATTTGGGTGGGCAAGTAAATTACAAACAAAATCTCACAAAAAAATTTAATTTGGGATGAAGCCAATTTATTCTATTAATATATATGAAAAATAATTCAAAACTTTTTTGAGTTAGACTAAATTCTAGGCAATACAGATATTTAGTCGGATGAAATCCTCCCCGTCCTAAAGGATAAGTTATCCTTACACCAATCTCTAAAAATCATAACAAAAATAATATTTGAATTTTATCTCTATTAAAAAAATTTGGATAATTTTTTCGTACGAACAAAATTCCAGTTCTCCGTGTCGCATAATTTGTGAGCATTAATCTGCGAAGCAGCAAAATATTAATCAGTTTTTTCCTCCCCCTTCCCTCAATCTCGAAGGTAGAAGCTCCTCCCGATAAAGTGGGTGCATCTTGAAAAGATGCTTAAGTGGGAATTCCTAACTCAAAAAAGTTTAATAAAAAATAATACTGAAAATTTTGCAAAAAAAATATGATTACAATACTAAAACTTTGATTTTCTCAAAAATTAGGAAATTCAATTATTGATAGGGTGGGTTTTTCTTTCGAAGAAAAAAATTAAGTGGGAATTGGAAAATCAAAGTTCGTCAAAAATTTTGCAAAAAAATATGTATATACTCCAACATATATATTGCAGTATATAGGTTGAAACAAAAAAAAGGGTCAAGTCAAAATAGACATGACCCCTTCATAACATCAGTTAATTTCAGAACTCAATCACATTAAATTTAGAATCAACCAACCCCATCCTTTTGTTTCACACATTCGGTTTTGTCTGAAAGAAAAAAAAGTAAATCTGGAAATCGAGAACAAAAATAATCAATTGAAACGACAAATGCAATCATGAACGCAAAGATAAAAACTGTGGCCATTGTGATTGCAAGACAAAAAGCCAAAAAATTTATTACATTTTGAGTTTCTTCTGGAACGATAACACAAATCGTCCATGCGATAAGCAATCCAAAAACAACGAGACCGGCAACACTTAGAATTTTTTGTTTCATGGTTTTGTCTCCTTGAGACATTTCGTTTCATCCGCAAGCGGATGTTTTACAAAAAATAATTTATTTATTTTCGAGATAGACTAACTTAAGGAAATTCTAATATTAAATTGGGTGGGTGCTTACCTTTAGGTAAGCTTTAGTGGGCACTTTCTATCTCGAAAAGATTAACAAAAAAATCTCCTCAACAATTCAATTATAATAAACTAAAATAGGGGAGCGCTTCAATCTCATTTCAGAAATATCCACGCTCCCTCAAAAACTCAATTCACTTTTTGTTTTTCGTTACCGACAGCACGGATCACAACAAAATAGTTCTCCGATACCACCAAGAACTTCGCCAGCACCTTGAAGAACCATCCCGCCCAAACATGCTGTTCCGCCGACGATCCCACCAACAATCTCGCACGGATTGGACAGACAATCTGAATCGTAATGCCTTATCCTGCAAGGATCTTGGCATCGTCTCTTGTAAGGATCATAGCATGATTCCTGCCACGGATCGTAGACTTTTTGGCGACAGGGATCACATCTTTCCCTATACACTGGCGCAGGAGGACAATCATTGCACTGTACAATTCGATGTCGACAACATGAATCGCACGACGGCAAACCGCAGGGACGAGCAGGACAACACGGTTCACATGTTGAAATGCATCTGATCTGCCATGGGCAAAGCGAATCGATATAGCGTTGAGTTGCTCTCATGCATCGAGGACTCTTACCATTGACGCTATTATTGTTATACTCAACCACCATATTTACTTCATTACCACAACTGGGCGAAATATAATTCGTCCTTATGAGAGGAATCCAACAATGATCGTAAAAAACAACCTCGAAAGCAGAAGCGCCATAACTAAAACTCAACATCGCGATAAACGTAACAACAACTGCCATGATGATTTTTCTCATCATTTCACCTCGGTACTTTTATAACTCACGCACGCGCGAGTTTGAATATAATAAATAAAAACTAGGTGATTAGTGCAAATCCGCACTAATCACCAAAACTATAATCAAATTTAGGATTTTATCTCCTTTCAATTCTCAATTAGGAAATTTCAAAATCACAATCTTTGCTTGTGCACTTCCAAGTCTCTAAATCTCGACTAACTGGAATCAAAAATCCTTCTTTGCATTTCGGACACGGCGGAAAAGCACAATTAAATCATCTCAAACTCAGAATCATTTCTTTAAACAGACAGATATAAATATCCAAAATTGGCTTCAGCTTTTCCTCAATTTCTCTTGCTTCTTCATCCAAAGAATCATTAGGTAAACCCTTTTCTCTCGGCATCGTTTTCACCTCATTTCTTTTTTGGATTTTCAATAGAATATATTTATTCAATCACACCCGTAGTTGCACATCCAGGATCCCAATTATCGTCAGAAAGCTTAGGAACTAGAATCCTTCGGGGACTCTTGGATTTCTTTGGAACCAAAATCTTTTCACATGAACCTTTTTTCTTCTTTGGAACTTTTGATTTTTTTACCATTGATTCACCTCCTTTCTTTTACAGATTTATTTTTTATAAAAGACTTAATACTAATATGTCAATTTAGGAATAAGATAAATATGTTTATCTATAAATTGAAAATCATTTCCGTCGTTGAGCATATGAATTGAAAAAGTTCCATCTGGATATATCATGCTTCTCCCACCCCAATCCGGTTTTGGATACCACGTTTTACCAACCAGAATCTCAACAAAAACATCATAACCTGCATAATCTCCAACGACGCTTCCAACAAGCCAACCCGTGTTTCCAATAAAATCATAGGAAACTATTCTAGGAGGAATAAACGGTCTCGGAGTTGGAGGTATAAAATAAACCGGCGACGGAATCATTGTTATTGTCGTGTATCCTTCGATTACAGGAGTTGGAGATTCAGTAAAGGTCAACGTAATTGTAAACGTTGGTGTTGAAGTTTTTGTTGGAGTAAGAGTTTTCGTTGAAGCTGGAGTTAAAGTTAGTGTCGGAATTGAAATAACCTCCAGCGGTTTTTCTTCGTCTTCACTTTTCGACGAAAGCATAAACAATTGAGGGCAATACACCATGAATAACCATAAAAGACCCAACATTAAAATTGCAATCAGAAAAAATCTAACTCTCTCCAATTTATTCACGTCGATGATCTCCTTTCTTTCATATCTAATCAGATTCTTTTATCATCTATTACTCAGTTGCTTCACTGGGTGGGCGAGTGTTTACGACTTGAACAAATTTTCTCATTCATTACAAGTCGTGAACTCGAGTTTGGAAGTGGTGTAGAAGGATTTTAAAATCGCGAGTGTGGCTTCAACGAACTTGCAATTTCTTATCGACGTTGCGACTTCACGCAGCAATCTTTTCTCTATCGTATCGTCCTTCAAGTATTTCGTTCCACCAATATTGAACTAAAGATTCTTGTTCTTCATATCTGGACAAATTGAAAATACTTCTTCCCTTATCAAGACGACGCAGTCGCGCCCGAGTCTTTCTTTTCGCAACTTCAATGGACTCGAGCTCGTCGAGTACAAGACATTTCATATTTTGCTTTCCATTTTTTCCATAGGAAAATGGAACATTATCTCTAAACATAAAACGGGCCTTTTTCTTCTTACGCATGGTTCTTTCCTCCTCGAGGTTTACTTTGTAGTTTTGTTCGTATCTCTAAAATGGGCCCCATTGTTAGAATTGTATTTATTTACCATGATTTTTTCCTCCTTTCTTTTTGTTTAGTTTTTTGATTGATCGATAAAAAGATAAACTAATTTCATATTTTAGAATTAGACTAACTTCTAGGAAATTCATATAAGTGCGTGATTTCAATTTATTCGTTTCTCCGTCCGGGAGGGAGGGGGGGATAGAGAACGGATTTTGAAATCACGCAATGAAGAAATTTAAGTGGGAATTCCTAATCCTAAAATTTATTGCAATAATTCAATTCCTAGAAATTCTCCATCCAATAACAATCGCACCAATGAGCGCTGTGAAAAGCTCGACTCCAGCGAGAATTGCAAAACCCTACGCACCATACTCCGATCCGAAAAGTACACATATAATAAACAAAAATACAGTCGTTCCAATGATTGAATTTCCTACTTCAACAACGTTCTTCAAAGTTACCGGTTTTTCTTCGGTTGTTCTACTCATGTTTTTTCCTTCTTTCTTTTTTGTTTTTTGATTTAGAGATTAAAAGCTGACCATACACCAATAATAATTAGGATTGAAAAATTAATAAATAGACAATAAGTCGCAATCGTATTCAATTGTTTCTTCCATGAATATCCAGTAAAAACATAAATCAAAGCGCATGTAATCATCGTAATCAAAGTAAACCAATAAACTGAAAACAGAACAAATGGAACGATTCCTGACTGCAGGATCCCATTTAAGATTGCAATCATGATCTCTCCTTTCTCTGTTGAGATATTAAATTAAATTATAGAATTAAAAGGACTCATAGGATTTAATGGATTCAAGGGGTTTGATGGATTCAACGGGCTCGCCGGACTTAAAGGACTAAGTGGATTTGACGGATCAAGAAAATCCGACGACGGATCGTCCGGGTTTGACTTCTTCGTTTCTTCCAGTTCAAAATCTTCCTTGCACCCATTTGAACAAAATCCTTCGTCGCCTTCATGAAAATCATATTCTCCAGTACACTGTTTGCATCTCGGCATGATTTTGTTTTCCTTTCTACTCTTTCGAGTTTTTGAGTTTTGTTAGATTTGAACCGTCTGTTTTACTTCTTTCCCATAAGGATCATGATAATATTTCTTCGAAAGAAATGTGGCTAGGGTAAAATCAGTAACGAGAATCATATAGCCATAAATAACCCTTAAATAAAATTGAACTATGTTGGTTGAATCGGCTGTGGAAAATGTAGTGTTATAATATTGATTAATAAAGATTAGATACAGTCCATAAATAAGTAATCCAAACATGAATACAACTAATGATGAAGTAACAAATACATTTCTAAACAGTTTCGCAAATTCGAAAGCGTTTTGTTTCAAGTTTTTCAGCATGATTTTCTCCTTCGTCTTTTCGTTTTTTCTTTGAACGATCAACCTCTGAAGTTTCTGTAGATATTTTCAGCTTTGTAAGATAATTTGGTAAGGACAATTCCCAAAAGGATACCAAAGACATTCATACAAATAAAAAGAATTATTGGCCCAGCTGATAAAATAGGCGTTGGCTGATCTGGATATTTTGTTAGATAATTAACATCCATCCAATGAAAGAGCGCAACACCACCAACGGAAACAACTAAACACCATATAATACACCATAGAATTTCATTTGTTCTGGTTGACATTTTTATCTCCTTTGAAGAGAAAAGTTTGGTTTGAATTTTAGCTTGCGGATTTTATTCAGATAATCTTTCGAAATTTATAATTAAAATATAAGGTGAAGCTCCCTAAGACAAGATTGGGGTATAACGATTTATTAATCTCTGAATCTGTCGATTACATCTACTGCTTTATTAATTGTACCCCACCAAATATACGTACAACAGACACCAAAAATCCAAATAACCACAAACATGCCAACAGCAAGCGAGGGATCAAATACATTTTCATTATTAAGTCCTGGACCCATATGGTCAATAAATAGATAAATTCCTAATTGAACCAATCCGGAAATGATCATGCAGCAGATATTAATAAAAATAAAACAAAAAACTTTGGTTGTCACGTTTTTCTCCTTCGTTCGTTTACCTTTCGTTCGTTTCCGCTTATACGAAATTTATTTCAGATTATCTTTTGCAAATCATCAAGTTTATCATGAAGCTGTTTTTCCCACAAAGCATCTTGCGAGTATTGATTCAAATGACACAAAACAATCATAAGTTGCTTTTTTAAAGCGACTTTATCAATTTTTTTTCTTCGCGCTGGATATGTTGGTTCAGACGATGGAAACATTGAATCGTCTATAACTAAGTCGTCGGGTTTAATGCGAATTTCTCCTCCAACCATATTTGGAATAACACGAATACCTGGTTGCCTTTTTGTCTTTGCCTTTTTTGCAAAAATAATTTTTTCTTTTTTAGAAGTCTTCCGTTTTTTCGTTGCTGCAATCGCTACTTTCGGCATGATTTGTTTTCTCCTTGGAGAAAGTTTTCGTTTGGTTTTTTCCGCTTCGCGGAAATTTATATTTTCTAAAGATCTTTGAACCACCTAACAGTTCCTTTAGTTGCATCTATTGCAACATTACCAACACCCCGAATAAAATAGCTGAAAATAACTGCTGCGATATAATAACCCCAAAATTCTCCAGTCCATAACGCTGTATTATAGCACATACTTAAAAATATAGTTATAATAAATGCGGAAATTGGAAGTCCAAGAAATAATACTAAATATTCATTCCAACCATCATCAACTAAAGCATTCATCACTTCATTAAGAAAAACAAGACAAAAGAAGAATATGACAAACCAAACATGTAGACCCATTTTGTGTCTCCTTCGACGTTTCGTTTTTCCAGTCAACAAACAGATTCTGCAAGTTTAAGATAAATCGCATGAAGCCAATTTCTATGAGCAAGATCCCAATACAAAACCGATTTTTTTTCATATATCAAAACTAATTGAAGTGTGTTTCCATAAAGGATGTTTCTTGCTCGCAACCGCGCAATATACCAATTTGATTTTATTGCTTCTTCCAACTCTACTTGAGCTTTGCGCATTTCAACTTCAATACGACGAAGTTCATTGACTAATTCCAATCCTTCGCTCGAAAGATCTTTTTTCAACAAAATTTCATCCGCGAGTTTTCCAAGCTGTTCGATGTCTTCTTTTTTCATGATTTTTCCTTTCTTTTTTTTCGATTGAATTGATGATTACCTTACAACAGGAGTTTTCATCATAAATAGAGCATGCGAAAGATTTTTTCTGCAGAATTCAACTCCCCTATAATAGTCTCAATCGTTCCATTCATATGAACATTCCTCAAAAATATTTGACATATCTTAAGTTTAATTTGATCTGCTTTGACTAAATCCTTTACTTCAATGGCTTCATCAATTAGAGATTGTTCGAATGAATTGACTCTTTCTTTGAGAACTCTTATTTTCTCTAGGTAAGACGAAATATGGGCATGAAAACCTGCAAGCTCTTCGATTCCCGTTGAAATTCATGATTTTGTTTTCCTTTCGTTTTTTGGTTTTTTGATTCAAGATAATTATTTCAAAACAAATTTAACAGGAATGGAATAATAACACTGATAATCCAAATCGCAAAAGATATCATCCCAATAAGGGGGACAATACGGACTAAGAAGATCCCTTTTTTACCATCCAAAACGCTTTCGGGAAGATATCCGCTCAGAGAAAGACAGAAAATTATAAAACACAATGCAAATACATCTAAAGAAATTTCATTTATGTTTTCGAGATTCATTTCCGTTTCTCCTTCCGTCACTACTTTTTTCAGTTTAGAAAATGACGTCCTCCGCACCCTAAAGGTTTGTCCTGCGGGACAAATCGCCAGCGGGCGAGTGCGGTTTCCCGACGTTACGTAAACTGTGTGCTATGATGCTCTGACTGATTCCTGGCATAATTTGTTACC
>Ga0210057_1008642_pt1 | contig 11995 bp, 10 predicted proteins | sample CryGeyCG2114_010_2_FD_183968 | JGI IMG/M metagenome (GOLD analysis project Ga0210057, IMG submission 183968) | Groundwater microbial communities from aquifer - Crystal Geyser CG10_big_fil_rev_8/21/14_0.10 (SPAdes) (version 2) | ecosystem: Environmental > Aquatic > Deep subsurface > Groundwater ...
TCTTTTTGGCTCATGATAATGTGGTTGTCCATACAGTTTGATATTAGTTGATTGAACTAATATCTTAACTGGTTAGACCGGACATTTCTACTTCCCGCTAATAGGACATTATCATTTCCGTGTAACAGAAAGTAAGAGGAGGCGGAACTATGAACTAGTCCCGCCTCCCTTGCCGCAAGCCATGGCCATGGCTTTTGGCGGTGCTGTCAACCGCGGGCGCCGGAGTAGTATAGGCGGCCCCCGCGGCGGGTGTTTCCTAGAGCCCGATGAGCTCGACCTCGTGGTACCTGCGGTTCCACGCTCGGCGAGCCTTGGCCCGCACGGGCCTGATCGCCACGACAGTGTCGTGGCGACTCTTCTGGTGCTCGAGCTCGCTGCACCAGACGCCCCTGTCTTCCTCCGACGCCTCAAAGGCCTCTGCCGTCGAGGCCGGCCTTTTCGGGAATCCCCAGGCGTCGAGGCCGGCTCCAATGAGAATCAAAGTCCCTGCGAGATCTTTCCGCCGGAGTGCACGGCTGGCCATTTCTGGCCCCCTTTCCTGCTATTCGCCCGATTGTTGGCACCAAGGTCCGAGCTGCGCGGTGCCCATACCGCACTGCCATCAGACAGACCTTCCCCACCAACAAAATAATTCTACAAAAATAGTACTCTCTTGACAAAATTTGTCAAGTGTTGTTATGTACAAAACCCTACCCCCATAACACATGCGGCGGCCGTCGCATGTGTTATGCACGAATCACTACAGGCCTTATTCTAACGAATAAGGCCTGTAGTTTTGGGAGTAAAATTGGTGCTCGGCTTTAATGCAATTTGCGCCATTCCTCTATCTCCTTGTGGTTGCCGGAGAGGAGGACTTTGGGAACTTTGAGTTTTTTGGTTTTTTTGGTGGCCGGCTTCCCGCCCCTACCGGGTCGGGTAAATTTATACTCCACTACCTCCGGCCGAGTGTAGGTTGGATAGCTACCCTGGTTTTCTTCTAAAGATTCTGATTTGCCGAGGACGCCGGGGATTTTTCTTGATACTGCGTCAAGCACAATCATCGCTCCAAGCTCACCACCAGTGAGAACGTAGTCTCCTAGGGAGATTTCTTCATTGGCAAGCACCTCGGCTACGCGTTCGTCCACGCCTTCGTAACGTCCACAGATAAATATTAGTTGGTCGTATTTTGATAACCGCTTGGCGGCGGCATCGTCAAACTTTTTTCCCCGAGTGGAAAACAAAATAATGCGAGTTTTTTTCTGGCCTCTTATTTTGTTTACGGCTCTGGCGATGGGTTCAAACATCATAGTCATGCCCGCTCCCCCACCAAATGGCCGGTCGTCCACTTTGCGATGTTTGTCGCGGGTAAAATCGCGTAAATTATGAGTTTTTATTGAAATGAGTTTTTTCTTTTGCGCGCGCGCCAAAATTGACTCGTTGAGATAGCCGACAAACATCTCTGGAAAAATTGTAATAATATCGAACTTCATATGAATATATATTAGGGGTAATGCCTTTTAAAATCAAAATCCCGACCCTGGATTCCTGCCTGCGCGGGAATGACATTAGGATCGGGGTTTTGATTTTAAAATTCAGCAAATCGCACTTTATAGGGCGAGTTCGTCGGCTATTGGATCTTCCTCGGGCTCAACCGCTGGCGCTGAAGAAACTGGCGCTTCGCGATTCATTCCTCGAGTAGAACCCTCTGGCTCTTCAATCTTCAAGTTAACGCGGGCATTGTTCTTGATACCAACGATTCGAAGCAAAGAACGGATAGCCTTGGCAGTCGCACCCTGTCGGCCAACAACTTGACCCATGTCTTCAGGATGAACCTTCAATCGTAGCAAGACGCCCATGTCATCAATCTGTCGCTCGCAAGTGACAGACTCTGGATGATCAACGATAGACTTAACTACAAACTCCAAGAACTGCTGATCGGTGTTCATTTCACTCATTTTCAATCATCTACTATATTACTGATATTCGACCTTGTTAGATTTAAAAACTATTCTGATTTTTCTGGTTCGCTAGCCTCCTCGGTCTTTGCTTCTTCAGTTGCTACCTCTGGCTTACTTTCTGCCTTTGGAGCAGGAGCTTCCTCCGTCGCTGAAGCTTTGGAGGACACGTCTTCCTGAGGCTTTTTAGACTTTTTGTGGGAAGGAATCTTTTTCCCTTCGATAATACCTTTAGAAACTAAAAGATTGTGAACGGTGTTAGATGGCTTAGCGCCAACGCTGAGCCAATACTTAATGCGCTCTTCTTTAAGGCCAAACTCTTTTGAGTGTGGATTGTACCAACCCAAGTCCTCAATTGAGGCACCGTCAAGCTTGCTGCGCTTGGTGTCAGCGACCACACGAAAAGAAACCTGATGCTTTTTGCCGTGTCGCTGATATCTGAGTACTACCATAATATTCGATATTGAATTAAGGATTTATAATGAGGTCTGATATATCCCTGGTCACCCGAGAATAATGCATAGAATAATAGCGGTTTAGGGAAGTTTTGTCAAAATGCTTAAGGTTTTTTTACGAAATCCTTAGCGGCTTCGAATTTGACTGAGAGCATCTTGCTGGTACCGTCTTGGTCCATGGTGACGCCGTATAGAACACTAGCCGAGTGCATGGTGGAGCGGTTGTGGGTGACGATTATAAACTGGGAGTGACGAGAAAACTCTTTTACTAAATTAGAAAATCGCTTGGTGTTCGCTTCGTCAAGTGCGGCATCGATTTCATCTAAGACGAGAAACGGTGGCGGGCTGACACTAATCAGAGCGAATAATATGGCGATAGAAACCAGACTCCGCTCCCCGCCCGAGAGCATATCTAAGCCTTTGATGTTTTTGCGCGGAAGAGAAAGCTCAATCTCCAGACCAAACTCATCCACATCCTGCCTCGACTGACTCGAGTCAAGGCGGGCATCTTTGCTTGGCTTCTCCTCCTCTGGAAGTGGTGCTTGGTCGGTGATAACAGCCTCGGCGGCACGCCTATCTAATATAAGCTTGGCCTTGCCTCCACCAAACATTACTTCAAAGTGTTTAGATAACTCTTCGTTTACTTTTTTAACAGCGACTTGGAACTCTTCATAAACTTTTTTCTTTAAATCTTTAATGAGGTTTTTCAAGTCGCTAGTAGCGGTTTCGAGATCTTCAATTTGTTTTGAAAGAAAATTGAAGCGCTCCTCCATTTCTTTGGCCTCTTTAATCATGGCTTCATCGATGTCGCCGATACTAGCGAGCTCTCCCCTAGTTGAGAGCATCTTACGCTCTAAAGAATCTATATTTTGATCACTGGCGATTTCTTGAGACCTAAACTCTTCGAGCCTTCGGCCGGATTGCTGAGCCATGTGAGCGAGTTCGCTTATTTTTTCCGCAATTCGACTTGTTTCAAAAGTCAGGCGGTTTTTTTGGTTTTCTAAACTGCTAAGAGCTTGACGGGACTGCTCTACTGCTTCATAGGCCACCTTGAACTTAGCATTGAAAGAACGAAGGGCATCGGTGATTTTATATTCGTGATTAGAAATTTCTTTGAGTTCACTCTCTAGGCCTTGAAGATCAGAAGCAATGGTTGCCATACTATTTTTCAGCTGCTTGGCCTTTTCATCGCTTTCTTGAGAGCTCCCATTTAAGGTCTTTTGAATTTCTTCGTCTAATTTTTGGAGTTCTTGCTTGATGAAGCTGATGTCGTCGCTGGTGTGAATTTTTTTTACCAAAGCTTGAGTAGAGTTTACTAGCCGGAGCAGGTCGTCTTCAGTTGCGCTCTTGCTGGCTCGGCGCGAAAGAAACTCAAGCTCTACCTCAAGGCGAGCTAAATCTTTTTGGAATTTATTTTTTTTATCTTGAAGTTGATTTTGTTTTTCGCGAAAGTTATCAAAGTTTTGATCTGGCTCTGGCTGAGACTTCTCTACCTCGGCAAGCTTAGCTTGGCGTTCCTTCAACTCATTGCCTTCGCTTTTAATCTTTTCTTCAAGGGTAGCGAGCTCTGGGGCGATATTATTTTTCTCAGCTTCTAAAACGGCGAGCTTGGCGCCGAAAAACTGTTGCTCTAGATTGTCTAGCTCAGCCTTCAGGGCGTCGTGGCGCTCCCATTTTTTGGTTTGCCTGCGAAGCATGCGCAGGTGTGGAAGGAGCTCTTCGGTGCGGCTGCGAGCTTCGGTTAAGTTGCGCTCGGTGCTGTTTAACTTGTTTTCCGCATCGTGACGCTTGATTTGGTACTGACGGAGACCCAAAACTTCTTCAAGCATTACACGGCGTTCAACCGGGCTGGCTTTGATAAACATATCGCTACTGCCCTGATTGATAATAGCAAAGCCCTTGGTGCCGAGGCGCACTTGGGCAAAAAAGTCGACGATGTCTTTAAGACGAACCTCGCTGTCGTTGAGGTAATAGTTACTGGTGCCGTCGCGCTTCACGCGCCGGCGGATATTAACTTCGGCGTAATCAATCGGATAAAAACCAGAGCTGTTGTCTAGAGTCATGGTGACTTGGGCAAAGTTGGCGGCTCCGCGCTTGAGTGTGCCGGAAAAGATTAGGTTTTCCGAGCGGTCGGCTCTAATACTCTTGGCACTGGTTTCACCCAAAACCCAACGCAGGGCGTCAGTGACGTTACTCTTTCCACTTCCGTTTGGACCAACAATAGCGGTCACTCCGGGACCGAATTCAAGCGTGGTTTTACTGGCGAAGGACTTAAAGCCCAATAATTCTAATCGTTTAAGATACATACTCGTTAAGGACTTTCCGCCCTAGGCGGATTCGCCTTTGGCGGAAAAACCGAGCAATTCTAGTCTTTTTAGATACATGGAATAGAAGCAAGAAAAATGATGTAAGAAGTATGGAGCCGGCCTGGTCTGGGGGCCAGGCCGGCCGTGAAATTTCAATACACCTATTTTAGACTAGTTTCGGTTTCCTGTCATTGCCCCAACTGATCGAAGTCGGACTTTGGCAAAACTATCAGTGTTGATTTTCAATAATTTCTAGGGCGGCCTTGGCGGCTTCAACTTCAGCGTCTTGCTTGGCTTGGCCTTGGCCGGTAGCGATTAACTTGTCACCAAAGTAGACTCCAACGGTAAAAATCTTCTCGTGATCTGGCCCATCTTCTTCAATGGTGTTGTAATGCGGGGTGAGTTTTAGACTGGCCTGAACTTTTTCTTGAAGTTGGCTCTTGGCGTCGATGAAAAGGTTTTTACTAATTACTTCATCTAGGTGAGCGAGTACAAATTTGTTGATAAACTTTTTGGTTGGAACAAATCCCCCGTCTTGGTAGATAGCGCCGATTAAAGACTCCATGGCGTTGGCTAAAATTACATCCCGTCCGCGACCTGAATCTTTTTTCTCACCTCGGCTCATTAATAGATACTCTTCAAGATTTATTTCCTTGGCGACTTCAGCAAGCATCATGTAGTTGACTAGTGCCGCGCGGACGCTGGTCATCCAACCCTCGGCTTCTTTGGAGTAGCGGTTAAAAAGCTCTTCGGTAACAGCAAGCTCAAGAACAGCGTCGCCTAAAAACTCCATGCGCTCGTTGTGCGGATAGTTCCAGCCGTGATGTTCGTTTAAGTACGAACGATGAGTAACGGCTTCGTTTAAGTAATCTTTATTAGCAAAGGTATATTCAATACCCAGTTCTAGTTTGTTTAAATCCATTTGTTTGGTTTAACTGTGGGAAGCCGCACTTCTTTGGGAAGAACGACTTCCCACAGTTTCTCAAATTAATTTTATTAAGACTTTTTCTTTTTTGGTTTTTTGCTTGGCTTGATTTTGCCCATTTCTTTGAGCTGATTAAAAACAGTGCCCATAACGCCGTTAATAAATTTACCGGAGTTTGGACCGCCGTAACTCTTGGCGAGCTCAACGGCTTCGTTGATGGCGACCGGCTCAGGCACTTCGTCTTTGTCGGCGTAGATAAGCTCATACAGTCCAATGCGAAGAACATTGCGATCAATTATAGCGATTTGGCTAAGTGGCCACTCGGGAGCGGCTTTAACGATGAGGTCATCGATATCACTCAGGTGCTGAACTACTCCGTTGATAATACGCCAATAAAAATCGTTTTCATCTAGACCTGGTCCGTAGTGGTTAAAATTGCGCTCGCCAATCTTAACGAGGTCGGCTTTCTGAGCATAAAAGTCCCACTCATATAGTGATTGCAAGACGATTGACCTAGCGAGTTGTCGAGAAGCCATAAGATGAATGATACCCTCTGACCACGTTGCTGGCAAATTTTGCTTCTAGCCAAGAGCCGGCCTTACTTTAAGCCAACTGCTTCTTTGCGCTTAGTGCCATTATAGATACCGCATTGCGCACAAGCTTTGTGGGGTAGCCGTGGGCCAGAACAAGTTGAGCACACGTGGATGTTCCCTTTCTTAAGTGCTAGATGGGCGCGTCGACGTCCGACGCCTCCTTTTGTACGATGTTTTCGTGGAACCATATTTTTATATTTAGTACGTAGAAGAGTAGTGCGTAGTGCGTAGTGCGTAGGACCACTGAGCACCTTGCTTATATTGAATAAGAAGAATTTAGCACGGCAATGAAGTTTTGGCAAGAATATGACAAGAACATGAAGAGGGCGGCGATGCGGATGCATCGCCGCCCCAACTTCGAGCCCTAGCCCGTCACTCGGCTCCGCAGACATTCGGCCAGCTGATCGTAGTAGTCATCATCATTTAAGATGACGTCTCCTTCAGCACAATAGATACGGCCAGCTCGGCCACAGCCTGCCTCCCCCCGACAGGCTTCCACGACGACGCGGGAGCCATTCTTCCGCCATTGAACCGAGACGATGTGGCCATCATGCCAAGACCCATCTGGCTTTCGGCACTTGACTCTCATTTCCGGCTTCAGCTTTCGCTTCACGGTGGGACTCCTTTCCTCCTGTCAAACTTCGCCTGAATATATAATGCCATAAGTTTTTAACTACGTCAATGAAAAAATTTGATGCAATGGTAAACTTAAAGTAAAATGCAATTACTATATGTCTAAATTTGTACATCTACATACTCACAGCCATTATTCGTTGCTTGATGGAATGAGCAAGATTGCTGAGTTGGTAAAAAAAGCTAAGGCCGATGGACAAACTTCTCTGGCCGTTACTGACCATGGAAATCTTTATGGTGCGATTGAGCTTTATAAAGAAGCGACCAAAGCCGGCATTAAACCGATTTTGGGAGTTGAGGCTTATATCGCTCCGGGTGATTGCCGAGAAAAAAATGGTGGGGCCAGTGAGGAGCGATACTACCACTTGGTACTTCTGGCAAAAAATGAGACTGGTTGGAAAAACTTGATTCAACTTGTGACCAAGTCTAACTTGGAGGGATTTTACTACAAACCGAGGATGGACAAGGCGATGTTGCGCGAGCACAGCGAAGGACTAATTGCCTTGTCGGGCTGCTTGGGTGGGGAGCTTAGCCAAGCTTTGCTCAACAACCGAGTAGAAGATGCGGAGGCAGTTGCCAAAGAGTATCAAGAAATATTCGGTAAGGAGAACTATTTTATTGAGGTTGGAAAACACCCGGCGATACCGGACTCAGAAAAGGTGGAGGCTGGGCTGGTTGGTTTAGCTGAGAGGCTTGGCATTGATGTGGTGGCAACTCGCGACAGCCATTATTTGGAAAAAGAAGATCGGCCGGTACACGATATTTTGCTATGTATCCAAACTGGTCGGACCATGGAAGACGAGAAGCGCTTTAAGTTAGAAGACGAGTTTCATTTTTCCACACAAGAAGAAATGACCAATGATTTTGCATTTTTGCCTGAGGCGATAGACAACACGACAAAGATTGCCGATATGTGTAACGTGGAGCTGGAGCTTGGAAAAATTCTTTTGCCGAAGTTTGCCGTCCCCTCCGATGGGGACAAGCCTCGCCCCGACGAGTCGGGGCGGGAAACTGAAGACGGCAAAGATTCTGTTGAATTTTTAAAAAACCTGGTTAGTAAAAAGATTGGGGCTCGCTACGACAACCCAGAGGACGAGAAAGTAGTGGCCCGCATGGAGTACGAGCTTAGAGTAATTGGGGAAATGGGTTTTGCAGACTACTTTCTGATTGTGCAGGATTTCATTAACTGGTCAAAAGAGAGAGGAATCGTGGTTGGTCCGGGCAGGGGCAGTGCGGCCGGAAGTATAATCTCATACATACTAGGGATTACTGACTTAGACCCGCTGAAGTATGATTTGCTTTTTGAAAGATTCCTAAACCCTAGTCGTATTCAAATGCCGGATATCGATATTGATATTGCAGACACCCGCCGAGATGAAGTCTTTGGCTACTTAACAGAGAAGTATGGAGAAAGCCATGTCGCCCACATTATCACTTTTGGAACCATGGCGGCACGTGCAGCCATAAGGGATGTTGGCCGGGCGCTCAATATAGAGCTCCCCTTTTGCGACCATCTGGCAAAGCTTATTCCTTTTGGGAAAAACTTGGAGCAGTCGCTGAAGATTGTACCGGAGCTTTATGACTTATATAAGAAAGACAATAAAGCCAAACAGATAATTGATGCGGCTAAGAGACTTGAAGGTGTGGCTCGCCATGCTTCAGTGCATGCCTGCGGGACTGTGATTGGTGCGGACCCGCTAACCGACCGTGTACCACTTCAGTACTCTCCACAAAAAGACAATATTATTGTCACCCAGTTTGAGATGCACGCGATTGAGGACCTGGGTTTGCTTAAGATGGATTTGTTGGGGCTTAAAAACCTAACAATTATTGAAAACGCTCTTCGGCTTATTGAAGACAAAAGTGGAGAAAAAATTGATATCAGTAAAATCCCGTTGGATGATAGAAAAGCATTTGAACTTTTTCAACAAGCAGATACAGTCGGAGTCTTTCAGCTGGAGAGTGGTGGGATGCGAAGATATTTGAAGGATTTAAAGCCGACTGAGCTTGAGGACATCATCGCCATGGTGGCACTTTACCGACCTGGGCCGATGGAGCTAATCCCCTCCTACATTGCCAGAAAGTTTGGCAAAGAAGAAGTGAGCTACATTCACCCGCGGTTAGAACCGATCTTAAAAAATACATACGGCATTGGAATTTACCAAGAGCAGATGATGAGAATCGCCAGCGACATGGCCGGCTACTCACTGGCTGAAGCCGACACCTTACGAAAAGCTATTGGTAAGAAGATTAAAAAACTTTTGGACCAACAAGAAGAAAAGCTAGTCAGTGGGTTGATTGCTAATGGCATCCCTGAGGCCACGGCAAAGAGAATCTGGGACTTGTTCCCGCCTTTTGCCCGCTACGGGTTTAATAGATGTTTGACCGGCGATACCTTAATCCAAGATATAAAATCCGGGAGATTAATTTCAATTGACCAACTGCGAAAGAACCGAGGATTAATGAATAGTACTGTTTCGTTAAATGAATCCTCGAAAAAAATATACTCTAATAAAATTGTTGAAGTGATTGAGAACGGGAAAAAACCTGTTTTCGAAATTCGGTTGCAAAGTGGACGTACCATAAAAGCTACAGGTAATCATCCTTTCTTAACATCTGGGGGTTGGAGGCTATTGAAAGATATCGACTTGAAAGAGAAAATTGCAACTCCGCGCACTTTACCGAGCGCGACTACGCCCGTACTGGCCGAGGAACATAAATTGGCGGTTTTGGGCTATTTAATTGCTGAAGGCAATCTTTGCCATCCACATGGATTTTATTTTTACTCTAAGTCGGAAGCTGAGCTAAGCGACTATATAAGTTCTCTGGAAATGTTTAAAAACACTACAGCGACGCTGAATCGAGCTAAATCAGCGGTTTCGGTGTACTCTAAACGAACTGATGTTAAATACCCATCGGAAGCCGTAGAGTGGATTCGCTCTTTGGGGATTTATGGTAAGAGGGCTACCGAAAAAGAATTCCCCGATATTGTTTTTGGGCTCTCCAATGAGCAACTGGCGATTGTCTTAGCTAAATATTTCCAAGGTGATGGCTGTATCAGTAGGAGAAAGTATGCTGAAATTTTCTTTGCGACGTCTTCGAAAAAACTATCAAGCCAAATTCAGCATTTGCTTTTGCGTTTTGGCATTCTTTCGTCGATACGAAATAAAAAGTTTAAATACCGCGGATTGATTAAGCCGGGCTTTGTTGTATATGTTTCTCGATACGATAATATTGAAAAGTTTCTCAATGCCGTCATCCCTCATTTAGTTGGAGAAAAGCTGAATGAGGCTAAAAAGGTGATGCTCCAGCACCCTATTATCAATGGCTCCTTGAAAACCTGGGTTGCTAGGGGGAGTAAAGACGTAATTCCGGTAACCCTAGCCCTTTCGGCTATGCGAGAGGCGGTCTCGGCGAACAACATTCCATTTCGAGCGGCCACAAGGCAGTATGGGTTTGCTGAACATCTGCTTTTTAGCGATAAAAGAAAAATTGGGGTGTTACGAGAAACCGTGAATTATTTTTCTCAAGCTTTTTCTAGTGCTACCTGCCGACGGCTAGCGAACTCCGATATTTACTGGGATGGAGTTGCCTCTGTTACTCCGGTCGGCGCTGAACCAACATATGACTTATCAATGGAAAAAGATCATAACTTTGTAGCGAACGATATTTTTGTACATAACAGCCACGCAGCCAGTTACGCCATGATTGCCTACCGTACGGCCTACTTAAAGGCAAACTATCCAGTGGAGTTTATGACTGCGCTTTTTAATGCCGACAGTGGAGACGTGGAACGAATCGCCTACTTGATTGGTGAGTGCAAGAAGATGAAGATTGAAGTGCTGGCGCCGGATGTGAATAAGAGTTCGAGTGTGTTTACTCCTGAGGGGAAAAATATTCGCTTTGGCATGGCGGCAATTAAAAATGTCGGTAACGCCATCGTGGAAGCCATTGTTGAAGAGAGAACTAAATCCGGCGAGTTTGAAAATTTTACTGGCTTCGTCACTCGAGTAAAGCATAAAGATTTGAATAAAAAATCTTTAGAGAGCTTGGTAAAGTGCGGGGCACTAGACTGCTTTGGTATTGAGAGAAATACCCTGCTAGAGAACATAGAGGCAATCACAAAGTTTATCCAAACTGCGCGCAAAGAATTGGCCTCTAATCAAGCAAATTTATTTGGTAATGTTTTTGACTCTAACATCTCAACCAGTGCTTTGGATCTCAAGCCGGCAAAGCCCGCCACTGGTAAGGAAAAGTTGGCTTGGGAGAAAGAGCTATTGGGACTATATGTCTCTGAGCATCCCCTACAACTGGCCATGGAGCAGATAGCTGGAACTAAATCCACTCCTATTAGGGAAATGTTAGCGGAGCGGTCCACTAGTCGAAGCTACAGATTGGCTGGGATGATTGCCAGCATGAAATCAATAATTACTAAAACTGGTAAACCCATGGCGTTTGTAAAACTTGAAGACTTAAGTGGGTCAGTGGAGATGGTGGTTTTTCCGGATGTATTTACGGAGAAGAAAGATATATTCGTTGATGGTAATGTTGTGGTAGTTCTGGGACGCCTATCTTTTAGAAATAATGAGGCGTCAATAATTTGTGAAGGAATAAAGGTATTGGAATAGCTTCTAGAAACTCCTAGCCCCGCGGTTTTACTCGCGGGGCTTAATGCTTGTGGTAGCCGAGTCCGATGAAGACCTCTAGAACCTCGGACCAGGTCAGGAAATTTTTTTTGATTTTTTCTCTGGACTGGTTGAGAGTCAGGATGAAATTCGCCAACTCATCCTCTTCAGCGCAGGTGCAGGACGAGCAGCCCGCGCAGGCCTTCTTCTGATAGCCCAGTCTTTTGAAGACCGCGAAAACCTCGGACCAGGTCAGCTCTCTTCCGAACTGATGCTTGGCCAGCGCAATCGCCTTGATAAGCTCAGCTTGGGCAGCCGTGAGCTTGTAGTTTCCAAGCTCCCAGTCGGTGTTTTTTCGCTCTTTTCTCGGGCCTTTATTTTTGGCCATAGGCCACCTCCTGAACAAAAGCTAGCTTATCACGACAAGCGAGGATGCGAAATGGATAACTCTGTTATCCATTTCGTCCGAGCGCAGTCGGAACAAAGGTTCTTCGCATTTTACCTTTATCACGACAAGCGAGGAT